>Ga0316208_1002722_pt1 | contig 13825 bp, 6 predicted proteins | sample 3monopyrite_MG_FD_204944 | JGI IMG/M metagenome (GOLD analysis project Ga0316208, IMG submission 204944) | Microbial mat bacterial communities from mineral coupon in-situ incubated in ocean water Damariscotta River, Maine, United States -... | ecosystem: Environmental > Aquatic > Marine > Coastal... | reverse complement strand
TGGTGCCGTAGCCGGATGGCTTGCAGGCACATTCATGAAAGGCAGTGGCTTCGGCTTGCTCGGTAATATTTTGGTCGGCATTGTCGGCGGAATTTTGGGCGGCTGGGTGTTTGGCCTGCTCGGCATCGGCTCCGATGGAAGCATCATTGGCTCCTTGGTGACGGCCGTGGTCGGCGCCGTGATCTTGCTCTTCATTTTGGGCAAGTTGAAAAAGTGACGAAGGCTTGAACTTCTAAATTTCCGGCTTAGATAATCGGTTTGGCGTTACCCTACGCGCGGCGCACGTTTCGACCCCGCGTGGTAAAGCCCTAACCGCATGAGCCCCCCAACCGCAGACGCACCGAGCTCCGCGAGCTTGCATGAGCTGCGGCGCATCGTGCCCTACTATCGGCGCTATCGCTGGCGCTATGTGGTCGGTGGCCTTGCTCTGATTGGCGCGGTTTTGCTGCGCATTAGTGTTCCCTATCTTTTGGGAAGCACGGTGGACCGCTTGCGTGCGGCAGCAAATGACAACGCTGCGGCGGAAAGCCTTGGCTTGACCGCGACCGACGTCGGCCAACTTGCCTTCATGGGTGGCCTTGGCATTTTGGTGGTTGCCCTTCTCGGCGCGGTGGTGCGCACCATCAGTCGCCTGCAGGTGCTCGGCACCAGTCGGCGCGCGGTGCACGACCTGCGGCAGTCCCTGATGCAGCATCTGCTCACCCTGTCGCCAAGCTTTTATGCGCGTCAGGCCACCGGCGGCCTGATGTCGCGCGCGGTCAACGATGTGCAGTTTGTGCAGAGTCTGATGGGCCCGGTCTTTTTGTACTTGGCGGAAACAGGTGCTCTTTATGTAGTTGCTCTGAGCTTCATGCTCAATATCAGCCCGAGCTTGACCGCGGTCGCCATCTTGCCCTTTCCTTTTTTCTTATGGCGGGCCAGGCGCATGGCTGCGGTCATTCAGCGCGAATCCCGAGCCGCGCAAGAGGGTTTGGCGCAAATCAGCCAGAAGGTCGAAGAGAGCCTATCTGGCGCCATGGTGATTCGCTCCCTAGCTTTAGAAGACTTTGATCTAGGACGGTTTCAAACCCATGCCGATGCCTACCGCGACCGCAACCTTCAGGTGGCGAAAGCGCGCGCTCGTCTCGGTTCGGGCATGAGCATGCTGGGGTCCATCAGCGTGTTGATCATGCTGGCGGTGGGCGGTCCGATGGTGGTCGACGGCAAGATTACTTTGGGCAATTTTCTTTCCATGACTTTGTACCTCCAGATGTTGGCGGCGCCAACGGGGGTGCTTGGCTTTGTCATGAGTAGTTTGCAGCGAGGTGCGGCAGCATTGGGGCGCGTCGGAGAACTCTTCGACGAAAAGGCCACGTTGTTTGACCCTGCTCCTGAAAAGCAGAAGCAACATGCCGATGGTCCAAGTGCCGGCGCGATTCGCGTGACCAACCTGTCGATGACTTTGCAGAATCGTCATGGTCAAGAGCGACAAGTTCTCGACGACGTGAGTTTCGCGATTGAGCCTGGTGAGCTGGTCGGAGTTGTTGGGCCGACAGGTTCGGGCAAAAGCGTATTGCTGCAAGCCTTGGCGCGGCAAATCGAGGTCGAGCGCAATCAGATTGCCGTCGACAACACCGACGTGCTCGATTACCCGCTTGCGGCATTGCGCGGAAGCATCGGCTATGTCCCGCAAGAAGGCTTCCTGTTCTCCGCTCCGCTTGCCGAAAACATTGCGCTTGGCCAACCCGACGCCAGTGATGAGCAAATTCGCGAAGCTCTTCGCGCGAGTCAACTGGAACAAGACTTAGACCAGCTTCCGCAAGGAACCGCCACGGTGGTTGGTGAGCGAGGCCTCAATCTGAGTGGCGGGCAACGACAACGCGCCGCATTGGCACGAGTCATGCTGATGCAGCCGCAAATCCTGCTGCTCGATGACCCTTTCTCCGCCGTCGATGCCCACACCACCGACGCCATCCTTTCCGGCTTACGCCCTTACTTTGATGGCCGTACCAGTTTGTTGGTGGCGCATCGCGTGGCCACGGTGCAACACGCCGACCGCATTCTGGTTCTTGATAGCGGACGCTTAGTCGAGCAGGGTACTCATGAAGAGCTCATCGCCAAGAATGGCCTTTATGCTTCGCTGGATCGTCGCCAGCAGGAGCAAGCCGAGCGGGCACATGACGTAGACCACCCCGAGACGGAGGCCGAGTAATGCCTCCGCAAAGACACACCGGTGTAGAAGACGGCGATGCCCCAGCCAAAGCCCTAGACTTCGCGCTGTTGCGCCGTTTGTGGTTTTTCATTCGGCCCCACCAGCGTTGGTTGTGGGCTGGTTTGGCTTGCTTGCTGCTCATGTCGGGCAGCCGCCTCATGATGCCGTGGCTAGTCAAGATCGCTCTCGACGACCACCTCGCATTGGGGGACCTCGATGGCTATTACCCCCTGGTGTTGCTGTTTCTTGGTATCGCTCTGATCGACGCCTCTTTACGGCGGTTGCAACAAGTACTGGTGGAAACCGGTGGGCAATCCGCTTTGCGCGACTTGCGCGTGGCCTTGTTCCGGCACTTGCAACGCTTGTCGGCAAGCTTCTTCGATCGCACGCCTACCGGGCGCTTGGTGGGCCGCGTGACCACAGATGTCGAAGCCTTGCAGGAGTTGTTTGCCAGTGGCGTGGTCACGATTGCCGGAGATCTCCTGTTTTTGGTGGCGACCATTGTCATCTTGTTCACGCTCGCGCCTGGATTGGCTGCGGCCTCGATGGTGGTGGTGCCCATTTTGATTTGCGTAACCTTGCTCATCCGGACGCGGGTGCGTGGCGCTTACGTCAAGATGCGCGGCAAGCTCTCGGAAATGAACGGCTTCCTGCACGAGCGCATTAGCGGCATGGCGGTGGTGCAAATGTTTAATCGCGAAGCTGCCACGCTCGAGGCCTATGGCGAAATCAACCAGGGAGTACGCGGCGCTCAATTGCGCACAGTATGGTGGGAAACGCTTTTGTCCACCAGCGTAGAACTCCTAAGCTCGATGACCATTGCGGTCATCCTTTGGTATGGCGGCGCTGCCGTGGCCGAAGGTTGGGAAGCTCAAGCGCTCCCCACGGGCAGCGATTACCTGACTCTTGGTGTGCTGTTCGCCTTCATTGACTACATGCAGAAGTTCTTTCAGCCACTGAACGAACTCAGCCTGAAGTACACGGTCATGCAAAACGCGATGACCGCCGGGCGACGCGTATTCGATGTCCTCGACGTGGAAGACCATCTCCCTGAGCCAGAGCAGCCGCAATCACCAACGCAAACCCGTGGCGAGTTGGTTTTCGAAGATGTGCACTTTGCCTATGACCCAGAGCAACCGGTACTCGATGGCGTGAGCTTCCGCGTCGCTCCTGGAGAGCGCGTGGCATTAGTCGGGGCGACCGGCGCGGGCAAAACCACCGTGTTGAAGTTACTGACCCGGCTTTACGATCCACAGCAGGGACGCATTCTGTTAGATGGCGTCGATCTGCGCGAGTTCGCGAGTCGAGACCTCCGCCGCCGCATCGGCTTGGTGCCGCAAGATGTCTTCTTGTTCGAAGGCACCATTCTCGACAACATCACTCTTGGTCATCCCAAAGTGGACGAAGAGCGCGCCATCGAAGCGGCCACGCGCCTTCACCTCGATGAGTTGGTGCAGCGCTTTCCCGGCGGATGGCATGAGCCGGTACGGGAGCGTGGACGCAATCTCTCGGCGGGGGAGAAGCAGCTCATCAGCTTTGCACGGGTCGTCGCTGCTGCGCCGCCAGTCCTCGTGTTAGACGAAGCCACGAGCAACGTCGATTCCCATACGGAACACCTCCTGCAGGAAGCCGTGCACGATGCCATGGAAGGCCGCACCAGCCTGGCCATTGCTCACCGTTTGTCCACGATTCGCGACGTCGACCGCATTCTCCTGTTTCACAAGGGGAAGCTCGTCGAGCAGGGGACTCACGACGAGCTGATGCGACTGGATGGTCGCTACCGCCGTCTGGTGGAGCTTCAGTTCTCCTCCTGAGCCGTACAGGCAGGTTCCTCAAATAAAGGTGACGGCATTGCTGCTTTTGCGGCAACTACCCCTGTGGAACGTCTGCGGCCGTGAGGGGCCCGTAGGCAGATTTATCCTGTGTCGCCTCCGTGGCCTTCGGGCCGCTAGGGAAAAGGGTGTCCGGGAACTCCCCTGATCCTATTCATCATCACCAGTCCAAAGATTTGCCTCTTTGGGCTGGTTTTTTCAATTTTCGCGACCGATTTTCGCTTTGGCGGCAATAACACAGATATAGCCCCTCACTAGAAGGCTCAAATTTTGCCCTTTATCCTCCAATTCGAGGATAAGGGGTCATTATTGGCCCGTTTCAGCATATTCGCTTGGGTTGGTCGGCGATGGTGTTTGCCATGGCCGGCCTTCCCTTTTTTGTCAAACTGCAACCATGGCCCAGTACCCCACCCCCCGCGAGCTCGAGATCGATGAGCTGTTGCGGAACTCACAATGGCTTCAAGAGCTTGCGAGATCCCTGGTGGGCGACGCCTTCACCGCCGAAGATCTTCTGCAGGAGGCGCTGAGTCACGCCAAGAAAGAGGCGAAGTGGGCCACCGGGCATTTGGGTGGATGGGTTGCCGGCATTGTGCGCAACCTCGCCAAGCAGCACTTTCGCAAGGAGAGTCGGCGCATTTCACGCGAACAGGAAGCGGCCTATCGACGCGCCATCGCGCAACCATTGCCGCAAGAAACCCAGGAAGCTCCGGACCCAGCCTTTCTTGCCCAAAGGGTAGAAATGCAGCAAATCCTTGCGCAGCAGGTATTGGCTCTAGATTTGCCCAGCCGCGAAGTACTACTGCTGCGTTTTTACGGCGACCGCAGCGTGAAGCAGATTGCAGAACAGCTCAACCTAGATCCCCGAGCGGTCGAGACCCGATTGCGCAGAGCGAAAACACGACTTCGTGCGCAGCTGGAAAAATCCATGGGTAAAGAGCAATGGGCTCTTGCGTGCTTGCCTCTTCTTCCGCGGCAAATGGCCCCGCCATCGCCGCCGACTCCCATGGTTCCCACTTGGGCGATGGCAACGGCAGCAGCTGGTGTTCTGCTTCTGATCGCTTCCCTTGGGAGATGGCTCCCTTGGCAAGAGGGCGCGCCGTTGCCACAAGACGAGGGGACCAAAGTTGCAGCAGCCGATTCGCTGGGAGCTTCGCCTTCCGTTCCAGAGGCCGAGGGAGTCAAACGGGAGCCGCTCGACAATTCATCGGCTGAAGAAGTCGCGGCACCATTGCAGACGTTGCAGTTCCATATTTTTGAACGAGACAGCAAAGCTCCGATGCCTGGATTGACGCCGAAGGTTTACCTCGCGCGGCGCGCGACCCTTCGCGAACAAGAGGCGACGAATCATCCTCAGTATTTCTTGATGAAATCCAATGTCTACTGGATTTTGGAGGAACAGCAGGAGACTTCCGATGAGCAAGGCAATCTCACGCTGACGCTTCCGTCGGAATGCACCGAGGTAATCCTGGACCTTGCCTTGCACACGAAAACTCACAGCCTTGGTGTGTATGCCCGCGGCCATGCCTTGTTCCCCTTGGCCACCTTGGCATCGAATGAGATCCCGCTCGAAATGGTGCCGCGCAGGGGAATGGCTTCTGGACTCGTGCAACGCCCCGATGGCGAAGCCGTTCCTTTTGCCAAGGTCGACCTGATTCCCAGTGTCCTCGTGCCACGAGAAGATGCCGTGGCGACTTCGGTGGAAGCCGATGCCAGCGGCCGTTTTTCTTTTCAGCAAGTCACCTCTGGTACCGGTGGCTTTGTCTTGGTGCCTCGCCTCGATGGCTACCTTCCGGTGCGACAGCTGATGGTTAACAGCAACCCAGACCCAGATCCTCATTTTGAAGACATCGTCCTGGAACTCGCCCCGGCAGTTGCGGTGACCGTTGCAGTGCAAGAGGAAAATGGAGCCGCAGTGTCCGGGGCTGTCGTGCAAGCGATGGACTCGCTCGAAGGCCCAGATCTGCCGGCTTATTCGGATGGCCATTATCAATCGGCCTGGACTTCCCATGCCCTTGCCAACGCAGAGGGAATCGCCAAAGTATCGGTCCCAGAATCAGGCAAAGCCTTGTTCCTCGTCACCGCTCCTGGATTCGCCCCTTGGCAGCAGGAATATGAAGAACCGCCAGCAGTCGTTCCTGCCATTTTGGAGTCAGGAGTTCCGGTGCGGATCTCCGTCACCGCCGATGGCCAGCCCGTTGCCGAAGCTCAAGTGCGAATGGTGTCCGAGGTCGATTTAGATCAAGGGGAATGGGGTCGACATACGACCACCAATGGCGCAGGAGTGGCGGAATTCGAGAGCGCCCACCCTGGCGAAGTTGTGGAGTTCACGGTTTTGGCTGCTGGCTATGAATTATTCTTGAGCCCGCCGACAAAAATATTGGCGCACGGACAGGAACTGGCAGTGAGCCTTCAACCAGGACTCAGTGTGACTGGAAAGGTTGTGGACTGGAATGAACTTTACCCCGGGCGCGGCGTGCCTATGGTGAACATCCTTCCGGTCGATGCTCAAAGTTGGCCTTGGGACGGCCCCATCCCTGATGCGCAGAGAAGGCAGCATCGATTGGAGTTGGCTTCGGCCGATCAGGTTCGTGTCGGCGCCGATTCCTCTTTCCGCTTCGATGGTCTCGCACCGGGCCGATATCGACTTTGGTTCGGCAAACGGAGTATGCCTTATGGCATGATGGAAGTGAGCGCGGGCGACCAAGATGTGGTGTTGTCTCCTTTCCAGAATGCTCACACCGCCCCTCTCTTTTCTGGAACGGTGCGCGACGCCAACACCTTAGAGCCGGTCACCGACTTCCGTTTGGTCTTGTCCACATATTCCGAGCAAGGGCAACCTCTAAAAGGAAACCGAGGTCAGCTACGTTTCCCGATGAAGCGGATACGCGCAGCCGACGGCAGATTTCGCATGATGACCTTTGAACCCGGCTGGTATTCCTTAGCTGCCTGGGCTCCTCAAAAGGGATACGCCACTCTGAAGCCGAATCCGAGTTTCTTCGGAGAGGGCGAGCACGAAATAGATTTTCTCCTGCACAAGTCCACCGAAGGCAAACTCTTGATTCAGGATCAAACCGGACGTGGGATACCAGGCGTGGAAGTCCATGTCTTCGATGGCTCCGGTATTCGAGTTTTACAAACAGGAACGGAAATGACGGACTTCCGAGATTTCACTCTTAGCCTTGCCGATGGCTCGGTGGTGCTCAGTGCGGTTCCTGAGACGGGAGAATATCGCCTGGAGATCCGGCACGAGGGGCAGGTCCAAGTCGTGCCAGGATTTGAGCTTCGCGCTAGCGCATCCAGTGGACCTTTAGTGATTACCCTTTAATCACGGGAATCCCGACCGGCGTCTAGAATATGTAGATGCCCCACTCGGCACCCCCAGCCATTTCTTCCACGGCGAAAGCAGATTGGAACCTCAGCCATGCCATGGAGACCTATGGCATTTCTGCATGGGGTCAGGGTTACTTTGGCACCAACGCCGAGGGCCATCTCATGGTCATGCCCGAGAAAGACCCTTCACGGGCCGTGAGCCTTATGGAAGTGGTCGAGGGCATGCGCGACCGTGGGTACCACACTCCACTGCTGATCCGCTTCCAGGATTTGCTTGGCTATCGCCTGCGTGAAATCAAGCAGGCTTTTGATCGCGCGCGGGAAGCCAGTGGATTCCAGGGAGGGTATCACTGCATTTACCCGATTAAGGTGAATCAAGAGCGCTCGGTTTGCGAAGAAATCACCCGTCTCGCAGGAGAGCTCGGCTTTGGCCTGGAAGCGGGTAGTAAGCCAGAGTTACTGGCCGTTCTTGGGCTAACCCAAGGCGAAGAAGAAACTCCCATCATCTGCAACGGCTTTAAAGATGATGAGTTTCTAGAGACAGTCATTTTGGCAACCAAACTTGGGCGGCATATCACCACGGTGGTGGAAAAGCCCGCCGAGTTAGATGCCCTGATTCGGATTGCCAAGAAATACAAGGTGCGCCCGCGCATCGGCATTCGGATTAAATTGGCTTCGCGTGGGGCCGGGCGTTGGGAGAGCTCCGCAGGATCGCGCAGCAAGTTCGGCTTGTTCACCAGCGAAGCCTTGCGCGCGGTCGAGCTTCTCGATGCCGAGGGCATGATGGATTGCTTGGATATGTTGCATTGTCATATCGGCAGCCAGGTCCATGACATCCATCGCCTGGAAGACGCAGTTAATGAGCTCGCCCAAATCTATTGCGAGCTCTATAAGTTGGGGGCAGGCTTGCGTGGCCTTGATGTCGGTGGTGGCTTAGGCATTGATTACGATGGCAGCCAAACCAACTGGGCTTCGAGCATCAATTACCGACTAGAGGAATACGCCGAGGTCGTGGTGGAACGGGTTCAGGCCGCATGTGACCAAGCCAAAGTCCCTCATCCCACCATCTTGACCGAATCCGGGCGAGCCATGGTGGCGTACTCCACGATGTTGGTCACCAATGTTCTCGGCCGCAGCTCAAACTCGAGTCAACGCCCAGAAGTCGAAGCGCTGATTGAAGCCGCCGAGGCCGGTCGAAGCACCACGGTCGATGCCACAACGCCGCCGCCGTTGGCGGAATTGATTGAGTTGGTTGCCGAGTTGAATCCGGATCGTTTGTCGTGGACATACCACAAGGCCGAGGCTGCACATGATCAGGCATTGTCGCTATTCCAGCATGGCATGCTGGACTTAAAGACTCGCGCCCAGTGCGAAGAGCTGTATTGGCATATTTGCCGTCAACTATGGGAGATGGCGACAAAGTGCGAGGAGATCCCTGAAAACTTGAAGCCACTCGGCCAGGAGTTGTCGGATATTTACTTCTGCAACTTTTCCTTGTTTCAATCGATGCCCGATAGTTGGGCGATTGACCAAGTGTTTCCGGTATGCCCGATTCATCGCCTGGATGAAAAGCCCACTCGCTTAGGCGTGATCGCCGACATCACCTGCGACTCTGACGGACAAATCAGTTTGTTCCCGGACAAGAGTCAACAAGAAATGAAGCGCACCTTAGAGCTTCATGAGTTGGAGGAGAATCAACCCTATTACCTTGGTTTCTTCCTCATTGGTGCCTATCAAGAGATCTTGGGCGACTTGCACAACCTGCTTGGGGATACCCATGCAGTGCATTTGCGCTTGAATGCTCAGGGCGACTGGGAAGTCGAGAACGTGGAGCGTGGCGATGACGTCGCCGATGTCCTCCGCTATGTCAACTTTCAGCCCGAACAACTCGAGGAAAGCTTTCGCCGCGACATTGAGGGCGCCATGCGCGCAGGTCGCTTAACGGTTCGGGAAGGACGCTCTCTACTGCAGTATTGGCGCGAGGGCCTTTCTGGTTACACTTACTTAGAAGATCCAGAACCGATTCTTCCTTCGGAAACTCCTTAAACATCATGTTCTCACTTCTCCCACTACTGTTCGCTCTTCCCCTCGCCCAAGCTGAGCAAGAACCGAAGGTGGAGCGAGTTTGGCAGGCAGAGGAATACTCGGCACCTGATTTGATTCAGTACTTTGCCGATGACGAAGAAGCTGGGAAACGGCTCGATGCATGGTGGGATGGCAATGCCAATCAGTCTGTGCTGACACGAGAAGAATCTGTCGCGCTGATTCGCAATGGCATCTTGCGTACCACGAAACATCGGACCTCCGTGTTGCGCTGGCTGGGCAATCAGTATGTGTGGGGTTCTGATTCCCAAGCCCCAGACGTGATTGAACTGATGTATCACGCCTGTGACTTCCGACCCGAGGTCCAACACTACGGCATGCGTCATTACGCGGTGTACTTTGGATTGTCGGTGGTGAAGGAGAAGTCGCCGAACATCCTGCGCGCTTTAGTGGAACTGTGCATGGAGGTCGATGATCCCAATGACCTTGGTCGCGTAGCTTGGGGGGCTTCGAGCCAGCGTGAAGAACTGCTCGAATACCTCGACCCCTACTTACAAAGCACCGAAGACGCGGTGCGCGAAAAGGCAGAGGATCTGCGTCGCATCTTTACCGATGAAATTGGTGCCTTTGCTTGGTCCAAGAACCGGGCCAAGGAGCGAGCTCAGAAGTTGTTCGCGCAAGAGCTGCCAGAGATCCGCACCACCCTGCTGACTGGAGACTCCGCAGCGCGCCGCGAGTGCTTAGATCACATCATGAAAGATGGCCTAGTTCTCATCATGGACGATGACTTCCTGACCGCCTTCGCGGCTTGCGCCGAAGACACCGATGCCACTGTGCGCCGCGACGTCGTGCGTACCGTTGGCCAGCAATGGGTGTGGTCTGCGCAGGAACAGAACGACGACGCCATCGCCCTGATGTTGCAAATGTCGCACGATGAAGAAAAGCAAGTGCGCTACGACTCGGTTTACTACGGCTTGTCGACGGTGCGCGCGATTCGCGAAGACGTCATCCGCCGCATGCTCGATATCTACTTGTTCGATCCGATCATGGATGCTCAAAGCCGCATTCAATGGGGGCTCAGCGGTAAAGAAGAGATGGTGGTCAAGCTTCTCGATCAAGACCTAGCGAGCAAAGACCCTGAGCGCGTGCGCAAGGCCTACCGCGCTTATCCAAGATTAACTGGCAAACCATCTCCCGTGGTTCCCGAAGGGATGCCCGTGGTCGCAGAGCTTGCCGGAACGTGGAATGTCGAAATCCAGTTGCCCGGTGGTGGGCGTTCGATGCAGTTGCCATTGGTGCTCCTTGTCGATGAAGAAGGCGGCGTGCGCGGCACCATCTTTGACGAGGAGTTGGAAGATGTCTTAACTCACGCCAATGACCACGGCATCTATTTGGTGGCCAAAGTTAATGGCAAAGGCGGGAGCATGGACCTCAGCGCGGTCATGACCAACGGCGAAATCCGCGGTACTCTTTCGGCGCCTTCGGAAGGCGTGATGATGCCCTTCTACGGCGAGCGCCCTTAGGCGGTCGCTGGGGCAAGGGCGGTCAGGGCCACTTCGCGCATCGCCTGCGCGATTTGCACAGCTTGCGCTTGGGTCACACAAGAAGGCGGAATGGCATAGAGCACTTTGCCGAGAGGCCTCAGCAAGACGTCTTGTCGCTGGCGGCAAGCTTCGCGCAAGCGATCACCAATCGCGGCGAGATAGGCGCCTTCGCTTTCCAGTTCTAAGGCCACAATGCCGCCGCAGCGACGAAGTTCGACGACGCCAGGAAGGTCCTTTAGGTCTTGAATTTCCGCTTCGATCCATCGCCCGAGTTGATCCAAGCGCGCTGGTGTATTATCTTCCTTCACGATGCGCAAAGACGCGCGGGCTACCGCACAAGCAATCGGATGCGCGGTGAAGGTGTGCCCGTGAAAGAAGGCCTGCGCACGGTCCTCGGCAAGGAAGGCTTGAAACACGTCTTCGCGGCAAAGGGTCACCGCTAGAGGCATGGTGCCACCGGTCAGCCCTTTGGCTAAACAAAGAAAGTCTGGCTGAATGCCTGCCTTTTCACAGGCAAAGAGTGCTCCGGTACGACCGAAGCCAGTCATGACTTCGTCGGCAATCAAGAAGGTTCCTTGCTGGGTGCAGCTTGCTCGTAACGCCTGCAAGAATGCCGCGTCGTGCATGACCATGCCTGCGGCGCCTTGCACTAGAGGCTCGACAATCACAGCAGCAATTTCTTCCCCGCGCTCCGCCATGAGTTTTTCCATGGCGGCAATCGTCGGCGGAATGCGAATGACTTCACACAGCAGGTCACCGAGCTCAGCAAAAAACGGTTCCGGAGCGCCCACGGCCATCGCCCCGAAAGTGTCACCGTGGTAGGCCTCTTCTAAAGCCACAAACAGATGACGCTTGTGATTACCCTGACGGCGCCAGTAAAGGTAGGCTGCCTTCAAAGCGACCTCGACTGCGGTGGAGCCGTTGTCGGAATAGAACACCCGATCGAAGCCCGTAGGTGCAACTTCTAACAACTCTTCGGCCAACGCAATCGCTGGTTCATGAGTGAAGCCTGCGAAAATCACATGGTCCAGAGTGGCGGCTTGCTGGGCTGCCGCTTCGCGCAACTCTTGCCGGCCGTGGCCATGCAAGGTACACCACCAAGAAGCAATGGCGTCGATGAGCTCACGGCCATCTTCCAAATGCAGCATCGCTCCGGAGGCGCTTGTGACCACCATCGATTCTGGGTCGAGGGCATGCTGCGTGTAGGGGTGCCAAATCACGGCACGGTCGCGGTCGCTGAGCTTACTCATGATCCATCTCCTCCAGGAAGTCGAGCCTTTCTGCGCTCAACCATAAGTCTAAGCTCGCTGGGTTGAGGTCTTTAAACGGCGGAACCTCATAAATGGGCAACTTGCCGACGCGTGCGCGCAGGCTTGCCACATTTTCACGATGACTTTGCCCCACCAAGAACAGGGCCCTCACCGCGATCCCGCGCGAGGCACAGGCTTCGAGGCTCAGGAGCGTGTGATTGAGCGTGCCCAATCCACTGCGCGCGACCATGACCAAAGGCAAGCGCAAGGCTTGTAATAAATCGAGCTGGTCTGCGCGTTCATTAATCGGTACGCGCAAACCGCCAGCGCACTCCAGCAGTAAATGAGCCTTGGCCTCTCCTGCGGATTGGCGCGCTTGCTGCACGCCTTGGATTAACTGCGGAAGCTCCAAGCGAATCCCAGCAGCCTGCGCGGCTTGGTCGACGGAAGCTGGAAGCGGAAGTTGCGCCAACGGTGGCAGATAACCATCGGCCGCCAAGTTGGCTAAGCGGGCGACGGTAGGCGTGTCTAAATCATCGCCGGTTTGCAGCGGCTTGAAGTAGCGCAAGGGGCGTGGGCGTTGCAAGATCGCGCGCGCAAGCAATGCCGAAATGACCGTCTTGCCGACGTCGGTGTCGGTGCCGGCCACGATCAAACCTGGCGCAGGTATCGCGATGGGTGCCGTATCCAAAAACTCTTGACGACGACGCTCTTCCACGGCGGCCACTAGGGCGTCGGCCAACTCCTGCAACTCTTCTGCGGCGTGATCAGCGTGCACGACCAAGCGCAAGCGACTCGTGCCCTCAGGCACGGTTGGCGGGCGCACTGCGCGGACATCAAAACCTTGCGCTTGCATGTCAGTAGCGACAGCCACAGCCAAGTCGGCACGACCGAGTTGGACCGGGACGATGGCGGCCTCTCCGCCCACATCTAAGCCTTTATCCTTCAACTGTTGGCGCAACAGGTGGGCTTTGTCCAAAGCCATTTGCCCGCGCTCATTTTCGGTCTGCACAATGCGAATCGCCGCAGTCAGGGAAGCAGCCAGTGGAGGTGGCGTGGCGGTGGTGAATAAAAAACTGCGCCCATGGTTCAGGATGTGGTGACGAACCTCTTGGCTACAGCACAGGAAGGCGCCAGCCAAACCAAGAGCCTTTCCGCCTGTAATCGTGCGCACCAACAAACGCGCATGTCCCTGGCCGCGCATCGGCAACAGGCCGGCGGCGTGCGCGCTATCCAGCAACAACCAAGCGTCGTGCTGTTCGCAAAGGTCTAGCAAACCAGAGAGGGGCGCCAGGTCCCCGTCCATGGAGTAGACATCTTCGACCACGACAAACCGCTGGCGCGCCCCCTGCTCGGAAGCAAGGGCATCGGCATAGGCGGCCAAATCTAGGTGTGGAACAATTCTCCGCTGCGCGCGACTCAGTCGAATCCCGTCGATCAGGGAAGCATGATTCAGGCTGTCCGAGACAATCACGTCCTCCGCTCCCGCCAAAGCGCTGATCATGGCTAGGTTGGCCTGATAGCCGCTAGGGAAGAGCAAAGCGCTTTCCTCGCCGGACCAATGCGCGGCTTCGCGCTCGGCTTCTTCATGCACCGAAAGGTGCCCGCGCAACAAACGCGCCGAGGGCATTCCGG
>Ga0316208_1002721_pt1 | contig 13825 bp, 5 predicted proteins | sample 3monopyrite_MG_FD_204944 | JGI IMG/M metagenome (GOLD analysis project Ga0316208, IMG submission 204944) | Microbial mat bacterial communities from mineral coupon in-situ incubated in ocean water Damariscotta River, Maine, United States -... | ecosystem: Environmental > Aquatic > Marine > Coastal... | reverse complement strand
CGGACGAAGATTTCGAGTATCTCGTCAAAGAAGCTCGTGGCCGGCGGCTGTTCCCGACATCGCCCGCTGAAAGTCTTCTGCTTCTTAAGGCAACCGGAAAGTCTCCTCACGGCGGCGGCAAGCGGATGGAAGAAGGCAGCTACGAATACCGCATGCTGTACCGCTGGGTCGAGCAAGGTATGCCGTACGGCAATCCGGACGATCCTTATGTTGTCGGGATTGAATGCGTGCCCGCTCAACGCCTGATGGATCGCGGAGCCGACCAGCAAATTACGGTCGTCGCCAAATACAGCGATGGTTCATCGGAAGATGTCACGCGAATGGCGCTTTACGAAGCCAACGATACGGAAATGGCAGAAGCAACCGAGACAGCCTTGATCAAAACTCTCGACCTCGCTGGCGAAGTGGCCATCATGGCTCGTTATCAAGGACAAGTTTCGACCTTCCGAGCAACCGTGCCGCTGGGTGCTGACACATCGTCCCTCCCGGCTCCGGCCAACTTCGTCGACGAAGCGGTATTCTCGAAGCTCAAGCTGCTCGGCATTCCACCGTCAGAACTGTGTGACGACGCGACGTTCCTCCGTCGAGTCCACATCGACGTCACAGGAACAACTCCTACTCAGGATGAAGTCCTCGCCTTCCTCGCTGATCCTTCTGCGGACAAGCGGGAAAAACTCGTTGACAAACTGCTCGAGACAGAAGCCTACGCTGACTACTTCGCAAACAAATGGAACCTCGTTCTCCGCAACAAGAAACGCCGAGCCGAGGACCTGACAGCGACGTACTCGTTCTATCGTTGGATTTGGGACAGCCTCTACGAGAACAAACCTTACGATGAGTTCGTGCGGGACGTCGTGACGGCAACCGGCGAATCGTCAATCAATCCCGCCGTTGTCTGGTACCGCGAAGTGGACCAGGTCAACGAACAGGTTGAAGACACCGCTCAACTCTTCCTGGGACTTCGAATTCAGTGCGCGAGGTGTCACCACCATCCGTTCGAAAAGTGGAGCCAGAACGACTACTACAGCTTTTCGGCTTTCTTCACGACAGTCGGCAAGAAGAACGTTTACGGAGCCATCAACACGCAGGCCGACAAACGAATTTTCCACAACGAAAAGGTTGCTCAGGCGCAGAACCCGCGATCAAAACAGAATCTCAAACCTGCCGGGCTGGGCAGTGATCCACTTGAGATTTCTCCGGAACGCGACCCAAGGCATTATCTCGCCGACTGGATGGCTCGTGACGACAATCCTTTCTTCGCAAAGGCACTGGTTAATCGATACTGGAAGCACTTCTTCGATCGCGGCATCGTCGAACCCGAAGACGACATGCGGGAAACCAACCCGCCATCGAATCCTCAGCTGATCGATGCCCTTTCGCAGAATTTCATCAAGAACGGCTTTGACCTGAAATGGCTGGTTCGAACGATCTGCAACTCCCGAACCTACCAGCTCAGCGCCTTGCCGAACGACTACAACCTGAAGGATAAGCAAAACTTCTCACGGTATTATCCAAAGCGTCTGACAGCAGAAGTACTTTACGACGCGTTCCATCAGGTGACTAACACAACTCAGGCTTACACTGGACTGCCGACCGGCACGCGAGCGATCCAGCTGCCTGACGCGTCGATCGGTCCTTACTTCCTGAAAGTCTTCGGCCAGCCACAAGGCGACACCGCCTGTGAATGTGAACGTTCCCAGGAAGCTAACCTTGCTCAGAGTCTGCACCTGCTCAACAGCTCAGAAGTGCAGACGAAAATTTCCAACGGTTCCGGTCGAGCCGCGAAGCTTTCGGGCGACAAAGAACGAGCGGACGATGTCAAAGTCCAGGAACTCTACCGCTGGGCCTATTCCCGCGAGCCGAAGGCCGATGAACTTCAGATCGCCATGGCTCATATCAAGAAGCACGAAGCGAATACGAAGATCGCCTACGAAGACATCGTTTGGGCACTGATCAACACAAAAGAATTTCTGTTCAACCATTGAGTACGAATACGAAATCAGGCCGCAATCAATTGATTGCGGCCTGACGTTTTCCCACCTTAGATTTCCCCGCTGAGTCACACCGCGTCTGCCGTTTCCGTTTCGTCGATATGGCGAAGTTTCGGAGGCGGTTCTCCTTATCCAGTTTTGAGATATTCGGCTGAGTCGTCGCGTCAATCGCTCTCGCTGCAGTTTGATCTTCAGTAGCGATCGCATTTGTAATCTGACGAAGCGACCAGCAGATCCAAAGAGGGCTGTTCGATGCCATTTCGCGTCATCACGCCATGTCGTTTCGTTTCTGTCTGCGTAGCGGCGATTTTCTGCTTGACTGGTTCGCTCAGCCAGGCGCAACTTCCGCAGACAAGACTGTTGGCTGTATTTCCACAGGGAGCTCAGTCAGGACAATCGGTCGAAGTCACCGCCGCAAACGGCACCGATCTCGACGAACTTGACCGGATGACGTTCAGTCATCCCGGCATCAAGGCAGAGCTCAAGTCCGGCAGTACGTTTGTCGTGACGGTTGCCGCGAACGTTCCGGTCGGTACTTACGAGGCCCGTGTGCACGGCCTTTATGGGACCAGCAATCCGCGGTGCTTTGTTGTGGGAGCGTTGCCGGAAGTCCTGGAAAACGATGCCAACAACACGCAGGACACAGCTCAGGCTGTTGAAGTTGGCACTGTCATCAATGGCCGATCAAACCGCGGAGCAGACGTCGATTTCTACAAAGTCACCGGTAAGAAAGGTCAGCGGCTTCTGATCGAGTGTCAAGCCTTGAGGATCGATTCAAAGTTCCAGGCAGAGCTTCGGCTTTACTCGCAATCTGGACGGCGAATCGGTCGCAGCATCGCCCGATTCAGAACTCAGGACCCGATTCTCGATGTGACCTTTCGCGAGGACGGTGACTACTTCATTCGGGCGACCGACTTTGTCTATGGCGGAAGTAATGACTACGGATACCGTCTGAAGATCCACACGGGGCCGCACGTCGATTTCGTGATACCTCCTGCAGGCGTCCCAGGAAGTAAAACTCGCTACACACTGGTTGGTCGGAATCTTCCGGGATCGCAGCCCGCGGGTATTGGATCCGACGGGAGGCAGCTTGAAAAACTGGACGTAGAAATTACGCTCCCGAACAAGCCAACAGAGCTGACTCCGGGACGAACCGCGTTCTCGTTTGAATCATCCCTGGATGGTTCGAGTTACGTCTACCAGGGCGCAAACGGATCGGCAAACCCAGTGAGGATTGCGTTTGCACCTCAGCCATTGAAACTGGAAGTCGAACCGAACAACGCTCCAGCCGAGGCACAGAAAATCGTCGTCCCAGGCGAGATTGCCGGCCAGCTTCAACAACGAGCTGACGTGGACACCTTCGAGTTCGACGCGAAAGCCGGGCAGGTATTCTGGATCGATGTCTTCGGGCATCAACTCGGTCATCTAACCGACCCGTACCTGACAGTTGAGCAGGTCACGAAAAAAGATGACGGAACGGAGACTGTCAAACGTCTGACGGCACAGGATGACACGAAGACGAACGCGATCGCCAACCTGTTCGACACACTCTCCAATGACCCTGGTTACCGTCTTGCCATTCCTGCTGACGGTCTTTATCGCGTGACGGTGCGGGATCGATACTGGGAATCACGAGGTTCGCCGGACCTGCAGTATCACCTCGCCATCCGACCGGAAGAGCATGACTTCCGCCTGGTCGTCATTCCTGCAGCTCCGGTTCAAAACGCGACAACTGTCATTCAGACGTGGGCACCAGGCTTGCGACGCGGACAGAGTCTTCAGGTCAAGGTTGCCGCCATTCGCAAGCACGGTTTTAAAGGTGTGATTGACGTCTCAGCTGAAAACCTTCCGGCCGGAGTAACTTGCAGAAGCGTGAGCATTGATGGCTCACTATCTGCGACGGACCTTGTTTTCACAGCCAGTGAAGATGCAAAACCCGGCGACCATTCAATTCGGCTTGTGGGCAAGGCCCGTGCTGAATCGGACGTCGCGGTGAAAGCCGTTACTGCCGCCCAGGCGGCAGTCACCAAAGCGCAGGCCGCGCTGCCGGCCCTTGACGCCGCGTTGCAGAAGACGATTGACCCCAGAACGAAAGCGGAAGCCGCGCGTAAAGCAGCAGAAGCGACCGCAGCCGCTGGCACCGCCGCTTTGAAGAAAGCTACAGACGGCAAAGCTGCCGCTGACAAAAATGTTTCCGACGCTCAGAGCGTCGCCAAAACTGCTGTCACCGAGAAAGGAAGTGCTGACAAGGCGGTGGTTACCGCGACTGCGGCTGTCGCAAAGGCCGACACTGACTTGAAAACTGCACAGCAGGAGCTGGAAAAAGACAAAGAGAATCAGACTCTGAAAGATAAAGTGGCAGCAGCAACGAAGGCGAAGAGCGACAGTGACAAATCTCTGACAGCCGCTCAGGCTGCAGCAACTGCTGCGGCCACAAAAGTCACTCAGTCACAAGCGACGACGAAACAGTTAGTTGCAGCGGCCACGAAGGCTCAGCAGGAAGTCACCAAAGCAGACCAGAAAGCGAAGCAGTCTGCGGCCGCAACGGCGGCGGCAGTAAAAGCTCACGACGCAACTGTTGCCGCGTTTCAGAAAGCGGAAACTGCAAAAAAGACGGGTGAAACAGCAATTGCCGCCGCCACCACAGACTTGGCTGCAAAGAAGAAAGCCAGAGAAGCGGCCGTTCGCATGATCTCTCATGGAGTTCGGACCGGAACTGTTGTCTGGAATGGCACGAATACCAAAGCCGCCGTTTCTCGGGTGTCCGAGACCATGGTGCTTTCGATCATGGAAGAGTCGGCGCCGTACCAGGCGACGGCGAATGTTGAGCCAGCAGTACTCGGCCACAATCGTCAGCTCTTGATCCCCGTGAAACTCGTTAAACGAAACGGATTCGACAACAAGGTTCAGCTCACTTTCCAGAACGTCCCCAAGAATCTCCAGGTGCAGAACCTTGCGATCGAAAAAGGAAAGGACGAAGCGTTGCTTCGCGTCTTCGTGCCAACGAATGTGGCCGAAGGAACCTACACGTTATTTCTTCAAGCGCAGGGTCAGGTTTCTTACCAGAAGAATTTGATCCGCCTGGCGCGCGCGACCGCCGCGCAGAAGGCTGCCGATGAGGCGGTCAAAGCCGCGACGGCAGCGGCGGCTACTGCAAAGACTGCTGCCGACGCCGGTGCGAAGGCCCTGACAGGCAGCACCAACGCCCAGAAGACTGCCCAGCAGAAAGTCGACGCCGCGACGAAGGTACTGACTACTGCACAAACAGCAGAGAAGACGGTTGGGACAGCAAAGGCTGCGGCAGACAAGGCGGCGGCAGACCGAAAAGCGAAGCTTGCTCAGGCGACAACGGCCGCTGAAGCAGCGAAGGCGGCCAGCGAGAAAGACAAAGAGAATCAGGATCTCGTCAAACAACTGGCAGCAGCGCAGAAGGCGCAGGCCGACGCCCAGACTGCGTTTGACGCAGCTCAGAAAGCAGCGGCCGATGCAGCGGCGAAAGTCGCAGCGGCTCAGAAAGTCACGACTTCTGCCAGTGAAGCATCAACCGCAGCAATGAAAGCATTGACCGATGCCCAGGCGGCTGTCGCGGCGGCGACCGAGGCTAAGAAAGCGGCTGACGCCGCCAAAGTTGCGACAGACGCGAAGGTTAAGACTGACACAGCCGCCAAAACGGCGTCGGACAAGGAACTCAAGGCCGCCACAGCGTATTCGAAAGCGGCGAACATCAACGTCTTTGCACCGTCCACTCCGATCGTGATCAGGGTTCGCAAAGGAGTCTTCACTCTGACGGTAAGCGGCGGTGGCGATCTGAAACGCGGACAGCAGACTGACGTCAAGGTCACTGTGAAGCGTGAAAAAGGGTTTACTGGCCCGGTGACGGTCGGTCTTGCCGTGCCTCACGGAACAGCGGGGCTGTCAGCGCCGCCGGTCACGATTGCGGCTGATCAAACTGAAGCCGTACTTAAAGTCTCCGCAGCGGCAGATGCCACCGAAGGTGATATCGCCAACTTAGTTGCTCGAGGTTCTGCCGAGTGGGATGGTCCAATCTCGGCCGATCAAACTGTAAAACTCAAAGTTGTTAAATAGTAAATCTCGTTTGGCACCCGCCGAATTATGAGGCATCCGATGATCCGGTCACTCCTGCTGATTCTGTTGACGACGGCTTTCTTCACGCCCGCTTTTGCGGCCGATGAAAAGGCGAGCAAGCCAATCGCGCCTGAGAAAATTTCTCTTGGCCGACCTGTCAGTTTCGAGAAAGATATTCGCGATATTTTTGAATTGAATTGTGTCGCCTGTCACTACGACGGTGGCGCTGAAAGCCGGCTCGTCGTCGAAGACGCAGCGGCGATGATCAAGGGTGGCAAACGTGGAGCAGGCATTGTCCCCGGAAAACCGGACGAAAGCTTGATCTACCTGGTGGCAGCTCGAGCGAAAGCTCCGCACATGCCGCCCCTGCCGAACAAAGTTGAAGCGACGGCGTTGACCCCGAAAGAGCTGGGACTGCTGCGACAATGGATCCTCGAAGGCGCTCAGTCAGACGGAATGGATACTGGCACGGAAGTAAACTGGCAACCAATTCCGATCGGCATGAATGCAACCTACGCAGTCGCTTTGACCCCTTGGGCGGACCGCGTAGCAGCCAGCCGAGCCAACCAGCTCAGCGTTTTTGGCACCACCACCGGTGATGAAGTAAAGCTGTTCGATCCGAACCTGGCCGCGATCAAGCTGGATGATCAATTGATGTATCCAGGCGGCGCTGCCCACCGCGACTTCGTCCATTCGGCCGCGTTTCATCCGAACGGTCGGATGCTGGCAACCGGCGGCTTTCGCGTTGTCAAGCTGTGGGAGCAACCGCAGAACGTTCAGTCTTTTAAATCACCACTGGGAGCCGTGGCCGCTGATGTCGACATCAACGCTGCGAAACAGTTGGTCGCGTTTGGAACTCAGCAGAATTCCATTCTGATTCGCTCGTTGGCCGACGGCAAAGAAATCAAGAAGCTCGACGGCCACACCGGTCCGGTCTCCGGGGTTGCCATCTCGGCCGATGGAACTCAGGTGGTTTCGGGCTCGACGGATAAGACGGTGAAGATATGGTTGCTCGAATCCGGGGCGGTGACGCGACAGTTCGAGACGCCCGCTCCGATTCACGATTTGTGTCTCACTCTCGACGGCAAGCAGATCATCACGGCTCACGAAGATAACCTGATTCGCGTGTGGAATATCGCTGCTCCGGATCCCGCTCCTGCCGAAGGTGAAGCAGAGAAACCCGTGCGAGAGCTCAAGGGCCACAGTAAACCGGTTCGATCACTGGCGTTGATTCTGCCGGCTGGAACGCAACTCCTGTCCGGGGCCGATGACAACACGGCTCGTATCTGGAATCTGGCAAATGGTGCCGCAGTTCGCTCGCTGAATCATGGTGGGCCGGTGGTTTCGGTCGCGGCTCGTCCAGACGGGAAGTATCTCGCTTCGGCCAGTTCGAATAACACGGCCAAGCTTTGGGAGACAGCCAACGGGAAGCAAATCGCAGAGCTGCGTGGGCATCTGCCGAGTCAACGAGCGGACCTCGTTGCGAAGGAAGAGGCTGACCTGGCGAAGCAACTGGTCGCGCTGGGTGACAAAGCTCAGAAAGCTGCCGAGAAAAACGCGACCGAACGTGCAGCTGCGGTGAAGACATCGAACGAAGCCAAAACGAAAGCCGTGAAGGCAGTTGCTGATCAAAAGAAGAAGCGGGACGACGCGAAAGGCAAGGCCGGCGAAGGAAAGAAGAAGCTGGACGCAGCAACTAAGGCTGCGGCAGACGCTCAGAAAACTGCTGAACAAGCAAAGATCGCGGTGGATACAGCGACTAAAGGACTGGCGACAGCGACAGCGGCGCAAAAAGCTGCGGTGCCAAAAGCGGCCGCCGCAGCGAAGGCACTCGTGACCGCACAGACTGCGGAGAAAGCAGCTGTGGCCGCGAAGGCAACGACCGACAAGGCTGCGGTCGCTGCCCAGGCAAAACTTGATCTGGCCGGTAAAGCGGCAGAAGCAGCCAAGGCCGCGAGCGAGAAAGACAAGGACAATGCGGAACTGACGAAGCAGCTGACCGCAGCCCAGAAGGCACAGACCGACGCTCAAACGGTCGTTGACGCAGGTCAGAAAGCGGCGACAGCAGCGGCTACAAAAGTGACGGATTTACAGAAAGTAACTGCGACAGCGAACGCAGCATCGGTAGCCGCAGCGAAAGTTTCGACTGAGACTCAAGCAGCTCTGGTGGCGGCAACCGAAGCTAAAAAGAAATCCGACGCTGCGAAGACGAAGGCCGATGCTAATGTCAAAACGCAGACTGCGGCTGTGAAGACATCAACAGATGCTCAGAAAAAAATCGATGACGAATTGAAGAAGCAGGAAGACGAATTGAAGAAGCAGGAAGAGTCGCTGAAATCGGCCACACGAAGTGTCGATCTGGCGGTTAAAGCCGATGCTAAAGCAAAGACGGACTCTGCCACGGCGACGGCTGCTCATACGAAAACACAGGAGTTCCAGAAGGCTCAGGACGAGGCTTACAAGAAAGCTCAGGAAGCGACAAAGGTTGCTGAAAAACCGCTGACGGCTGTTGCGTTTTCTACCGATGGAAAACGATTGGCCACTTCAGCGGACGACGGATCGATCACAGTCTGGACGGGTGATACGGGGCTTCCGCTGGAGGTGCTGAAGGGCGAAGGTGGCCCGGCTCGCGTACTGGCATTTTCGTCTGAGACGAGACTTCTTTCCGCGGGCGATGATCAGGCCGCAGTTATCTGGGATACCAATCCTGCTTGGAAGCTGACCGCTCAACTGGGTGCTGCTGCCGATGACGCGCTGAACATTGCGGCGTCGCCATTTGAGTTTCGCGTACTGTCGCTGGCATTCAGTCCGGACGGCAGCCGTCTGGCGACGGGCGGCGGCGAACCTTCACGAAGCGGCGAACTGATGATCTGGGATGTTGCGAAGCGTGAAATGATCCGCGAAATTGAGGACGCTCACAGCGATACTGTCTTCGGCATTGAGTTCTCACGTGACGGCAAGCAGATTGTTTCCGGAGCGGCGGATAAGTTTGTGAAGATTCACGAAGTGTCAACCGGAAAGCACGTACGATCTTTCGAAGGACACACGCATCACGTCATGGATGTTTCCTGGCAGGCGGACGGCAGCACGCTGGTCAGTGCCGGCGCAGATAACGCCATCAAGGTCTGGAATGTCGAAACGGGCGAGCAGATTCGCACAATCGCTGGTTACACGAAGCAGGTCACTTCAATCAGCTTCTCGGGAATCACTGGCAACGTGATCAGCAGCGGTGGCGATAAGACCGTTCGTCAGTTTACAGCAGCAAACGGACGGGCCGTTCGAAGCTTCAGCGGCGGAACGGATTTCATGTACGCCGCAGATGCCTCGCGTGATGGAAAGCTCATCGTCGCCGGTGGCGAAGATGGTGTCATCCGCGTCTGGAATGGCACCAACGGGCAGGTCATTCGAAACTTCGAACCACCTGTCGAACCGACGACTCAGGCCAACGCCGCGAAGTAAGGCGTTACTCGATGCGCTTTCGACAACCTCAGAAGCCGTTGTCAGCCTGGTAGAACGTGGCAGTGGCGTGGTGACGCTTCGACGAGTGTCACCAGGCGGGCCAGTTCTGGTGCTGAGTCCACCCGCATTTTCTCAAGGACAATGCTCCGCCGTCGATCAACGGTTCGCATGCTGATTTCAAGTTCGGTTGAAATCACTTTGTTCGGGCGGCCGGCAATCATCAGTTCCAGAACATTCATCTCTGCCTTAGACAGTGAGTCCAACCTTCTGTATATCGAATTCAGCTCGGCGCGTCGGACTCGATTTTCAACGAACAGATCGAGACCTCGCTGCACGGCGTCCAGAAACTCGTGAGCGTCGTACGGCTTCTGCAGAAGTGTAATCGCTCCGTTTTCCATTAGTTCCACAGTCGTTGGAACACTTGCATGGCCGCTGACAACGATCAGCGGTAACGGCGAATTACTTGCAACCAGCTTCCGTTGTAACTCAAGGCCGCTCATCCCGGACATTTTCAGGTCCGTAATCACGCAACCAGCGCTCTCTGGCTTGAGTGCTGACAGAAAAGATTCAGCAGAACGGTACGATTGAACCGAGATTCCAGCAGCTGTCAGTAGTTCGAGTTGCGAGTTAAGAACAGCCTCGTCGTCGTCAATCAAATAGACAGTCAGATCACGTTGAGTCAAGGTGCTATTCATTGGTGGGTTCCTTCGAGCACGGAAGAGTGAACCGAAAACTGGCGCCAGAATTCGGAGCATTGTCCGCCGTAATGGTTCCAGAATGTGAATTAATGATGTCACTACAAATCGAAAGCCCCATCCCCATTCCGTTGGTCCTCGATGTGTAAAATGGCTCGAAAAGCTGATCCAGCGAGCCGATCGGCAGTCCTGGCCCGCTGTCAACAATTTCGACGGCCACGCTGCCTTCGCTGTCCTGGAGGCTGATTGAAATCCTTCGCTGCCCGGTTGGTTGCGACTCAATGGCGTCGCAGGCGTTTGAGATCAGATTCACAATTACCTGCTGAATCTGCACGGGGTCCACCGACGCGAAGATGGTTCGATCCGGAAATGACGTTTCGACCGACACGTGGCGGCTCCTCAGATCAGCTTTGACAAGATTCAGCGAGTCCTTCGTCAATTGAATAATGTCACTCTCGATACGGTGTCCGTCTGAGTGTTTCACAAAGTTCCGCACACGGCCCAGAATTTGACCAGCTCGAGCTGACTGAGCAGTGATTGACGCCAGGTACTCTCGTAGTTTCTGCAGATCTGTCGTCGGCTCTGTCGCCAGCAACTCGCACGCCGAGGAATAATTCGCGATGGCCGCCAGAGGTTGAGTGATCTCGTGCGAAATCACTGCCACCATCTGCCCCATGCTGGAAAGCCGAGAAACATGAATCAGTTGCGAATGTTGAGCGGCGATCGTTTCCTCAGCCACACGTGCAGCGGTGATGTCGTGCGTAACTGCCAAGTGGACGACGCTTCCGTCAGGGCCAAGAGGCAGGGGAACGGCATGTGTTTCCAACCATCTCCGAGTTCCTTGCCCCCCGAAAAGTTCGAACTGCATCGAACCTGAAATTCCGTCGCAGACTCGTTCATGAAATCTGACAAACGCCGATCGGTGTTCGTCAGAGACAAGGTCAAAGACACTCCTGCCAAGGACACTTTCCGCTGAATCAGCTTCGCACATGCGTACGCCAGCGGCGTTCATTTCCAGCAGCGTCCCGTCCTTCGCGACCAGTTTTACGCACCCCGGCGTGTTCTCGATGATCGCCCGCAGTCGCTCTCGACTCTCGTGAAACGCGTTCTGGTTTTTCTTCCATTCAGTGACGTCTCGTGACACGCCAATAACCCCGACGATTTCACCACTCGAATCCCGCCACGGAGATTTCGTCGTGTGAAACAGGCGAGCACCGGATGAGGTGGGCAACTCTTCCTCAAATGTTTCCGTTTGTCCGGTCCGAATAATTCGCTGGTCGTCAGCGATTATCTGTTTCAAAGTCTGCTCAGAAAACAAATTGTCCTCAGGCTTTCCGATCATTTGTTCGGCGGTCGTGCCGAACATCTTTGCAACGGCTTCGTTCACAAACACCGGGCGACTGTCGAGATCCTTTGCGAAAATCAGCTCTGACGTGCCCTCGGTGATCGCTTTCAGAATACCGAAGTGCCTGGCTTCCTGAGACTTCGACGCGATCATCAACGTCGCGCATGTCGTACAGAGTGGTTCCAGCCAGCTCGCCAGATCGGAGTCATATCCGTTGGGCCGATTTGCGATTCCAACCACCCCGATGAGCTGGTCATCAATCTTCAGAGGAATGGCCATGAACGCAGTCAAAACGGGATGACCTGGTGGCAGGCCGTCGCTGTGAGCATCCTCGTCAGGCGAATTCGAAACAAACAGCTCGCCGGTAGAAAGCGTTTGCCCAAGTGACGTCTTCAGATCCCTTAACTGCAGCCCTTCAGGAACAGAGGACCCGTAGACTTCTCTTGATGCCTGGTCCCAGGCGATGTTGCTGATCGTTCGTGTCTGGAGCCACGGCAGCTCGTCATCGTCGTGATGGACGGTCCCGATGAAGCCGTATTCGCTACCGGTGACGTCGAGGAATGCCCGCAAGGTTTCCTCAAACCACGAGTGAGCGGCGCTCTCGCGGATAAATTTAAGCTGTATCTCCGATACGGCTTGCAGGAGTCGATTGGTGTGCTCAATCGACTGTTTTGAACGCCCGGCATCCACCCGGTACTTCACATCTATCATACGGTTCTCCACCGCGATTCTAGCGGAACTTCACCCATTCCTCGAAGGAGAACTGAAGGTGAGACTACGCAAAGAATGGGCAATTTTCGGTAACCCGCAGACGCTGACTATCAATCCAGTCGCTTCGCGTCAGTCGGCTTCGCGTCAGTCGATTGTGATATCTCCCCAATCAATCGCTGACGCTGATGCCTGATGTTCTCGATCGATTTCCAAACTCGGGAAGTGTTGACGTGCTCACGGAATCGGTCACGATTTCCTGACCAGAATATGACCGTGCCAGCCGTCCACGTCGGTCGACAGCGGCAGGGTGACTGCTATTCGAGCTTCAGGAGCGGATGCGATGCATAGGATTTCCACATTCACGTTGGCGGCTGTTCTCGCGGTTATCCTGCCAGCATTCGAAGTGCATGCACAATCGACCACACGCGGCAGTGCATCGCGTGGCTCCGGTTCAGCAGCGCAAGGATCCGGCGGTGCAACAGCCCAGCCGGTTGCGGACAACACGTTCGAAGGCCGATTCTGGCGATACCTCACAAATTCGCCATTTCGGTATGACGAATGGGCTCCCTTCGCTGGCCGAACCGACGCCGCCTATAAAGGACAAAGCCCCCACGGTGCGTATGTCAAAGTGATCGCCAACAAGATGGCTCGGCAGAATCCGAAGCAGCTCCCGTACGGATCAATCCTGATCAAAGAGAACTACGCGGCCGACAGTAAAACGCTCCTCGCGATTACGGTCATGTATCGAACCCGGGGCGCGAATGGCCAACCCTGGGATCCCGAGAATCGTGACTGGTACTACGTGAAGTACACACCCAGCGGTCAGGTCGCATCATCGCCGCCCGAGATGGGATCCAAGCGACTCGCCGGACGGGTCCAGTCGTGCATCGACTGCCACAGCGGCGCCGGGTCGAAAGACTTCGTCTTTTTGAACGACGACCTGAAATAGTATTAAGCAGGTTGGAACTTCGCCAAACCGGCCAGCCCTTCGAGATTGCAATTCGCCTCCGTGAGGAACCAGCGAGGTGTTCGCTGTATCTTTTGCGATCTACTGCCGGTGCCCAATAGCCACGTCTGTTTCCGCTTCGCAACGCACGCCACCGACTGCGTGACACACCGGACCAGGCGGAATTTTTCCGGGCCCAAATTGTGGATTCGACGGCCATGTTCGGAATCCCTCTTTCCAATCCGGCCTAGATTAGCCCTGTACTGCGGCAGCTACCCGGTGGGGCGACCTGCAGATCGCCGTTAACGACGATCTGTTTTACCTCACCGGACCTCGCTGTTCTGGTCGCAACGATTGGGAGAATCCTGCGTCCCGAATGGCTTGTCCGCAATTTGACTCTGCATCTTTGAGGCATATAGTCGATCGTCGTGGAGTGAAGGCCTTGAGCCTTGAGACAATTGTCAACTCCACTTCGATTTTGCCGGAAATCCGGTTTGAAGATCGGTAAACTCTGCAGGCGGACGGTGGGCACTGTCGCTGCGGGGTGATCTTCGAAAATCACCTGGGGGGGGAACATGAATCTGGGACGGCC
>Ga0316208_1002720_pt1 | contig 13826 bp, 7 predicted proteins | sample 3monopyrite_MG_FD_204944 | JGI IMG/M metagenome (GOLD analysis project Ga0316208, IMG submission 204944) | Microbial mat bacterial communities from mineral coupon in-situ incubated in ocean water Damariscotta River, Maine, United States -... | ecosystem: Environmental > Aquatic > Marine > Coastal... | reverse complement strand
TTCGAGTACTGCCGCTATGTGGGCCCCGCGCCGGTTCCGCTGGAGAAGTACGTCGAGCAGTGTCGACGGCAGGCCGTCAGCGGCATCAACTGCACGGCAGAACCGCTGCTGGAAGCGTTCGAGTCGTTGATCATCGAGCCGCATCTTCTGGCGGAACTCGGCCCCGCAGTCTGCAGCGGCAAGTCAATCTTTCTGTACGGCCCTCCGGGAAATGGTAAGTCGCAGATTGCGAAAGGGCTCGGAAAATTCCTCAACCTGCATGGCGGAGAGATCTACGTTCCGTACGCGATCCAAAGCGAAAACAGCATCGTGACGATCTTCGACCCGAGCCTTCATCACACCACCGATGACGAAGAAGTTTCGGCATTGCTGGGAGACACGAAGAACCCGCAGACTCATCAGGACATCAATCATCTGCTGCACGAAAACCATCCGGACATGCGGTGGCGCCGCGTTCGTCGCCCGGTTGTCGTGACCGGTGGCGAGCTGACCCTTGAAATGCTGGACCTGCGTTTCAACCAGGCCAGCAACTTTTACGTCGCTCCGCTTCAGGTTAAAGCAAACGGTGGCGTCTTCATGATCGACGACTTTGGCCGTCAGATCGCCAAGCCGAGAGACCTGCTCAACCGCTGGATTCTCCCGCTGGAAGAACGCATCGATTACGTCACGCTGGCGACGGGCAAGAAGTTTCCAGTGCCGTTCGAACAGCTCATCATTTTCTCGACGAATCTCGACCCTGCCGACCTGGTCGACGACGCGTTTCTGCGGCGCATCCGACACAAAATCAAGATCGGGACGCCGGCTCGGGAGCTGTATACCGAGATCTTTAGCCTTTGTTGCACTCAGCGGCAAATTGCTTACGAACCGCGGGCTGTCGAGTACCTTTATCAGACTTATTACGATCACGGACAACTGCCAAGATCGAGCGATCCCAGGGATTTGCTGGAGATCATTCAGTCGATCTGTCGATTCAGGAACCAGCGTCTTGTTTTGACTCAAGAGCTGGTGGACGAAGCGGCTCAGCGATTCTTCGCGAAAGTTTGATCCCTCCGGCGTGCAGGCAAGGCAGACGCGGTTCAAAAGCGTCAGCCGTTCTGCCCCGGAATGGTTGATCAATTGGAGGGGCACTGCACAGGGAGGTGCGGGATGCCTGCGAAACCATACTTTCGCGCGGCGACAATTTTCTGCCTGCTGGCCATCGTTGGCTGCCAGTCAACTGGTTCGTCAAACCGTTCGCTGTGGCGGACGTTCTCCAACGATCCAATGGCCGATCTGAAAGATCCGGAACGACTACATCTCGCCTACGGAAAGCTCAGCGAGCAGACCGGCGACTACGCCACCGCTCGAGAAAGTTACGAGACCGCACTCCGTCAGAACGAGCAAACGGAAGAAGCCATCCTCGGCCTTGCCCGTCTGGACCTTCTCGCCGGCCGGCACGCGGAAGCCGAACGACGTTTCAAGAAAGCCGTCGAAGTTGCTCCGACCAGCCCGTTAACGAACGAAGCGCTCGGTCAGTTTTACCTGACTCAGAATCGGTACGCCGAAGCCGCCGCTCAGTTACAGCGTGGCTTGTCAGTCGCGCCGCAAAACAAACGCCTGCGACATAAACTGGGAATTGCACTGGCTCGAGGCGGCAACATCGTCGCCGCCGAACCGCAGTTCGTTCAGGCCGTCGGCGACGCCGAAGCGGACTACAACATCGGACTCATTCTCTACGAACAGGGTCACACGGCCGAAGCCGAACAACGCTTCCTGCAGGCAGTTTTGAAGAAGCCGACACTCGCTCCGGCCCAACATTGGCTCGACTCGGTCCGACAGGAACACGACGCGAAGGGATTATTGGCGTCCGCACCGACTCGACAAAACGCGGCACCTGTTCCCGGCGCGAGTCTGCAGGCTCCCGTGCCGACCAGAAATCAACAGCCAGCTTCGTCAGGCGCAACCGCACAAGCACCGACTTCGCGAACAGCTCAAGCACCGGGTCAGAACATCATTCCGACCGGCGCGACGTCCCTGCCTGCTCGTCCGAGAGGTCAGGCCGCCGCTCCGTCGCCAGCTTCAGGCTTGAACCCGGCAACAATGAACGCGACGCAGCTTGAGCAGTACGAAAACTCACTCTCGCCCGCCGAACGCGCACAGCTTCGAGCCCAACTTCAGTCCGGCACCTTCCGGGTGCAGTAGTTGAGTCAGCTCCGCAGGTCAGGGGCCGTCTGACGAAGTCCCCTTCACAGCGGCCACCAAAACGGTCTACCGCACGGCCTGGGCAACGGCTTCGCAGGCCGCCTTTCCGATGACGGACCAGTCGTAAGTTTCTTCGGCTAACGTGCGACCTCGTTCTGCGAATTCGTTCGCTAGTTGCGGCGCGTCAATCGCTTCAAGCAGCCCCTCCGCGAACTGATCGCGTTCGGCGACCCAGAGATGTTCTCCGTGTCGACACTCGATGCCTTCACAGCCGACCGGCGTGCTGACAACGGGAAGTCCGGCCGCGAACGCTTCCAGAATCTTCAGCCGAGTCCCGCCACCAGAATCCAACGGGACGGCCATCAGCGATGACTGTTCGAAATAGACGCCGACGTCGGGAACGTTTGCGTGAACTTCGACGTTGGGCAGATTGTTCAAGGTGTTCACTTCCGGTCCGGGATTGCGACCGACGATCAAAAGTCGAGCATCAGGACGTTCGGCAAGAATTCGTGGCATGACCTCGCGAGCCATGAACTCGGCGGCCTTCGCGTTCGGCTGCCAGGACAACGCTCCGAGATACAGAATGGTCGGCCGATCCTGATTTCGCCCGATCGGGTACCTGCTGAACGCGGCGCAGTCAACACCGTTCGGAACCAGACGAACGTTGCGCCCGCCGAGCTTCTGAAAGTGGTCCTGCTCAGTATCCGAAACGGTCATCAGAACGCTCGCCGCCGCCGCCAGTTGCTTCTCCATGTAACCAAGCAGCCGGGCTTCGTTATGAAGGTACGCGTTGACCGGAAACTTCCGCTCGGTAGCAACGCGTTTCGCCAGTAACGAGTAGACGTTATGAAGATCCGCGACGACGGGGACTTTGGGAAATACCCCTCGAAATGCCAGCGGGTCGAGATGGTCGAGGTAAACGACGTCGGGTGTCTTATCAGCCAGTTGCTTTCGGATTGTCTGTCGCATCGCTGGTCGATTATGCCGGTTGAACATCACGTAAGGCTCTTCGGTTACCAAAGCCCGAGCGACTCGTCCGGCCTCTGCGAGCGGATTCCTCTTCTTCTGAAACGCTGGCATAATGCGGATCCCGTTTCGGCCGAGAGCCGGCAGACCGGGATCGTCAGCCACTTCAACTCCCGCGACCACGCGAACGTTAAACTTCGCAGACAACGCTTTCAGAATATGAAAGCTGCGAATGTGCCCTCCCGTGTTCAACGGCCAGGGCAGCTCGCTGGTGATAACCAGGACGTCCGGCTTGTCCTCGTGAGACGTCGCTTGCGAGGTCGAAACGGGATTTGGGATTTCGGAGATCGATGTCATTTTTCGGACCACTCTGAAACGAAGTGTAGATTCAATGCGATTTTGTTGGCGAAATCGCGCTGTCGTGTTTGGCTGTTGACGGTTGAGATTCGGAACGCCCGAGAAGCTGCTCGTAGACGTCGACGTATTGCCGGTGCATTTGTCCGAGCGAAAACCTGTCGACCGCTCGCCGGCAACCGTTCTCGGCCAGCTCCGTTCTTCGTTCTGGACTCTGCCAGAGCGACCGCAGGTGTGCGGCCAGCGTTTCATCGTCACGAGCGGGTGCCAGTAACCCGGCGACGCCGTGCTCAATGATTTCCGAAATGCCGCCGACGTCCGTTGAGACAATCGGGATGCCGGCACCCATGGCTTCGATCAGCGTGAGAGGAATTCCTTCGCTGATGCTGCTCAGCAGAAACGCGTCGGCCGAGGCCAGTAGTCGTGGGATGTCACTTCGTGCTCCGAGAAGCTCAACAAATTCGGTCAGCTCTTGCTCGGCGACAAACTGCTCCAGCGCCGGGCGTTCTTCGCCGTCGCCAACCAGAACCAACCTGGCCGGAACATCGTCATCACGAAGTCGCTTCAGCGTTCTGATCGCCGTCGCGTGATTCTTCAAGGCGTTGAGCCTTGCCACTTGAACGATCGCAAACTCGTGAGCGGCAATGCCAAGTTCCGCTCGCACGTCCGATCGCAGAACGTCGTCGCCTTTGACGGCGAGAAAATTCTCCAGGGGAACGCCGTTGTAAATTGTCTCAGTTCGTCGCTCCGGAAGTCCCTCGTTGTCGACGAGTGCTTGCCGAACGGACTCTCCGACTCCGATCAACCGGTCGTCAGATCGCAGCAGCGCCCGGTTAACGGCGACGCGTTTCGCACTGCGAGAATCGGGATAATGCCGGCCGTGCTCGGTGAACACGATCGGCGGTCGGCGATACGCCAGCCTGGCTAGCAATGACTGAAAGAACGGTGTGTACTGGTGTGCGTGCACGATCTGAACGCGATGTTCCCGGAAAAACGCCGCCAGTCGGAATGAACATTTCCAGTCGATTCCCGGCTGCCGATAGAACACTCTCATCGGCACGCCGCGTGCGGCGAACTCTTCGCCCAGCACACCGACTTCGTTGTCGAGACAGGCAAAGACAAATCGGTAGCGCTCTGACAATTCCCGAGCGAGGCCCGCTGCCAGAACTTCCGCACCACCGATATCCAGACTGTGCAGGACCTGGCAAATGACGGGCCGGTCGTCGTGCGTTGGTGACGCTTTTTGAATCACAATGCACCTCCCTGCTGAACCGCGATCGGTGGCTGCGACCGCGTCTGCACGATTGGCGCCTTCAAGTATTGATCAGCCCACGACGACAGTGTCAGCAGCGACCAGAGTGTGCTGCCATGCCGGCCGGTTCCTCGACAATGCTGCTCCAGCATTTGCGCGGCGGCTCCTTGATTGACGATGCCGTCCAGCGGCGAACCGGAAGTCAGAACGGTGTCGCGGAACATCTCGCCGAGCGGTCCACGAAACCATTGATCGACTGGAATCTCAAAGCCCTGCTTCGGGCGATCGATGATCGAAGGCGGCACAAGACTGCGAGCCGTTTGCCGCAACAGCCACTTCGTTTCTCCGCGATTGATCTTCAACCGGGCAGGCACGCGAGCACAGAGTTCCAGGAACTCGTGATCCAGCATCGGCGGACGAACTTCCAGACCGTTCGCCATACTCGCTCGATCAACTTTCACGAGATAATCGTCCGGCAAAAGTGTTGCCATATCGGCTGCGATCATCCCGTTCAGCGGGTCAGAGCCGCCATTCGAAAACCCGTCAGATGCGACTCGCGACGTCTGGTGATTCCCGATGGCCTTTCGCAGATCAGCCGTCAGCAACTGATGACGCAGCGGGAGCCGGCACAACGACAGGGTATTGGCATACGCCTGCCCGGCCGGTAACGACATGTTCGTCAGAAACGTTTTCAAACGAAGTGGCCGAGGAAGCCAGTCAGCCTTCGGCCAGGCGGCGGCCAGTGTCGAAAGAAAAGGACGACGCATCCAGCTCGGAATCATTCTCCGAATCGAAGCTTCTTTCAGGTCGTGAGCGTATCTTGAGTAACCACCCAATGCTTCGTCGCCGCCGTCTCCCGAAAGGACCACTTTCACATGCTGACTGGCGATTCGCGAAACCAGAAACGTCGGCACGGCGGACGAGTCCGCGAACGGTTCGTCGTAGAACATCGTCAGTTGAGGCAGCAAAGAAACCGCGTCGGCGGAAACAGTTTGCTCGGTGTGTTCGGTGCCGAAGTGTTCTGCGATTTCCCGGGCGGCGGGAAGTTCGTTAAACGCCGACTCGCGAAAGCCCATCGAGAATGTTTGAATCGGCGTCGACAGGGCTCGACTCGCCAGGCCGGTGACGATGCTTGAATCGATGCCGCCGCTTAAAAATGATCCGACAGAAACATCAGCGAGCAAATGCAACCGCACGGTTTCGTCAAGCTTGGCAAGGATCGCTTCCTGCCACTCGTCAACGGACAGCGTCTCATCGGCAGCGAAGTTGAGCTGCCAGTAACGTCGGCGTTCGATTCGCCATTGCGGAACGTCGATCGTCAGCACGTGCCCCGGCAGTAGTTTTTCAACACCGCGAAAAACGCAGCGGTCACCCGGAATGACACCGTAATTAAGGTATTCGTCAATGGCTGCCGGATCGATGTCTCGCTGAATGTCACCGTGAGCGAGCAACGGCTTCAACTCGGAACCAAAGACGATTCGTTGATCGTTTACCGAGATGAACAGCGGCTTGATGCCGACTCGGTCACGCGCCAGCAGCAGTCGTTGCTTTCGAGAATCCCACAGCGCGATGGCGAACATGCCTCGCAGTCGTTCGACGCAGCGGTCTCCGAGTTCCTCGTAAAGATGAACGATGACTTCGGTGTCGGAGAACGTTTTGAATCGGTGCCCTTTTGATTCCAGCTCGGATCGCAATTCGCGGAAGTTGTAGATCTCACCGTTGAAGACAACTTGAATCGAGCCGTCTTCGTTGCCGATCGGCTGATCGCCACCTTCCAGATCGATGATAGACAGTCGACGATGGGCGAGACCAACGTTGCGGTCAACGTGAAACCCGTCGGCGTCCGGACCTCGGTGCGCGATCGAATCTGCCATGCGTTGCAAAACGCTCGGATCGACGGACCGTCCAGATTCGGAGTAAACAACTCCCGTGATGCCGCACATGGTTTAGCCCGTTGACTGAGTTTGAAGCTGTAGCCACGCTCGCCAGAGCGTGGATCAAACACGTCCACCGTCTGGCGACGGTAGCTACGGCTGGTAGATTCTCATCAGCCATTCTGCCTAAAACATAGCTGGCGTTTGGCAGCTAACCGGCAGGAATGAGGCGATCACTGACAATGTCAGAACAACTCGCCGCAGCCGCTGACAACTGGTTCGAGCCGGCAGCAGGTTCGGAACGTTCCGATTGTGCTCATGATGCGTCGGTGGCCGATTTGACCAGACGCTCTGCTTCCGCGAGCTTCTGTTCGATCGGAACTTCTTCGTTGCGAAACTTCACGACTTTGGCGGGGACTCCCAAAGCGACGGCGTAATCCGGAACTGGTTTCGTAACGACAGCTCCGGCTCCGATGACGCAGTGTTTTCCCACGTCGGCAGCCACGGTCGCGCCTTCGCCAATCCATGATCCCTCGCCAATCGTGACGGGTGTGAAGATGCCCGGTTGTTCGCGAATCGGGATGTCAATTCGTGCCGTGCCGTGTTGCTGCGTTCCGTTCATGATCGAAACGTTGGACGCGATCAGAACGTCGTCTTCCAGCGTGATGGCACCCAGCGAGCAGAAGGATCCCACGTAAACATTCGCGCCGACGCTCGCTGTGGAGTGAGAAAAGATTGCCCCGAACGACAGGCACGCATTCTCGCCGCAGCGCTCCAGACTCAGCGAATAAAACGCTCGACGCAGATAGTGCCCGGTCAGTCCTGGCAGTAGCGAGAACATTTGGGACCAACCAGGGAACGCTTTGTCCGCCCCCGCGATCGCCGCTCCGAGCCGGTACAGACCGTAAGCCGGCAAGACGACCAGAAAGGCGGTGAACTCGATCAATTGTTTGAAGAGAGTTTTCATCGACAAATATTTCCGTAGGTCAGGCTCTGCCTGACGAAGTTTTCTGCAGGGTGGGCACCGCCCACCATTTCCTGACGCAATGATTGTTCTGGTGGGCAGTGCCCACCCTACAACTGTTTCAACAGGCTTCGAATCGTCGACGGCCATCGCGTCACGTTGCACGCTGCCAGGCCCGCTTTGACAAGACCGTTTGGTGATTTCAGCTGCTGCTTGACTCGATCTTTCTGCGGCACGAAATCGGGCTTCGGTTCCCATGTGCGCTGTTCGGCGGCCGGTGCGTCATCAAACGATTGTTGACGCAACCAGCAGTCGCGGGCGCCTTCGCTCATCGCGATGGCCAACGCTCGCGAGACATGACGAGACTCAAATCGTTCAAGGTCGTCCCACGCTCGATCGGCCAGTTCTTCGCCACGCTTCAGCACGGCTTCACGTTCTTCCGGTGGGCAGAACTTCGCGGCCAGCCGAAGGACGTTTGCTTTGCGAAGTTCCTGAGCGGCCCAGGTTTCGGTCGGAAATTCCAACTGCTCCGGATGATCGAAGTACGGCCGCTCGTTGTGCAGCATCCATCGCCCGTAATGTGCCAGACTTGCCGCCGCGTACTGATACGCGTCGTCGTGCTCGTCCGCTTCGCTCTTGGCGTCGAGATACCTGGCAAGTGCCGACAGAAACACCGTGTACGACCAGCGGGATTCTGCATCGAGAAGTTCCAGTTCGTCGATGTTTTCTTCCGGGTGAACAACTCGCTGGATCAACGTCTCGGCGTAGTCGCGGTAGTGGCGTTCGCCGGTGAGCAGCCAGCCGTCCAGCAACGCATTGACAGAATTTCCGGCGCCTCGGCCAGGACCATGAAAGTCTGCTGATGCGGTCGCGCTGGCCAGCCCCGTCGGACCGGCATCGAGCAATCCGAAAACGGTCTGCGACCCGTCGTCGATATTGATGACCCAGTCGGCCAGCGAGATCACTGCCGCCCGCGATTCCTGGTTACCGGTCAGGTAGTAATGGTGCAGCAGACCGGTCGTGTAGTTGTGCTCGTCGCTCGGGCCGCCGCCATAGTCCTGTCCGGGTTTCGCATTCTGAGATGTGTAAGTTCGGTGTGTGCAGCTTCCGGCGTCGGAATAATGATCGGTATGCCAGAACAGGCCGCCGTTGTAAGCCGATCGGTCTTTCTGTGTGTGGTAAATGTCGATGTCTGAAACGTGCCGGGCGAGCGGATCGAACAGGTCGAACCACGCGACATTGCCCGTTCGAGCCAGTTGCAGAATTCCGCCGTAAACCGAATCGAACTGATTGTTGTAGTGCGAGATGATCGTCTTGGAGCCGTTTGAACAGGCACCTTCGTGATCGGCCCACAACTCACCAAAATGTCTCCAGCCATATTCGTCGATCGCGTCGCGTCTGGCGGTCAGCGAGTTTTCGCCGCGTTCGGCTTCGGCCAGCAGATTGGAGAGACGTGAATGAGGATCGCTGGTTGCCGGGCAAAAGTACGGAAGCGCCTTCGTTCGGGCATGCCACTCCGGCGACGCTGCAATCTGGATCGGCTGATGGACCCAGTCGAAGTTATGCAGATCGGTGTCTTCGTTTTCGGCATCCAGCGAAAGCCAGATCGTCTGCGTCTTCTGCTCGCCGCCCTGCAGTTCGAAAAGATCGTTCCACTGCGCGGGGAACAGTCCAACTCGAACGTGGGAAGCCTCGGCAGAAACGGAACCTGGAAACTGCTGCCAGAATTCAGGAACGGCCACCGTCAGATTTCCGTCGCCGCCTTCCAACGCGACCGTCGGCGAAGCATGAAGCCCCTTCTCAGTGCGCGCTGATGAGCGAAGTTCGTAGCCACGAAACCGGCACGGAACGCGACCGGCTTCGTTGACGTGATTCCTGCTCTGCCAGTTTTCACGACCGCTGGAGTCCTGATAAATCGACAGCGATCCCCCGCCGCTGGAACAGTCCGCGTGATCGAATTCGGCTTTCCAGTGAATCGTGTTGGCGGAATTGGATCTTTCACATTCAACGTTGAACGAGTCGAAGCTGATTGAACCGGCATCGCCAAGATCCCATAAGCCGCCCTTGTGGTGCGCACGGTTTGGGTTGTGGAGTTTAACGTCGCATTTGACGTGTCCCGTGTTTTCAAACGTGCTGATCCGAGCGGCGAAACGCAGGCCATGGCATTTCGGAAACACACCTTCAAACAGCACAGTCCAGCGAACCGGCCCTTCGGACTCCATCCGCTGATGAGTGATCTGAGGACGAAGCTTCTGGCCCGCTTCACCGGTCAATACAAAGTTGATTTGAGTTTCCTGGTCGCCTCGCCGCAGAACGACGGAATCGTTTTCAAGACGCAGGCCGATCGTCTGAGCGGACAAGGTAATCGGCGCGTCTATCGTGGGAGCATTCTCCTCGGATCGTTCAACGACCCAGTTCGTAATTTCCGGAGAAACCTCGGGAGCTACGAAGTCCAGCAGCGCCCACTTCACACTTCCGTCCGACCAGTGAGCTAACGGCGTCGACTGAACCGTCAGCGACTGCCCTTGCGGCGAACGAATTCTCAATGCCTGATCGTCGACAAGGAGCCCGCGCGGCAGATCGAGCCCCGTGCTCAACGGCACGTTGCGCACCGAGTGTGAAAGCCTACTGACGACAGAAAGAGCAGTGACGAACGACTCGTCGTTCGATTGCTGAATTTCTGAGCCTGAATGTGTTGCGGTGGCTTCGCTGCTCATGATTTGCGTTCTTAACAATCTGCCGGACTACGATGAGAGTTTCGTGTGCCACTGGCTTTGCCAGTGCTTAATTCCGTTCGGGCGTTCACTTCATCACCAGGCCGGTGCTCGTTGCTTCGGTCGATGTTTCAACGATCGAGTTGGCAGCCGGCGGCAATTCGATACCGAACTGCTCGGCGGCCTGACGTGACAAAGCGTTCCAATCGAGGTGTTCGACAACCCACGGTCGAGCCGCCTTGCCCATTTCTTCGAGGCCTTCGCGGTCAAGCAACAAACGAGTGACTTCCGTCGCCAGACGGTCTGCTTTTTCGCAGGGTACGACGACACCGGTCCGACCGATGTCCATCGTTTCGCGAGTTCCGCCGGACGCTCCCGCCAGCACCGGTCTTCCACACGCTTGAGCTTCGACCAGGACCATGCCGAACCCTTCGATGTCTCGTCCCACCTGGCGGTTCGGAAGCGCAAACAGATCACACTGCTGATAGCAGCGGATCATCGTTTCGTCGTCGACTTCTCCAAGGAACTGTACGTGCTCAGCCACATCGTGTTCGGTGACCAGCTCATTGAGACGTTCTCGTTGCTCACCGTCGCCGACGATCGCGAAGAGTACATTCGGGATTGCTTCGCGAATCGTCGCCAAAGCCTCGATCATGACGTCGTGGCCTTTGCGTTCCTGCAAACGACCGACGGTCAGCACGACCGAACGATCCTTCCAGCCGAGTTCTTCGCGAACCGACTCGCTGCGGGCGGCCGGCGTAAACCTCGATGCGTCGCACCCCGGGTGCAGAACTTTCACGTGGGATTCAGGCAGCTGCCAGTTCTGTGTCAGCAGGCCAGCCGTATTCTGGCTGTTGGCGATGAGGTAGTCGGCGTTGGTCAGCACTCGGTTGACCATCCAGGACAGTTCCCGACTGGTCGCGGCTGATTCGACATCCTCGCCGTGAACGTAGCAGACGTAAGGAACTCGGCAGAACTTTTTCAACAGGAATGCCAGCCAGCCTTCGGGCAGGCAACGCCCGCAATGAATCTGCGCGATTCCTTCTGCGCGAACGATTCGTCGTACCGTCCGGAAGAGTCGCCAGTAGTCTCGCAATGCAGAAACGCTTTTCAGCCCCCACTGAGGCATCGTCAAAGCCAGACGGCGCAGGTTCATGTTGTGTGTCGAGTCGAACTCGTACTGCTCCGGATGTTCGCCCGCAGCGACAACGACGTTCTCACGCGGTAGTCGACTGTAAATTTCCTGGAACCAGCGACCGCTGCCTCCGTTTTGCGGCGGAAAGATTTCGCTCAGTAGAAGTGTTTTCATGAGTGGCCTCTTAGCTTGAGCATCGACGGGTGTTTCAGTCGAAGATGGTTCGTGACGAAATATGGACGGGACAAATCGGAAGCCAGTCTTGTTCTCGACAACCTGGAGTAACGGCATCGCGACGCGGCCAAACAGAACGGCAGACCAGAATCCGGTGGCAACTGTCGCGACGGCCAGACGTCCGACGACCCCAGTCACTTCGATGAAGACGACGTATCGCACTCCGACATAGGTTGCTCCGACCGCCAAGGCACACGTCAGGCACCGGGCGAACGGGTACGGGTATTTGTCGACTTTTCGGTAGAACCACAGGCCGGTGAACGAGAACGTTGCGTAGGTGGCAACGCTCGCCCAGGCCGCTCCCTGGGCACCGAAGCGAGGAATCAACAACAGGTTGCAAACGACGTTGGCGACGACGCCAGCGATCGAGGCAGGAATCAACGCTGCCGTTTTTCGGGCGAGCAGCACGGGCACGCTGAACTGCGAGTGCATCGCGAAAAACACGAACGCCAGCACAATGACCGGAATCAGATCGACCGCCTGACCGAAGTCGCCCGGCGCCAGAAACGGCAGCACCGGGAACGCAAACAGCGCCGCCGCCAGCATCACGACCAGCAGGCCGTAGACGTAGTATTTGAAGACGTTCGCGTAGGTGGTTTTCGCGTCGGGTTGCTGAGCGATCTCGTAAAGAACGACTCCCCAGATCGCCCCAAACGGAATCATGCACAGGGTGTTAACGGCCTGCCCGATCTTGTACGCCAGCGAGTACACGCCGACCTCGTCGAGGCTGGCGTACGCCCTCAACAGATATCGATCCGCCTCGTGCATCATCAACGACAGAAACGCCTGAATGATCAGCGGCGAGCCGAAGCAGAGCAGAGTTCTGAGAATCGCCCGATCGAATGCGAAACTCGACTGATGCCGAGCGAAGATCAGCAACAGCGCCGTCGTGTTTACGGTTGCGGCGATCACGTTGCCAGTCAGCAGCCCACCGACACCCAGGTCAAGCCCGACCAGGAACCACACGTTCAAGCCGATGTTCAGCAGCAGCCGACTCATCGACAGCGCGACGAATGTTCCGGATCGTTTCCGGACTCGCAGCCAGGTTTCAAGCAGCTCGCTGACGGTATTCATCCAGAGCGTGCCGGCAGCCAGCAGGTAGAACATCGCTCCGTTGGTGATTTCAGCACCGAGCGTCAGTTCGGCAATCACGTCTCGCGCGACGATTAATGGCACGACCAGCGCCGTCGCAGAAATCGCGACCCACGCCAGTCCGGTCCACCAGACTTTGCTGCGGTATTCTTCGTCTTCACTGTCAAAGTGCGAACGCATGACCGCCGACGCCATCCCTGAACCGATCAGAATCGCGAGGATTCCAGCAGTCAAATCGAGGATCGCGACGCAGCCATAATCTGCAGGACTCAAGCAACGCGTGTAGAGCGGCAGCAACAGAATCGAGGCAAACCGACTGAGGATTTGCCCGACTGCATAAACCGACGAGTGTTTCAGGATGTCCTTGACTGGTTTCATGAGTGTTGCCGTAGGTCAGGCTTCGCCTGACGGAGTTACCGAAATTTGCTAACCGCGTACCTGGTTCGAAAGTTCGCGAAGGGTGGGCAACGCCCACCAATCAGTTTCTGGTGGGCAGTGCCCACCCTGCTACCCTTAGGGAATTCCTCGCACGATCGATGGGCCGATTACCTTCGTGAGCCAGACTGGCAACTTCTGCCACGTCCTGATCATCAGGTCGTACTTTCCGCTGTTCGGTCTCATGTCTGTCGCTTCGCCCTCGCGGACAAAGTGCTGCCAGACGGCGGGGAATTCCTGTGCTCCCCACTGTGCCTTGAACTTGTGTGTCCCGGCACCTTTTGAACTTCGGCCAAAGTCAAACACGTCCTGGCCACGCTCGATCGAACGGGAAAGCAGGTGCCAGTACATCAGCATGTTGGCGCTGGTCGAGTTGAATTTTCGCAGCGAACTCGCGCTGGGAACCTGCGTCACGCCCGGTCCGTGAATCAGCAGTCCGGACGCAACCGGCTGTCCGCCCAGCCGGACGCTGCAGATCTCGGCGTCGCCAGAAAATTCGTCAAGCATCGACGCAAACAGCCGACGACTGAACGGTGGCGTGCCCAGGTCCCGCATGTTCTGAGTGAAGACCGCGTAGAACTCGTCGAGCAGGTCGTGAGTTCCCCAGTGAACCGACAGCGACTCG
>Ga0316208_1002719_pt1 | contig 13829 bp, 14 predicted proteins | sample 3monopyrite_MG_FD_204944 | JGI IMG/M metagenome (GOLD analysis project Ga0316208, IMG submission 204944) | Microbial mat bacterial communities from mineral coupon in-situ incubated in ocean water Damariscotta River, Maine, United States -... | ecosystem: Environmental > Aquatic > Marine >... | reverse complement strand
ATCTTGCGACTGCATACCCTCAGCTGGAAAGTTTCAACCAGACGCCAGTCTGAAAGACATCTTGCCGCACATACTGATCCTCGAAGTCGACTCAAGCGACGTTAAGTTGAGCCTCTTGGGTCCAGGTCATGACGGCAGATTTCCAATCAATCCAACTGGCCTCTCTTATCTGGAGACGCTTCCGCCTGAACGACGCTATCCAACCATGCTTCGGGTACAGGCTATGCTTCAGCATAAATGCGGCGCGCGGTTGGAATTCGAAGAGAAAACAGACGACGGCAGCATGGCGTCCACATTTTTAACAGTTGTCCCCTTTGCACCAGACACCAGCCGCAGTGCCTGCTTGGTCGCGGTAGCACCACCAGACACCCAAGCCGGTGACGATGCAGCGAACTCCACACCATTCCTAGGACGCCCCCTAAAGAACTTTGACTACCTGGACCTCGGATTTGGCGTGCCTTCGCCGATTGTCGAAAAAATCATGGGTGTTGAAGGCCCCTCCCCCGATCTGGAGTGGCCGGACCTCAAATCACTGGTCGAATGATTTGGTGGCAACAGACCCTCGCCATGCCCGATGCCAAACAATGAATGTGTTTGCTGACAGGTCGTCACCATTTGGGATGAGACATTGAATCGCATCCGATCAAAGGCTGGCTCAGCATGGACTTCCCCTACCCACTCTCAGGTATTGTTACTGTAACTGCCCTGATCATTTAAATGTGGATGGCGGTCCAAGTCGGAAAATCCCGTGGAAAATATGACGTTCCAGCCCCTCAGAACGCCGGACCCGATGAGTTTCTCCGCACGCTCCGCGGTCACGAGAACACACTAGAAGGACTCCTGATTTTTCTGCCCGCACTCTGGATGTTTGCTTTGACATTTGGCGATCTGTGGGCTGGCCTGATCGGCTTATTCTACCCCCTGGGCCGTGTCATATATGCGCAGGGGTACTATCAAGCCGCAGAAAGACGAAGTCGTGGTTTTATGATTGGCCTTGTCTCCACAGCGATGCTCCTGGTTGGCAGCCTGATCGGGTTTGTCCTCTCCGCCGCGACACTGTACCTATAGTCACTCAACACACAACAATTGGCGGAAACTAACTGATTTCCGAAGCGATCAATCTCGATTTGTAGTTTGTCAGATTTGTTCAGACAATTTTGTTATATACCACTACTGGGCTTGTTGTGACTGCCTATGTGAAACCCCTCCAGAAGAGTTAGGGACCCTGTTGCAGAATTCAGATCCTGAAGCGAGCAATCTCATTAGAAAAGATTGGCTCAAAACCCTCGCCAAATACCGTGCACCCAGCTACCCACGCAGCCTTTTCGAGCTGGGCGTCACGGGCCTTCCCTTTGTCGCCCTCTGGGGAGCTGCGTGGTGGGCCCTGTCTATTAGCTACTGGCTGGCGTTTGGGATCAGCGTTGCTGCGGGCCTTTTCCTTCTCCGGCTCTTTTTGATCCAACATGATTGCGGCCATGGCGCATTTTTCCGCACGAAATGGGCCAATGACTGGGTTGGACGGACGCTCGGCGTCTTCACCCTCACGCCTTACGACGTTTGGGCGCGCAGCCACGCCATTCATCACGGAACGGCCGGCAATCTTTCGAAACGCGGCACAGGCGATGTCGACACGCTGACGGTTCGCGAATATCTGGCGCTCCCGAAACGGAGGCAGGTTTTATATCGCCTCTATAGACACCCTCTGGTCATGTTTGGACTGGGTCCAGCCTATATCTATTTTGTCCGCAACCGTCTGCCACTCGGGTTTATGCGCTCAGGCTCCAGATATTGGATCAGCGCCATGGGCACTAACGTGGTCACCGCGCTGTTGGTGGCACTCGCAATCTATGCCGTGGGGGCAGGTCCTTTCCTGCTAGTCTACCTGCCGACAACACTATTGGCGGCGTCCATCGGCGTATGGCTGTTCTATGTGCAACATCAGTTTGAAGACACGTTTTGGGCTGAGGCTGAAAATTGGTCGCTAAATGACGCTGCTTTAACCGGTAGTTCACACCTCGATCTTCCACCTGCGCTCCGCTGGATCACCGCCAATATTGGCATCCACCACGTGCACCATTTCAGCAGCCGCATTCCATACTACCGTCTCCCAGCCGTGCTGCGTGATTATCCCGAGCTTGCGAATGTAAGACGTCTAACATTCCTCCAGAGCTTCGGCTGTCTGAAGCTTCGCCTCTGGGATGAACAGAAGCAGCGATTGGTTCCGTTTTCAGCACTCAGGACGACCTAACCGGCTGCCGACCAACGCTCCTGTGCCTTACACCCACGGACTTCAATCTATCCGGCAACAGTTGGAACCCTCATCAGGAGAAAGCAATGGACAAGGGTCGGACATCAGCTTTTCTGATTTTCCTCTGGGCTCTGCTGTCCCTCAACCCACCAGTCCTCGCGGGCAGTCTCTACGTCTATAGCCCAACAGCCCTGGTTTACGAAAACCCAGGACCTGCCCAAGCTTCGACTTTCACACTCACATATGGCGACCGAATTACAGGGGCCGATGAGGCCGTCACGCCGACGCCAAGCGAATGGATCAAAGGAAAAATTGAAGCTGAGGCCACATCTATTGTGGGATATGTCCGCGCAGACTCGCTCCTCCCGCTCCCAGCACCTGATCTTTCACTGAGTGGCTTTCAGTCATTGATAAATCAGCTACGGAAAGAGGGCGCTGCGACATCCGAGCGTATGGAAGACATCACCACACGAACACAACTTTACGAGCATGGCGTCACACTCAGCACCCGGACATTTCATACACCTTACGGCGACTTTGAGGAACAGAGCCTCCTGGTTTCAAACATCACAGTCGCTCAAGGCTTTCTCCTCGCCCGGGCGATCGTCAATCAGGATGGCGTTGGGTCAGAGCACATGACACGCCTTCCCAGGGTCGAAAAGGACGAACAGGGAAATGCCCATATACTCGATGACAATTATTGGCAGATAATCTCAGTGAGACAAATGCCTGACGGTGTCCTAATCCAGTTCCCCGAACGCGCTGACTAGGCAGCGACACGGCCTCAGGAGTTACTCGCACCGACCGCCGAAATGCCTGGAAAAAACAGCCATGGCGAACTACCTTCAGTGTTGGGCCATTCATTCCCAACAGACAAAAGCTGTTCCCTTCCTGTGTCTGAGCAAACAGGCTGCCTTTCCATCATGCAAAACATGTTCACCAAACCACGCATCCTAGCCAGCTCGATATGCCTGGTTGTCAGCAGCCTGGTCAGCGCAGGTGTTTCCGCTGAAACAGCGTCACCAACACCCCAGGAAACAACGGTAACAACCACCGAAACCGCGTCGGCAAGAAACGTCATTCTAATCATTGGCGATGGTATGGACGACCATCAAATCACCATTGCACGCAACTATCTGGCGGGTGCAACCGGCCAGCTGACGCTCGATACAATGGCACGCAGAAGCATTGCCCAGGTGCTAACCGTCTCCAATATGGAGCCTGACCTGCCAGTTTACGTTGCGGATTCAGCGAACAGTGCCACCGCCATCGCGACGGGCACGGTGACGAGCCGCGGACGCATTTCAACGACAGCCGGGTCAGACGAGGATCTCAGAACCATCGTTGAATTGGCGAGTGAAGCGGGCATGAAAACAGGCTTGGTGAGCACCGCCAGTGTTACCGACGCAACCGTCGCCGCCTTCTACGCCCATATCAGCCTGCGCGTCTGCGAAAACCCCTCAATGATGCGCGATGCATTGCTGTTTGATCGGATCCCGATCGATTGCTCCCCGGACATGAAAGAAAATGGAGGGCTCGGCTCTATCTCTGAACAATTGGTGAGTTCAAACCTCGACCTAGCTCTGGGTGGAGGCACCAAACATTTTGCCCCCCTCATGGAAGGTACGACACTCTCTGTCGCCGCAGCCGCTGAAGCTGCAGGTTTCCAGATTCTTAGCAATATCGACGACCTCAATTCAGCCTCGACGGACACTAGATGGTTGGGCCTCTTCGCTCCCAGCACCTTGCCCACTAGACTACAAGGCGAAGATGGGCGTTCTGCAGAAAGACCCGTGCCATCCATCATGAATCGCATTCATTGGAGCCAGGGTAACGTCACCTTGCCTGAACCGACAACATGCGAAGAAAATCCAGAATTCGCAGCCATCCCGAGCCTAAAATTGATGACAGATAGAGCTCTCGATCAGCTCAGTCACAACAACCCCAACGGTTTCTTCCTGATGATTGAGTCTGCGTCTATCGACAAGCAGTCCCATCTACGCAATGCCTGCGGCAGCATTGGCGAGGTCGCCCAACTGGAAGAGGCGCTTCAGAGTGCGCTGAGTTTCGCCGACAAAAACCCTGAAACACTTATCATCGTGACAGCGGATCACGGTCAGGCAGCCCAACTGGTCCCAACAGAAAGCCTGTTCGATGCCTTTGGGCTCCCCGTCTACACCCCCGGCCAGGTCATGCGTATCCGCACCCCTGAAGGGGCCCTCATGACCGTCAATTATGCAACCAACAGCTTCTTGTCAGAAGAACATACCGGCGTGAGCGTCCCTGTCCTCGCCAATAGCACAGAGCCTTTACCGACCATGCTGACGCAGCCGGACCTGTTCGACATTATGGCCCGCCACTTGGGACTAGCCTCCTAAGCCAAACCGCCTGTCGCTGGGACTGCGCTTTTAGAACTGATACCGGATTGCTGGCGTGAGGGAATGTTCCTGATAGCCAGTCTGGAACTCCCAGTCATAGAGGAAGCCTTGAGCCAGCAAAGGTTGCGCCAGAACTTCTCCTTCTGTGGCCGAGGGCAAACAAGGTCCCACCGCAACAGGACGGCTCCAGAAGGAGAGGTCAAACCAACAGGACCAGCAGAGGCTGCAGCCTCATCAAGGGCAGCGTTGACCGCTCTTATCACCTAAGCGCAAAGACGATGGGGATTTGCGTTGAAAAGGGTGTGATGGGCGGCAACGGAAAGGGCGCAGACTTTTCAACCATACGCTTAGCTGCACGGTCCAGATGAAACGAACCTGAGCCGGTGACGATATGGGCTTCAGTCAGGTACCCTTGCCCATCAATCGTGATCGCCAGTGTCGCCATGCCTTCTTCCCTGCGTCGACGGGCGGCAGACGGATAGGTTCGGTTCTGTTCAATACGGGCCCGGATCAGGGCGAGGTACGCCTCCCGCCGGTCCCCGGCATCTGCATCAGATGCGCCAATTCCCGCTGTCTGCGATGTTGCTCCCTCACCAATGCTGGGGGTTCCAGTACCTCTTGACCCAACAGGACGTCCATCGCCTTGGTCCCCGACCGCCTGTTGCACAATCACCTCTTGATCAACTGTCTCACTGACGCGTGGAACCTCCGCAGGGCGACGAACGATGGGCTTGGGCTGAACCACTCGTGGCTTTGGCACGACTGTCTCTACCAAGGGCGGCGATTGTGGTTCTACCCTTGGTGCTGGCGGGGTGGCGGGTGCCTCCACAACGGGTTCAAGCACCGCCTGCTCGAGGGGCCCTGCTAAGCCTGAACCGCCGAGACCAACGCTCAACTGACCCAGCACCTGCCCCCCGCCGCCACCGTTCGACGGCGGGGAAAAAAAGAAGACAGCCAGCACGAGCACATATACTGCAATGGCGAAAAAAGTGGCAATCGGAACATAACGACCGAACGTGGGCGTCGGATTGAGCGTGGCCATCTCTATTTCCGCCCCAGCGTTACAATCTGCACATCCTGGATGCCTGCGCCTTCAGCAGAGCGCAAAAGTGCGATGATCTGAACCGCAGGACACCGTGCGTCAGCTCTTACCTCCAGAACATCCCCACTCGTTCCTAGGGCACTCAACAAAGAGTCCAGCTCACCACTGACGACACTGACACCTTCCCGCGAGAGAACACCCTCCGCATCCATCGTCAGAACGACAGATTGCTGCGTTTCTTCCTGGGGCACTGCTGCCTCTGAACGAAGGGGATCAAACTCAGACGGCAACGGTTCAGCAAACGTGCCAGCCATCATGAACGCCAGAACCAACAAAAGAACAATATTGATCAGGGGCAAGGTGCCATCTGGCTTGTAACCAGTCGTTCTGACACGCAAGGTTTTCATGGAGCCGCGCGCCCCGCTGCCTCAGAAAGCTGAACCTTGCGAAGACCAGCCCCGTTCAATGCTTCGATCACATCAATCACGTTCTGAATTTCGACTGTATTGTCCGGCTCAAGAAAGATGGCTCCACCTTTTCCCTGAGACGTCAGGGCGGCAATTGCTGTCTGCACCGTCTCAACAGCTTGGCCATCCAGCATGAACGATCCATCGTTCAGCAATTTCAGAGATGACGTTTGTTCCTCACTCACCGCTCCTGCGAACTGCGCCTGGGGCGTCAACTTAATTTGATGCCAATCCACAAACTGAGACGCAAGCATGAAGAAAATGAGCAGAATGAAGACAACATCAATGAGCGGTGTCAGACTCAAAACCAGCTTTGGTCTCGGTTGACGCAAAACCATGGATGCCACTCCTTAGTCCGCAGCCATACCAAGGGTCTGAGGCGGGTCTCTACGAACCTCTGCCACTTCCCCTATCGCTTGTTCCGCCAAATCGGCAAACCGCGCCAGGCGCCCTTCAAACCATCCATGCGCTACCGTCGCCGGAATAGCCACAATGAGCCCAGCCGCAGTTGTGAGAAGCGCAACCCAAATGCCAGAAGATAGGAGACTGGGATCAACCGCGCCGCCTGCTTCGGACAGAGCCCGAAAGGCGTCGATCATGCCAATCACGGTCCCCAGAAGACCGATAAGAGGGCTCAACATGGCAATCAAACCAAGCATACCGAGCCCCCCCTCTAGCGGTCTCAGCTCACGACGGGCAGCACGAAACCCTGCCCTCTCGATCTGTTTTTCTTCTTTCAGCGCCTCAACCGCGGCGTGTGTTGCCGTCCGGACCCGTGCCAAAGCCCCCCTCTCCGCACGCTCGCCCAAATGTGCAGCGGAGAATTGCATCGTCTTGGCGAAAATCAGGACAAGAGTGAGAAAAGAAAGCGCTGCGAGCAGATAGAGAACCGGTCCGCCCGCACTGACAAGCTCGAGAGCCGCCGACAGGACATCAACCGCCTCAGGGTCAACGATTGACGCATCAATCCCGCTTGAGCTCAGGACAGTCTCTTCCATCATCAATTCTCCATGCTCACAAAGCGCGCCGGATAGCAATCACTGAGGCACTTCGCCGGTGATTACCCGTTGGCACGATCAGTTTGCGACCACTATCGGGGTCTTCGACCCGGTGGACAGACAGGTTAAACACATCAGCAATCAATGACGGCTGCAGCACATCTTCTGGGACGCCTGCCGCCACCACACACCCATTGGACAAGATTACAACGCGCGTTGCATAAAGCGCCGCAAGATTGAGATCATGAACCACAGCGACAACCCCTACGCCCTTTTCCGCGAGCCTCCCGGCCAAATGCAAAACAGAGTGTTGATGCGCAAGGTCCAGACTGGATGTCGGCTCGTCCAAGAGAAGAAAGCGAGGTTCCTCGTCGGTTTTCCGCCAGACCTGAGCAAGCACACGGGCGAGCTGAACACGTTGCTGCTCCCCGCCCGAAAGCTGCGTGTACACACGCCCAGCCAGGTGGAGAATGTCGGTTTCTTGAAGGGCCCAGTCGACAGCATTCTTGTTCGATGCTGCGTCAACCGATGCGCGAAAGGGATCGCGTCCCATAGCCACCACATCACGCACTTTGAAAGGAAAACTAAGGGATGCTTTTTGTGGCATCAAAGCTCTTTTGCAGGCAAGCGATGCTGGTGAAAGATGCTGAAGCTCGTCAGCACCAACTCGCACGTCTCCGCTCTGCGTTTTCTGCTCACCACTCAAGACGTTGAGAAAAGTAGATTTGCCCGCACCATTTGGCCCCAGCACCGCTACCAGTTCGCCAGGGCGGACCTCCATGGACGCGCCAGTCAAAACCTGACGCGATCCCAGCAGCACATCCACATTCCGCGCCGAAAGGATCACCATGAGGTTCCCTCCCGTGCTGCCCTGCGCAACAACCAAAGGAAAAAGGGCGCGCCAAGCAGTGCTGTTAAAACACCAATCGGAAGCTCTGCGGGTGGCGCCAGCGTTCTCGCCACCACATCGGCCCATAGAAGCAGCGCCGCCCCGCCAAGCGCCGATGCGGGCAGAAGAATGCGATGATCAGGACCAACCAACATGCGCAACAGATGAGGAATGACGATCCCAACAAATCCGATCGTGCCTGACACAGCAACCGCAGCGCCCACGCCAGCGGCAACCAGCGCAACGCAGAGATATTTAAACCGGTCCACATTCAGACCGAGAGAGGTGGCCTCCCGCTCTCCCAACAACATAAGGTTGAGTTTATGCATCAACATAGGCATCGCGAGGAGAATGACACTCATGATCGCGATTGCCGGGAGTATCGTTGTCCAAGTCGCACCACCTAGGCTTCCAAGCATCCAAAACGTGATGGACCTCAACTGCTCATCATTGCTGATAAACATCATGAGACCCATAATGGCGCCACCAAGCGCTGCCACCGCAATGCCGCTCAACAAAATCGTTGTCATCGGCGTCTGCCCATTCACCCGGGCAATCGCAACAACAATCATCGTCGCAATAAAACCACCGGCGAATGCAGCCACTGGGAGCGCATAGAGAATGATCGTGCCCATGGCGCCAAAAGCCGTGCCGAGCACAATCATCGTCACCGCTGCGGCCCCGGCCCCCGCCGACACACCGATAATACTGGGCTCAGCAAGAGGGTTACGGAACAGCGCCTGCAGAACAGCGCCCGAAACCGCCAGCGTCGCGCCGATCATGCCGCCGAGCAAAACCCGCGGCATCCTGATTTCCAAGATAATGGCATGCGCGACCGGGTCCGCGGCACCGCGCCCGGTCACAAATTTCCACAAGACAGAAACAACGTCCCCAGTCGCCAGATTGGCAGCGCCGCTCGTCAGACCGGTCAACACTGCCGCAAAGAGCAACACGCCAAGCCCTGGCACCGCCAAAGACCGCGCAACCTCTGAAAGGTCAACTCGTTGGCGCTCGCGAAGGTCAAGAACACTCATTATGCACCCGCGAGCGAAACGAGCGCCGAAGGCGTGCCATCACGACCCAACGGCGGGATATTGGCGCCTGGATAGAGAAGCGTGGCAATGTCCGCCGCAGCTTGAGCCGCTCTCGGACCAAAGCCCAGCAAATAGTGACTATCGATGATTGCGACCCGGCCCTCTGACCCGGCCCGGGTCCGAGCAACAATATCGAGCGCGGCAACTCCTTTCGGACCACCCATTGCCATCGCAACATGACTTGGCAACACGATCCAATCCGGGTCGGCCGCAAGGACCGGTTCGAGCGATACCGCTTTGTATCCTTGCATATCAGGAAAGGCCAATTCACCCCCCGCAAGATTGATCATCGCCGATGCCGCGGTGTTAGCACCAGCCCCAAGCAGAGGACCATTGCCAGCGGCAAGGAGCAAAAGAACACTCTGACGCCCTTCTGTTGGCAGCGCCGCCGCCAGCGCATCGAACTGATCGGTGACCGCGGCAGCGAGCGCGCTTGCAGCCTCACTCTCATTCGTGGCGCGCCCGATCGCCTCCACCATCAAAGCGACCGCCTCCGGCGACCGGCCAATGTCTACTTGCTCAAGAGCCACCCCTGCCGTTTTCAAGTGCGCGACCGCTGCCGCCGGCCCCGCTTCGCCAGAAAGAAGAACAAGGTCCGGCTTCATCGCCAGAATACCTTCAGCCGATAACTGCCTGAGATAGCCTACTTTCGGAAGAGCGTTTGCTGCAGCAGGATACGTACTTGTTGTATCAACCGCACGCAATTGCGGCCCACGACCAAGGGCAAAAAGCGTCTCAGTAATCGCTCCCCCAACCGACACAATCTGCGCAGGCGAAGGGGCTGTTTGTGCAAAAGACCGGAGATGAGAGACGGAGAACACTGCCCCCGCGCCAAGCCCCGCAAGCGCTGACCTCCGGGAGATCATGCGGCCACTCCTTTGCCCAAAACATTCTCTGATACAATGGCTCGCCAATCATCGCGTTCGACCTGTCCAGGTTTCCGCTCGCCGAAGAACTGGATGAGCATCACGCCATCTTTGTCATAGAGCTCGACCGACGTTACATCGCCATCTTCAGTCGGCTTCCGCACAACCCATGCATCAGTCACAAGGTCGGCGCGCAAATGAAGGTTGAACCCATCATCGAGCACATTGATCCAAGGACCCCTGGGCTCAATGCGGGTCACTGGGCCGGTATGAATTTGAATAATGCCTTTATTGCCCACAAACGCCATGATCGGCGCGCCGTTGCCTGAAGCTGCGTGAAGCAAGCGCTCTGCCGCATCGACGGGCGCGCGCTCTGCAAAACGTCCTTCGGCAAGCCGAAGCGCCTGCTGGCGTCCCACTTTGTATTTCCGCAGAAGCGGGAAGAAATCGTGAGTATCCTTCAGCGTGCTCCACTTGGAAAGAAGCCCTTCAGTATCAATCTCAATGTCCGCCCGATCCGGTATTTCAGCGGGCAGCGGTGTTACCTCAATAAGCGACGCCTGATCCTCATGGATGAACCGTGCCACGAGAGCGTCATAAGCAGCTTCATTGCTTTCTGCCCGCAGATAGACCTTGTGAAGCGCTGTGCCGTCCGACCCAAAAAATTGCAGGCTGCGACGAGGGCCAGACCGCGTATCTTCATTCACTGCGAAGCCAAACTCCCAATTCTTCAAAAACAGACGAAGGTCAATATCGTGATTGAGCACAATGCCGCCATGCGCCCCAAACGACATATTGGCATACTCACCGACTTTCTCATGCACCACGCCATGATTGCGTGTCAGCGCCATCACTCCGCCCAAATCACCAAAGGCGGTAATCACCTCTGACCAGGGCCCGGTGAGCCTGGTGGCAGTTGCGCCAAGACCAGAGCAGACAAGCTGCGCTTCGCTAATCTCCAATCGCTCCGCTAGATCCCGCGCTCTGATATTCGGGGTGTTGGTGCGCTCAGCCTCAATTTTGGACCGCAATTGATCAATGGAAGTTGTGGTCATTTGAACCATCCTCTCCGATTACCAGTTAAGTGTGTAAGTGACATCGACCAGAACCGAGCGGCCTTCCTCAAGCGTGAACGAGGAGACGCGCTGATATTCTGCGTCGAAGAGATTTTCCGCCGTCACGCCGAAGGCAAACCCGCCAAGAGGCCCCTCCACCGGACGCCACCGGGCATAAACTTCGTGAATTTGATAGCTGTCACGATATTGGCTGGTATCTGCGCCTTCGCTAAAGTCATCCGCAAAGGTTGATTGCCACCCAACGAAAGAGTCGACTTCAGGAAGCTTCACGCGGATATCAGCCGTAATCTGATCCGCCTGCTCAATGCCGATCGGCTGACCCGTCGCCATGTTTTTCGTTTCCATCGTCTGAGCGGATAGCGAGAGTCTAAAACGATCTGAGTCATAACTCGTCTCCAGCTCAAAGCCCGACAGTTCAGCATCCGCGATATTCACAGCTTGTGTCGTTCCGCCACACCCCGCTGGATCCACGGCAATCGACACAAACGCCAGACACGTGAAGCCTGGAACCAGAAACGGCGCCGGAAAGAATTGTGGATTTGTTACATCTGCACGCTGATCAACTTCCAACGATAGAAAATTCTCGCCCTGAGTGGAATAGTAGCCACCTTTGGCTTGGAAAATATCGCCTACACTCAAAACATCTTCAAATTCAAACCCCAGACCTGCTTCCCAAGTCGTCGTGCTTTGCGCTTCCAAGCTCGTGTTGGGTATAAAAGTGTTAAAACCCGCAAGTCCGCCAGGCCCGAACACCGGAAAATGGGTTCCCTGTGAGAAAAGTTCATCTAAACGCGGTGCGCGAAACGCGTCACCATAAGATCCGTAAACGAAGGTCCAGGGCGCAGGCGCAAACCGAGCGGTTATCTTAGGGGAGACCTGACTGTCGCTCGTTTCTGTCCCAGCCATGTTTGCACTATCAAATGTGTCAAATCGCACGCCCGGTGTGACGGAGAACTCACCATCTTCCAACCCGAAGGGGGTGAACCAGGTAAATGCAGTCTGGACAAAAGCCCCAAAGAAGTCCTGATCACCGGTGACCACGCCACCTCGGACACCCGTCCCACGGGCTCCTACCGCGCTATCCCTGGCAACCTCGAAACCACCCGTCACGGCAAGAGCGACATCATCTGACAGCATAAACCGGCTGGTATTTGTCATTTCAAGACCAACCGTGTCCAGGTCGCGTTTGAGCAACACACCCGTGTCAGTGCCAGTCAACGGTGTCTCATCGACCGTATTTGTTGAGCTATAGACGACACCAGAAAAGTCGACGAGATTTTGACCGGCGGGTTTGGAGGTAAACCCAAGAGTGAATGTCTCACTGTCAATATTTTTATCGTTGAGCGCACCGCCGGCAACCTGCCCATTTCCAGGTTCGCGGGCATCATCGGAGAAACGCTGCCAGGACAGACGCAGAGCCGTATTGTCTCCAAGATCGAACGTACCCTTCACCAGGCCGGAAATAATGTCATCTTCAGCCTCAAGCTCAGTCCCATTTCCCAGGCGCACATCGCCAGATTGACGCAGCACGAGGCCAGCAAAAATGTCTGCCCCTTCTATGGGCTTCGTGTACGCCAGCAAGCGCTGGGCGAACTCATCATTGCCACTTCGAAAGCTCAACCCAGTCTGCAGACCACGGGTCTGACCGTCTCGAAGTAAATCGTCTGCACTAAGTGTACGCAGCGCAATAACGCCGCCGGTCCCACCAGAACCATATAGTGCGGAACTTGAGCCCCGGACCACTTCAAGCTCACCCAAGAAGGCGGGGTCAATAAACACCCGCCCGTGATGGCCCGAAACAAAGTTCTGTCGCGCCCCATCAAGCGTAACAATGATGTCGGCGCCAGAAAAACCGCGGATCGTTGGCTCTTCGCCTGTACGTCGTGGCCCCCCCACCGCTGTAACCCCTGGGATATCGTCAAACAGATCACCGAGGTTGGAGGGCATTTCTTCCGCGATTTCATCTGCCCCTTTAACAGTCACCATACCAGGAACAGCAAACGCCTCCATCGGCGTGCGCGTCGCTGTTACACTGATGGGCGCAACTCTGTCGCTTGCTTCCTCTGCCATTGCACCGGTTGAGACAAATAGCGCAGCACCGCTGATTGCAAGAGCTGAGACACCGCCCAATAGAGCTGACCGCCCCGCCTTGCCCGTCCGGACACCCACTGACTGCATGTCGCGTTCAATAAACTTACTCACTACGCCAAAAACCCCTGTAGCTATTTAGACCTATTTGCAATATCTGGTTTGCGCCAGATATCCGATCTCCCCTCTTACAAGCCGTTTTTGTCACTCTTGTTATTAAGAGTCAATATTATTTGCAAATAAATATGATCAACAATCGTTCAAGCTGCAGATGATCATCAACGCAACAGACCCTCCCCACCCATACGCGACCAGCACCAAACAGGTCTAAAACTCGCAGAGTCCATCGATCAAAGATCAACGGCTCGGCGCTTTTTTAATTTGTACTGAATGAAATCCGGGGGCGGAGGAGAGAACCGCTTCTCCACCTCATAAGTTATTGATTTAGCTTGTCTTATCGAACTCAGAATATTCCAAAGTGTGCCACGTTTTTGGTACCACCAGACAAACTACGCGCACCCGCAGCCGAGTTTCGTGACATACGCCCAGGCGGCAAGGGCGGCCTAACATTTGCGTCGTTACGAACTGAGGGATCGAGATCCATCTGACCTGGCGGAGGAGGTGAGAACGCCGCCATGGCACTGACCAAATTCCGAACCGCGGCAGAACCGGTCGAACGATCG
>Ga0316208_1002718_pt1 | contig 13831 bp, 12 predicted proteins | sample 3monopyrite_MG_FD_204944 | JGI IMG/M metagenome (GOLD analysis project Ga0316208, IMG submission 204944) | Microbial mat bacterial communities from mineral coupon in-situ incubated in ocean water Damariscotta River, Maine, United States -... | ecosystem: Environmental > Aquatic > Marine >... | reverse complement strand
CAACATACCGAGGGGGTTAAAGTTAAGTTTCAAATTTTTTATTTGGACAGGTGTTTCGTTGATTTTGATATTTGGAATTGTGTGGCTCTTGTTACAAACTTCGGCAGTACAGAATTATGCCACTAAGAAGGTACTGAGTATGGCTTCCGAAAAGACCAACCATGAAATAAGTATTGATAATGTGCGAATTTCTTGGTTTGATGAGATTAAGATTGATGGTTTTTTGCTAAAGGATTATGCAGGCGATACACTGACCAATGCCGAAACCATATGGGTGAATTACGATCTCTTTAAACTTATTAGTGAGGAGGTGATGGAGGTAGAAGAAATGCATCTTGAGTCTGGGGCATTCAACATGACCAAGCATTCGGATTCTACTGAACTCAATCTCAGTGTTTTCCTAAAATCATTGAAAGAAATCACAAAGAGTGATACCGCTACTAGTAAACCAATAGTTTTAGATAGAGTGATCCTTGAGGATTTTTCTTTTAGAATGACGGATGAAACAAAAGAAGAGAATATCAAGAGGATCGATTTTAGCCACTTACGACTTGATATTTCATTGGCGGAAATAACTACCATTAAGGTTCAAAAGGATTCCATTGTATTTGAAATTCGTCAGTTTGTAGCAAGTGATCGGGACAATAGAGTCTCTATTAGGAATATGGAAACAAAGGTGGGATATACGGATAAATTTTTGGTTTTGGATGATTTGGTTTTGGAAACTGAGTATTCGATAATTGGTGATTCCATTCGGTTAGACTACAATCACCCTTCAGCCATGTCCTCCTTTATCGACAGTGTGGATTTGTATGTAAACATTGCAAAGTCCAACATCCATTCCAACGATGTAGAGGCATTCACTGGAATTTCGGCTTTGAACAATGCTTTGAAGTTGAGTTTCGAGATGGAGGGAAAAATAGGTGACTTAAGAATCAGGAATCTTCATGTTGTTCAAGGTCGTTCGTACTTGAATTCCGACATATCACTTATTGGATTGCCGGTATTAGAAGAAACATTTATGGATATTTTTATTGATAAGACGCGCTTTTATTCGCACGATTTGTCATCATATTTGAAAAATCAAGATGAGCTGTTTGATAAACTGGAGTACTTGGATATCAACGCCGTTTTTTCTGGGTTTATAAAAAATTTCTCAACCAAAGCATCAGTTTCTACCGCTCTGGGGGAAGTCAAAGCCGATATGAATGTCACCATGCCAGAAGACAGGAAGCAGACATCATATACAGGTCACCTTGAGATGAATGGATTTGATTTGGGGCCTTTAGTAGGGGACACCACCCTGCTACAGCGCGTGTCGATGAAAGGCAGGGTGTTGGGCAAAGGAATAACCCGAGAAACAGCTACGTTCTTGGTGGATCTGACCGCCAAAGATATCGGTGTAAAAAATTATTCTTACGACAGCCTTTCCTTCAAAGGGTATTTGGCTGCAAAACACTTCTATGGTCATTTTGGCATTGAAGATCCAAATTGCAGAATCTCAGGAATTACAAATATGGATCTTCGTAAGGCACCAGAGAAATTATCATTAAATACGACGATTGATACACTCTTCACAAAAAGGCTCAATTTAACGGAGGAGGACTTTTTCTTACAAACGAAAATTAATTGGAAGCAGACCCATTTGGATTTGGATTCGTTGGTAGGTAGTCTGAAGCTTTCGGATATTGTCTTTAATCGTGATTCTACGCAATCGTTGAGATTGGCGTCCGCTCATATAGAGACCAGTCTGGACAGCCTTGAGCGAAAAGTTACTCTGGATATGCCGGGAATCAGTGCCAACCTTTCTGGGGATTTTACTTTTAAAGGTCTTTTTCAATTTTTAGAAAGAGAAGCGGCTGATTTGTCAAGTTATTTTGATCTAAAATTAGATAGTGTTTCGAACAACGATCAACCACTGCTGGCCAATTTGACCGCAGAGCTTTTAGATATTAATCAATACTTAGGGTTTTTTAATCCGAATATTTTTGTGTCAAATGGATCAAACGTAGATGTGACTTTTGAAAAAAAGGAGAATTCGGATGCAATAATTTCTCTATACGCATGGGTTGATTCTATTCAATTCAATGAAGACGCTTTTCTTCAAAATGAAGTAGATATGTACGCATCTTTAGATTCTGATTCTGACGGTATTTTGGGGTCATTTCTACTTTCATCAAAGGAGCAGCTTTGGCATTCCATCCCTAATTCGGAACGATTTGTTACAGAAGGTGTTTGGGATAATGATAAAATTGAAATTACCACGGTTATTCATCAACCTGAGACAGACATGAAATCTAGAATAAATGGTGAAATTACCCTCCTGGGAGATACCATAGAATTCAAGTTTTTGCCTTCAGAAATTAGTGCGCTGGGTGATCGGTGGGGGTTTGATTCAACAAACCATATTCATATCACCAAGGCAGGAATTTCGATTGAATCTCTGGATATAAGGAGTGACAATAAGCTCGCTTCACTATCTGGTTTGCTGTCTGATAGCTTGCATTCCCAAATCAATCTGGTGACTCGTAATATTGATCTGTCGCAACTTAATTTTGTTCTAGGAATACCAATCGAAGGAACCTTCGATGCGGATTTCACGATTCATCGACCGGTAGGTGAACCTGTACAATTTGAGGGGAATTTCAACTTGCATGATTTTTTTTATAAAAATTTGTTGATTGGAAATATCAATGCGACTTCTTATTGGGATGAAGAAGAGGAAGGTGTAAGAGCGCGGGTTTCTGTGGATCGTGAAAATTTCAGAACTATTGCAGTGGATGGATACTATTACCCGCTGAAGGAAGAGCAATTTGATTTTGATATTTTATTTGACCAGGCGGACTTCAAAATGTTAGAAGTTTTTACAGAAGAAAATCTAAGCAACGTCAAGGGAGCGGCTAGTGGAAACGTAAAGTTTTCTGGTACGGCCGAGAAGCCAGTTCTAACGGGCACATGTGAGATTAAGGAGGGTGGATTCCAAGTGAATTACTTACAGACTACCTATGATTTTGGAGGAAAAATATTGCTTAAGAAAGGCGAAATTGACTTTAAGGATTTCGTACTACGAGATATTGACGGAGACTCAGCTACATTTGATGGAGATATTCGCCACTCGTACTTTACGGATATTACCGCTGATCTGCATGTGGTCGCAGGCAAATTCAATTTTCTAAACACAACCTCTTCTGATAATTCATTGTACTATGGAAGCGCTATTGCTTCTGGCAATATTTTCATAACTGGCCCATTAAATGACCTTGTCATAAAAGTAAATGCAAAGACAGAAAAAGGCACTCGTTTTTTTATCCCACTATCAGATTCAAAAGACTATGAACAGGCCGAATTTATAAGTTTTATTGATTTATCAGACACAACTAAGTCTGTTCTGGATGTTATCAATGTAGTTAAACAGAGCTTGGGGCTAACCATTGATTTTGACCTTGAAGTGACCCCTGATGCGTATGTAGAACTCATTTTTGACATCAAAACTGGAGATATTATTCGTGGTAGAGGGAACGGAAATCTAAAATTAAAGCTGGATAAGAATGGCAATTTTGAATTGTACGGGCCGCTTACCATTACCGAAGGGGCGTACAATTTCACGGTACCGAATTTTATTAATAAGGAATTTGAGGTGGTGCCGGGAGGCACCATAGTTTGGTATGGAGATCCATATTCAGGCAGTATGGAATTGACGGCCACCTACTTGCAGAAGGCTTCATTTGGTAGTTTGTTGAGTGATCCAAATGCGCAACAGGAGGGAGCAATGAGTATAAAATACCCTGTAATTGTGGTGTTGGAGCTTAAGGGGGATATTTTGGCCCCAAATATTGAATTTGATATTGCGCTGGATGAATCAGTGAGTTTTGCTCAAAATACTGAGGTGACCAAGCTTATTACTCAGATAAAAGGGGACGAACAGCAGTTGAAACGGCAGGTAGTGAGCTTGTTGTTTTTTAAAAGGTTTTCTCCTCTTCAAAGTAGTTTTGTTGGAGGAGGAGGAGGTAGTGGGGGCTCCATTGGAAAAAGTCTAAGTGAATTTTTAACAAATCAAATAAGTTATTTGGCCACACAGCTAGATGAAAATCTCGAAGTGGAAGTTGATTTAACAAATTTGGATCAAGAAGGATTCAATACGTTTCAACTCCGACTGGCCTATACATTCATGGATGGCCGCCTGAAAGTCACGAGAGGAGGCGACTTCACAAGTGCAACAAGTGAAAATCAAAATAGGGTCAACGACATCATCGGAGATTGGTCTGTTGAATACATACTCACCAAAGATGGTAAGCTACGAGCAAAGATGTTTAGTCAGACCAATCAGAGCCTATTGACCAATCAAAGTCAGCAAAACATGGAAACAGGATTGAGTTTGAGATATATTAAGTCCTTTAACTCCCTCAAAGAGGCCTTAACAAAAACCCGATCAGATGCGATAAAGCGAAAGGAAGAAGAGGAGCATACAGAGGGTAAATCAGGAACAGATTAGTTTTTTCATGAATAGTTAGTAACTTCAATTTCTCAAGCACCAAACCTATGAACTTCAAAAAATTTGCCCAAAAATACGCACAGGAGATTGATGGAGAATTCCGAGATTACGATGATCATCAGTCTGTCATTGTTATTCGTCTGAAAGGTGACCGATTTCAGGCCGTTCAAGGAAATGTATACATGCATGATAAGTACGCAGGACGAGAGGTGGTTCAACTGAAAACCAAAGTATGCACCTCTGAACAGGCCATAGATTTTTCAGATGTTTTGGCCTCAAGTGCCAATCACATTCATTCTAAATTCATCATAGAGGATGGATTTTTAAAAGTAGAGGCGGCTGCTTTTATGGACAGTGTTAATGATTCTAGAATCAAGGAGATGATTCAAGAAATTGGAAACTTAGCTGATGAATGGGAATTAAAAATAACTGGCAAGGATATTTATTGATTCATTAATTTTGTAATTGCAAGCTGGCTTATCGTCCCGAGTATTCGGGAAGGAAAGTCTGGGCAACATAGAGTACCACACTTCCTAACGGGAAGATGCAGACAATTTATTGTTTGTATAGAAAGTGCCACAGAAAATATACCGTCCCCCCCGATATCTATCGGGATCGGGATAAGGGTGAAAAGGTGGGGTAAGAGCCCACCGCTCTGATTGTGAGATTAGGGGCAGGGTAAACCTTGTGGGTTGAAAGGTCAAATAGGTTTCACGTTTGAGAATTACTCGTTCGAGTGAAATTGGGTAGACCGATAGATTCTGATCCCGTACGTACGGGAGGAACTAGATAAATGATAGGCGTCCTGGCCTGTGTCAGGAAACAGAACCCGGCTTATAGGCTTGCATTTTTTATTTTGGTTCTACCACGAATTTAGTGGGTAGTTGTAATTATGGATTTGGTGTAGTGCGAAACGGCGGGTGGGTTGTCCCTGCCTACCGGCAAGGCAGGCACGAAAGTGTGGGACATTTGGGGCACGAGTGCTAGCTGGATTCGCAGGGTGGGATGTGCGTTTAGCGCGGAGAATGGGCTTTTTCGTGGGCTCCTTTTCTTTTGTTTCGTCCCGATTATTCGGGATGAAAAAAGTAAATATCAATTGCGTGAGTAGGGAATTGGGATACCTAGTGTTTTAGACCCTAAACGTAAAACCGTATTTCCATTAAAATAACAGTAGAACCATAATGTTAATTTCTTGTGCATGATAATCCTCCTTTTTTAATGTGATTTAATGTGATTTTTCTGTCGAACCCGATAGAAAAAATCATGCTGAATATGTCGTTTTTGAATGAATTATGCAATGACAATGGTCACCTGATGATGTGAATATTATCATTAACGGTGTTTTATGAATGGGGATGAAAATAATTTCGCGATTTATGCCTTTTACACGGTGAATTGACTTTGGAAATTCATGAATCATTACCTCCTTTGCTCACCAAAGGAGTATAGATCTGAAATTATAGAACCGTCCATCAAATACATCTAGCAAAAATTTGGAGATTGGTTTCCTTAGCAAACAAATTACAGAGCTACTATGAAGTCGTCTAAAATTTTCCTTATCCTTTTGCTGCCCCTTACGCTGTGTGCTCAGTCCAGAGACAAAGTAGAGATCATGGCAGTTGTCAATCAAGTGTTTGAAGCCATGAGAACCAATGATAGCACGATGCTGAAAGGTGCCTTCACAGAAAAACCTAGTACTTATACCGTATTCAGAAACAAAAAAGGAGTGACACAGTTTCGGGGGAATGACTTTCAGGATTTCGTCAATGCGGTCGGCAAGCCAAAGGAGGACGTTTGGAATGAACCCATCTGGAATGAGAAAGTGGAAATTGATGGATCGCTTGCTTCTGTCTGGGTGGATTATGCTTTTTACCTCAATAATGATTTTAGTCATTGTGGAGTGGACGCCTTTCACTTGGTCAAGTTGGAGGGGGGATGGCAAATTTTCCATCTGGTAGATACCAGAAGGCGAGCAGATTGTGACATACCAAAAGAAGTAAGCTCACAATTTGAATAGCTAAATCCCGCTAGTGGGTTTTATTCCCCGATGCTTCCTTCGAGGAAGGTAATCTTTCTCCTAATTTATACCTCGTGGGCTTGCCGCGAGGTTATTGATTTCAATTTTCATTTGGTTCAAGGGAGACAGAAGAAATTGTTTGAGTATTTGAAGCATCACTTCCTTAAGATACGTAAAAATCTTATCTTTCATATCTGACCGCTTGATTGACCAAACCTATGTTTATGCAGGATGGCTTTTTTCTGAAAGAAAAACTCGATCTTTTTGAATCCAATCAGGAGTATGCTTGGATGAAGAGAAGCGCTGACGGGAAGTTGGAAGTCGAATCCATGTCCCGAGCTTTTCCGGTGCTGGAGAATAGGATAATCTACCCATCGGAAGACATCCTTCACCCAAAGGATTTGGAAAGAGTGAATGTACATTTCGAAGCGACCACTTCGGAAGTATCCAAAATTGAATTTAAAATACAGAAGAAAGGAGCTACGAGTGTGGAAATTATTTGTACTTCCACACGAATAAATGCGGAGGTCCATAGCTTGTGGTTGCCCAGTCAGGCGGGTCAGGCCATGTCTGTAATTCAGACGGCTTCACATGATATCCGATCACCTATCAATTCTATTTTGGGTTTGGCGAATTTGGCTGAAGACATGATCAAGGAGGGCAAGACGGATCATGAACAGCTTGGCAAGATGCTGACTATGATCAAAAATAGTTGCTACGATGCGACAGACCTTACCAGCGATATTTTGGAATTGGCGCAAATGGAATCCGACCAGTATAAAATCCAGACTCGAGCAGTTGTGATGAAGACTTTTCTCACCCAATACATAAACACACACCGCCTGCTTACTCTTAAAAAGAAAATCAAGGTAGTAACCAAGCTGAACTCTGACGTTCAAATAAAACTCAATCGATCCATGGTCACCCGTGCGCTGGACAATCTGATGACCAATGCGGTGAAGTTCAGCCATGTCGGTTCTACGATTTTGGTGAGCTTGGAAGAGACCGAGTTTCATGCCTTAGTGAAGGTGCAGGATAGTGGCGTGGGGATGTCTGAGGGCATGATCGAGCAGATTTTTGTCAAATTCGGAAAAGCTCAACGCAGTGGACTTGAGGGAGAAGCTTCTCATGGCTTGGGAATGTCCATTGTGAAACAGATCATGGACGTGCATCAGGGTGAGGTACGTGTAGAAAGCCAAGAGGGAAAAGGAACCATTGTTAGTTTACTTTTTAAAAAATAATTGGATGAAAAGAATTTTGATAACTGACGACTCATTCTACCAAAGAAAAGTACTAGGAGATTTGGTCACTGGGCTTGGGTATGAGGCGGATGCGGTGGCTTCTGGGGAAGAACTTTTGGAAACCAATATCGCCTCCTACGATTGTATTTTTCTTGATTTATTGATGACAGGAATGTCTGGAATTGAGGTATTGGAGAAGTTGAAAGATCGAGAAGATGTCCCGCCAATAATTGTGATTACTGCCGACATCCAACAAGTGCGAAAGGACGAATGTCTGAATTTGGGTGCCCATGCTTTTATCAGCAAAATCATATCTGATCAGGAGATAGAAAACACACTAAACACACTATTTAATTAATTTGAATATGCTATCAGCTAAGCAAATAGATGCCATTACAGAAATCATCAACATTGGAGTGGGGAAGGGATCGGCTTCATTGAGCCAGATGATAGAGGGAGAAATATTGCTCAATGTGCCTTATGTGAATGTGATTTCGTTTGAGGAGGTGCTTCAGGAGCTGAACAAATTGCAAGTGGACGATATCCATGCCGTAGAGCTCAAATTCTCTGGCGAATATGAGGGGAGTGCCAATGTGATTCTTTCTACGGAAAGCGCAGTGCAGCTTGCCTCGATCCTGATACATGAGGAGCCGGATTCAGATACGTTGAAAGAAATGAAGGACGGTATTATGATAGAGGTAGGAAATATTATTTTGAATGCTATTATGGGCTCATTTGGAAACATCCTGAATGCCCCGCTGGACTATCATATGCCGAAGAGTTTTCAGGGAGACATCTCTGGACTACACCGACAGCTTGATCAGGAAAAATTCAGCCAGGTACTCATTTGTAGAACTAATTTTACGGCACGAGGGAAAAATATAAGTGGCGAAATTCTAATCATGTATGAGATGAGCTCCTTTGATAAGTTGGAAAAAGTACTGGAGCAGATGATCGGAGATTAGCCAATTGATGCCTGAGTACGCGTTGGTTCTACACCTTATCTGCTATCCATTCAAAGTCCTCTGTCCTAGGGGCATCACTGAGCATTTCAGCAAGTCTGACAGGAGGAACGGTTACTTTTCTTTTGTCCAAATCTAGCCATGCACCATCTGCCGTGATCTGACAGGCCAGCTCCCCCGATTCTTTGTAGATGTTGTGCAGGATTGACCATTTTGATCCATCTTTTCTTATTTTCTGAACTTCAAGAGAAGCAGCGATGGTTTCGTTCATGTGTACCTCGCGAAAGAATTTGGTTTCTTCTCTAAAGAGAATGGGCCCAACACCGAGTTCTCCCAGAGTTTTCAGATCAAGACCAAATTCGGTGAAATATTCCAATCGGAGTTGAGCTGCATAGTCATTGTAAGCACTATGTCGCATGTGTCGGTTGGGGTCGAGATTTGCCCAGAGGATGGTGAATTCTCGCCTGTATTCCTTCATCAGAATTACTGAGTTTTTCTGTTCATCGTTTTCGTAGCGACAACATTTTTAGAAGCCGTTTTGCCCTGCACTATTTTTTGGTTGGGCTTCTTGAGTGCGGCAGCAGCTTTATTTTCTTTTTTGTCGGCGGCTTCTTTTTCACTCTTTTTAGCAGGTTTTAGTAGGTCTGGTGCGATTTGAGCCAATTGGTTGTACCAAGTCACGAGTTTTTTGATATCCGAGACATACACCCTATCTGGGTCATAGTTAGGCAACACGTGTTTCAAAAACGACTGTAGCTCGTCGGGGGAGGAGTTTTTGTTCAAATCAGTATCCCCTTTAAATTCAATATGAATTTTTCTCATCACCTCCTCCAAAGGAACTGCACCATCCTCATCCGTTGTGAAAATGGAAACATCAGAAAGTACGGAGACTTTTGTGTGCATCGAAGTGACCAATTTTTTCTTTGTTTCATCGAGCGCTTCCAAGATCGCACCCGTTCGAGTCGGCTTGATTACTCTAAAAAGACCTCCTTTGCCTGATACCGATGCTATGTCTCCAAATTCCATGTGTTGTTTCTTTTGAGTTGCAAAACTAATTGGTTAGACCCGAATTGATCTTAAAAATGTCGCTGATTAATTCGTCTTTGCCAGATTTATTAGAAGCTGACGTTAAAAATTGAGTGGGTACTTCTTCCCAGGATTTTAGTAATTCGTTGTTATAGTTGGTGATACTGGCTTCCAATTTCACTTTTTTCAATTTGTCTGTTTTGGTGAACACCATTGAGAAAGGAATTTCCTCTTCACCCAACCATTGCATAAATTCCAAATCGATTTTCTGAGGGGAGTGTCGGCAATCTATAAGGACGAATACGTTGATCAGATTTGTACGCTGAGTCAGATAGTCATCGATCATTTTTTTCCATTTCGCTTTCTCGGTCTTGCTCACTTTCGCCCAGCCGTATCCCGGCAAATCCACCAGAAACCAGGTTTTATTTATCAGAAAGTGATTGATGAGTTGAGTTTTTCCTGGTCGCCCAGAGACCTTGGCCAGCTTGCTATGATTGGTGAGCATATTGATCAGGGAAGACTTGCCCACATTCGAACGTCCGATGAAGGCGTACTCAGGGAGCGTGGGTTCGGGGCAGTCCTCAATAGATGGACTGCTTATGACAAATGAGGCTGAGGTTATTAATTCTTTCATAGCTAATTAATCCAAAAATTCCACTTCTTGCCTGAATGGCATTTTCATCAAAAGTACTTGGGCATCCTTTACAGATAGTTGATCATTAATGATTTTGTAGAGCATTTCGTTGATCACGCTGCGAATGCCATAAAATTTCGATAGGTGGTGTACAATGTCGATCGTCTTGATGCCCTCAGCAACCTCTTCCATCGAATCGATGATTTTTTTCATGGGCCATCCTTGAGCCAATTTATTTCCGACGGTAAAATTACGACTCAATGAAGATCCGCATGTGGCGATTAGATCCCCAACACCGGCTAAGCCCAGAAAGGCACCCACATTCCCACCTAGCTCCTTACCTAGATTTATCATTTCTACGAGTCCACGACTAATGAAGAGTGCTCGGGCGTTTTCTCCCAGCTTCAGTCCGCTCAACATGCCTGCACCCACGGCCACACTGTTTTTTAGGATACCGCAAAGTTCGGTACCCAGAAGGTCACTACTTCCATAAATCAAAAATCGATCATTCTTCAGAAGCTCGCTTCCCACCGACACGACCTCTTCAAATTGCGAAGCGATGACCGTAGCAGCTGGTAATTTTTCTGCGATTTCTTTGGCCAGATTAGGCCCAGCAAGACACCCTACTCGTACGACCGTGCTTTCCTCCTTAATGACCTCACTCATGGTTTTTACATTGGAGGGAGTGAATTTTTCAGAAACTGAAGATTGTATATCGAATCCTTTTGTGCCATGGATCAAAATGTGATAAGGCTTCAGAAAGGGGCCAAGTTGCTTCATCATTTCTCTGAAATTGGCGGAAGGCACAACTGGAAATATCACATTACATTTTTCACCAATATCCTGAAGTTTGTTGGTGATTTCCACTTTTTCAGAAAGCTGCTGATACGCGCTGACTCTGGATTCTAAAATTGACTTGGCCTTCTTTGAGTCTCGCACATACAGGATCACCCGATTACAATTCTCAGCGAGCAAATTGGCGATAGCCGTGCCGAAACTCCCAGCCCCTACTACCCCGACAGGATTAGATGTATTTTTCGAGCCCATAGCCTTCCATTCTGTTGTGATAATAATAGAGTGTATTCGTATCCTGAATAAGGATTTTATTTTTTTTCTTCTTATAAATAAGCGGTCGTTTTGCGTGATACATACCCGCATTTTTGATCCCGTGAGCGATGGAGTCTTTGGCCTTATCTTTCATGTGCTCGGCCAAATCGACCTTACCCTCTTTATGAAGTTCATTCAGCCGATTGCGTAGTTTCTTATAGGCAGCTTTGAATTCCTCATAGTCGATTTCTAAAAATTCATCAGGCAAGCGAAGAATGCTATAAATGTCCAGTTCAGGGTTTCGTCGCTCCAGCATTTTGAAGGCGGTGTAAGTGACCAGATGGCTTGCAAAGACTCGATTGTTTATATGAAATTCTTCTACAATCCGTTTGGACAGGATGCGCACATACTCATGCTCCCGCTGCGAATCCATGGTTATCGAATCTCCGCTTTTGAAATAATCGCGGGTGTCAACTGCATTTCCATTTGAATCGATACTATCTCCATTGTCATCCACGTAATTTCCCAAAACGTCCATTCCACGTCCAATGCTCACAGAAATTTCGGAATCCATGGCGAAAAATTTGAACATGAAGGAGGCCATTTTATACGAGGTGGTAAATTCATCAGCTTCCTGATAATAGCGCTCTTGGCCAGTTGCTTTCAGATGTTCCCTGATCAATGCTGGGGCTTCCAAAGTGAAATGATAGTTGATAACCACCGGGACAATAAAAATTTTACTCACGGCTTCTTTATCCTTTTGATACAAGGCTCTTTGCGCTTTGATGGCCGTGCCGAGCAAACCGACTTTCAACCTCTTTTCTATTTTACCAGAGCGAGACCGTGTGCCGCCGGGGAAGAATAGGCTGTGTGTACCTTCTTGCAGTGCAATGGTGGAATAGTTCTTCAATACTTCCAGATAGATCGGGTTCTTTTTTCTTCTATCTACTTTGTACGCCCCCAGACTATTCATGAAATAGGCAAGGATTCGAATGTTGAAGAGGTTTAAACCTGCTCCGTAAATAAATGGTGGAAGCCCTAAGTATTGAATCACCCAGCCGATAAGGATGCTATCCAAGTTGCTGAAATGGGTCGGTACCATGATGACGGTTCCTTTTTTTGCCAGCTTTCTGATGTGTTCGGGTTGTCCCTTGATGTGGAGCTTGTCCTGAAGGTCTAACTGTCTCCTGAAAAGGGCTAAAAAACCCTTGCCTCTTGTGGCGTTGAGCAAGCGTGCAAAACCGAAGGTGACGAATGCGCGAGCAAACCGGAAGTAGGATTTATTGAAATTACCTGCAATCTCATCCGAATATCTATAGACAATCCTACTTAGAATGTCCTTCTCTTTTTCCTTTGCATCTTCTGTGGACAAATTCTGAATGTCACCGAGTTCGTCTCGAACACGATTCCAGAACGGGGTGTCATCTTTTGGGTCAACTTTCCATGGATTGGCTTTGATTCGCAGCTTCTCTTTGTAGAGGGTGGTCTCCAAAACTTCTCGGATGGATTTGCCCTTTGCTGACAATTCTGCCATGCTGTCGTCAGCCACGTGCTGCACGAATTCTGCCCGATGTTTGGCGAGTTTTACGATAGGCCACTCGTTCTTGCTTGGCACTACCTGATCGTATTGAATTTTTCTTCGAGGCATTTGAAGGGGCAAGTTAAACCAGTATGTGATTATGGAAAATAATACTTTTCGGTGGAGGGGTATTTTGTTTGAATTTGTTTACTCTTGGTATGATGTTTACTCTTGGTATGATAAAAGGGTAATCTTATTAACTAAAATAAAACGTGATCACATGAAAAAATTATTCATTTCTTTAACTGGCCTAATGCTTCTTTTCACAATTTCATGTGGTAAGGACGACCCAAAGCCTAAGAACAATGCGCCAGACGATTTTACCGTTACGCCTGGTAATATCGGGACTACCACTGCAGATCTTGTTTGGACGGCACCCGCAGATGACGATGGTGATGACGTGTCGTATGAAATCAAGTTCGACAATGCTACGCCAATTTCTGTAGCGGCAGTAGCTACTGGGACGATCATCACCTTTGGTGTTTCTGGCCTAACAGCAGAAACTGCATATACTGGAATAGTCACAGCTGACGATGGAAACGACGGAACTACAGATGCCTCGTTTAGTTTCACCACCCAATCTGAGGCAGTACGAAACTAATCCTAATCGAGGATCCGCAACTTGGCAAAACTGAGCAGGAGGGTTTTCTCTCCTGCTTTTTCAAATGCTACTTTTGCTTTGCTATTGGAGCCGTTGACCGATTCCGAGTCAAGCCCATTCGGAATAAAAAGACACTACAATAACGTTGTGTGAAGCTCTCTCTCTCTCTCTCTCTCTCTCTCTCTCTCTAAAACATAACGTATTCATTGTTTTGTAAATATTAAATATGATA
>Ga0316208_1002717_pt1 | contig 13832 bp, 11 predicted proteins | sample 3monopyrite_MG_FD_204944 | JGI IMG/M metagenome (GOLD analysis project Ga0316208, IMG submission 204944) | Microbial mat bacterial communities from mineral coupon in-situ incubated in ocean water Damariscotta River, Maine, United States -... | ecosystem: Environmental > Aquatic > Marine >... | reverse complement strand
GTTTTTTCAAAATTATTTATCTTCAGACGCACAATTTAATGTGCTTGCAATTCTTTATGACTCCAAAGAGAATTTAAGTCAAAAAGATTTGAGCAATAAATTAATGGTTGACAAATCTAATATTACTGGATTGCTCGATAGATTAGAAAAATCTAATTTTATTGCAAGAATTCCAGTTGCTGTAGACAGAAGAAAATACCATATAGTACTTACCGAAGAAGGTAAGAATATAGTAGAGAAAATTGACCCAGTTTATAAATCGACAATTGATAATCTAACAAAAGACTTCACTAAAAAAGAGTTAAGACAATTCATCGAGCTAAATAAAAAGATTAGAATAGGTTTATCCAAATTAGATTTTGAATTCAATTCGGACAAAAAAATCTAATCATACCACATTCAACAATATGTGTCAATGACCGCAAATTAACTAAATGAAATAAGCACTGCAAAAACCTTCTGATAATATCTTTTTATTCGCTCACAATAATTTTTATGAATTTATTTGATTTCCCATGTTTTATTTCTACAAAATAGATGCCAGGGTTGACCGATATTGATTCCCAAATAATTTCACCATTAATAGCTGATAATTGGTTTACATATAGGTTTTTCGATTCATCAAGTCTCTTGCCCCTGTTGTTGTAAATAGTTATATTTTTATTTTTTACTGGATTTTTAATTGTCCAATATACCGGGATTGTAATTTTTGAAATAGCCGGAATTGGATAAGGAGGAAAAGTAAATAAATAATCGTATAATTTATCAGAATTTTCAACTGATGTGTAAAATAAGCTGTCAGACTTAATAATAAGATCAGGGAGCAATGAATTGGTAACTTCGCAATAATACAAACCATCTTCGAGAGGGCTGAAGTATTTATCTTCACTGACTTGCACCTCTTCACCATCGATGAACCAATGATATTGGTTGGCACTCCCATCAATATCAACGTAATATTTTTCGTCTAATTTCTTTACTGGTAATACAGTATCTTGAGGGGTATAAAGATATTCTATAATTTTATTTGAATTTAGCTCTAATGACTCAAATGTAAATAAATTTCCATATACGGCAAGTCTATCAAGATTATTATAATTATTATAATCTGGTATAGCGCCCGTTAATTTATTATTTTGCAGATTCATTACAAAAAGATTTGGCGAATCTAAAACAGGAATTTCACCTGTAAGAGAGTTCTTATATAAATGTAAAAATATCAAATTAGAAAAATTAAATTTTGGAATTTTACCAGATAAATTATTGCTAAATAAACTTAATTGAAAAAGATTGAGATATTGAAAATTTGGGATAGTTCCTGTAAGTTGATTACGACTAAGTCCTAAAGATTGTAATAATGGCATTTTGTCAAAATTAGGGATAGTTCCAGTTAATTTATTATTATCTAAAAATAATTGAGTTAACCAAGGTAAATCAAAATTGGGTATATTACCAGTAAAATTATTAGAACCTATAAATAGAGTTCTAAGTCTCGGTAGATTAAAATTAGGAATTTCACCATAAAGTTTATTATAATTAAAATTAATAAAAGAAAGAAAAGGAAGATTAAAATTAGGAATTTCACCGAATAAATTATTACCACTGGCAATAATTGATTCACCAGTCAAATCTAATTCAGTAACATTCGCAGAGTATATAGTTGAATCGTTACTAATTAATTGAAAGTTTCCTAGAGTAACACCATAGGGAAGTTTATCAAGAGTAAATGTAGCTGAGATATTATCCCAATTATCATTAATAGTCCAATTATCCCCGTCGGTAGTTTCGTAAAGATTAATTAATTCATCTAATTCTGCATTTGGGATTATATAAAAAGTTTCCGAATATGTATTATTGAAATTAAATAGCAGAAAAAGAGAAAAAATTAAAGAGTATTTAAAATTATACATTGTGGGTTCCTAAGTTATTTTAAAGTTAATATAAATTTAATAGTAAGAGTCTATAGCATATAGAAACTATAAACTCTTTTATTATTGATTGTTAATTACAGTTTGTTATTACACTATACCCACCAGTGCAATACTGAACCTGCGAGCATTCTAAATCTGTACTGATAGTACCCGGATTTACAACAGTTACAGTTCCTTTTACTAAACCTGCGCCATCATAACACCATTGAGTTATGGTCTCGCATATTTTTGACTCCTCGCAGGGGAGATACCTGTTGCCTTGTAAAGTCCAGCAAGTATATTCAATTGTTTTCAAATTAGACCAACCTGTTGTGCAAGGCTCATAAGGCGAGTTACATTCCCATAAATAATTAGTGGGGGCGTTGGCTATCATATTACTCAATGCATTTGGAACTTGGGCTTGTGTTAGAGTACTAACACAATTCGGATCGAGCTTTTCATATGATATAACTGAAAATGAGATAACAACAGGTCCTGTTATACTACATTCGTATTCGACAGTTACTTTATATGCACATCCACCTACGGATAGGGACGGTATGATTTTTGTAGCAGCAGAAAGCTCTAAGTTACCCCCCCCCTAATAAGATAGCGATAATTGAAATCGTTAAAAAGAATTTGGATTTAGTCATAATAGACTCCTATTTAAAAATAAACAATAAATTAATTGTAATAAATTAATCTTACTTATTAACAATTTACAATTATTAATTATAAGATCCAAATTTTAATAAAAAAATATGTGTAAAGCATCTATTTAAAAATTACATTGTATTCTCATTCTATTTTTATGGATTCAATACTTCAATAATAAAATTAAAATTACAATGCCTTTGGTTTATAAATTTCTACTTATGGTTTATGGCAATTTAGTCATTCCATTAAAATATTATGAGCTTATTGTGAAATATTTCTATATTAAAAAGGCAATTATTTTAAAGGCGACACTAATTAGAATGTCCAAATTGTATTTTCTACTTTGTAATTTGAATAAAAATTCTTATGTTGCTTATTGTAGCATAACAATTAAAAAAGACAGGACAGATTTTCCATGGATAAATTTGTTATAGAGGGAGGGGTAAAGCTCAAAGGAAGAGTAAAAATTTCTGGTGCAAAGAATGGTTCGTTGGCACTGATGCCTGCTACTATACTAGCACCCGGAACATATCATCTGAAAAATACACCGAACCTTAGAGATGTATGGACAATGTCCAGACTACTTGGTTCATTGGGTATTTTTTGTGAACTAAACGACGAAGAACTCTTTTTAGATACAAGAAATATAAATAGTTTTGAAGCTCCTTACGAACACGTAAAAAAAATGCGTGCCTCGTTTTATGTGCTTGGACCTTTATTGGGTAGATTTGGGCAGGCAAAAGTATCTTTGCCCGGTGGATGTGCTTGGGGTCCTCGTCCAGTGGATTTACATTTGAAAGGATTGGAAAAACTTGGAGCAAAAATTGAGATTGCTTCTGGATATATTCTAGCGAAAGCAGAAAAATTATATGGAGCAAAAATCCATTTTGACATATCATCAGTTGGAGCTACTGGAAACGTATTGATGGCTTCAGTTTTGGCAAAAGGAAACACATTGCTATCAAACGCAGCTGCAGAACCAGAAATAACAGCTTTGGCAAGAATGCTTGTTAAAATGGGGGCAAAAATAGACGGAATTGGGACTTCTTCTTTGGAAATAGAAGGAGTAACAGAATTGCATTCGGTGGATGAAACAACAATACCAGATAGAATCGAAGCAGTAACTTATATGATAGCAGCAGCTATGACTCGTGGCGATGTTGAATTGTTAAATGTAAACCCATATCATTTAAGTGCAGTAATATCAAAATTAGAAGATGCTGGCTGCGAAATAGATGTAAATGGTGATTCGATTAGAATTAAGATGGACAAAAAACCAATTGCAACAGATATAACAACGGCAATATATCCGGGAATTCCCACAGATATTCAAGCACAATGGACAACATTTATGCTGATGGCAGATGGTAATTCAAGGATAACAGACACAATATATCATGATAGGTTCAAACAAATCCCAGAATTGCAAAGATTAGGCGCAAATATTGAAGTCATTGATAATTCAGCAATTATAAAAGGCGGTAATAAATTATCGGGTGCAACAGTAATGTCTTCGGATTTGAGAGCAAGTGCATGTCTCATACTTGCAGGGCTTATTGCAGAAGGAAAGACAGAAATATTAAGGATATACCATCTCGACAGAGGGTATGAAGATATGGAAGGAAAATTAAATTCGCTTGGTGCGAAAGTTAAAAGAGTGAAAACAGAAGTATTTTAAAAATTAAAATCAGTTTTAAACGTTTACAACAGATTATTCACAAAAGCATTCAGGGGATTCGGGGGAATACATGAATAGAATAGAATGGAATAAGTATATGGGTATAAAGGTACTTATATTTTTAATAATGTCGCCAGTAATTCTGCTAAAATCAGAACCACAAGAGGCAATTAGTCAAGAAAAAGAACGAACATTTCAGATATTTCCAGATGAATACTCTGAATTAGACGATATACCATCACCCTATAATACAGAAGATGAAACTGTAATATTAGCCTTAGAATTGGCAAGGATGAAGTATTTGCAAGCTCTTTACTTCGAGGAAAAGGGCGATTCGTCAAAAGCATCAAATTTATACAGCCAAGCGATTGATGAACTAAATGGGCTGACTGTATATCCAGAAATTAATCAAAATGTGGATTTTATAAAGTTAGCAGATAATCTTATTCAAGATTATGAGAGTTTTATGGAGAACTCTGGGAACTATGATAAAAATACACCTCATTTCATAGTTAATAATAGAATCACTAAGAAATTTGAACAAGATGCAGCTTTAATCGGTCCTGAATTAGATTTAAGCGAAGAAGAGCTTGCTGGAAGTCAAAAATATTTTGGGACTACCCCCGGTAAAACTACTATTCCTTTTACAGATAATAAATATACAAGAAAAGCTATAAAAGGATTTTCGGAATGGAGATTTGGCAGGAAATTTATTGAAGCTGTTATCCCAAGAGCAAATAAATGGTTTCCAATGATGAAGAAAATAGCTAAGGAAGAAGGAATTCCTGAAGAAATAGTTTATCTTTCTGTTATAGAATCTGGTCTTAATGCTAAAATAGTTTCACGAGCTTCTGCAGTTGGTTTATGGCAATTTATGAGACCAACTGGTAAAGATTTTGGACTCAATACAGATAATTCGATATGGGTAGACGAGAGAAGAAACCCTGAAAAATCTACAAGAGCAGCAATGAGGTATTTAAAATACTTACATAATATGTTTGATGACTGGCACTTAGCATTTGCAGCATATAATTCTGGTGAAGGAAGAGTTAAAAGAGCAATAAGAAGGTCTAAACTTAAAAATCCTAATTATTGGCAAATTAGAAAAAGACTACCCAAAGAAACTCGTGCTTATGTAGCTAAATATATTGGTGTAGCAACTGTAATGATGAACCCTGAGAAATATAATTTTCTGTTGGATACATTTCAATATGAAAATGAATATCAATATGAAATATTCCATCTTAATGAACCTGTAAATGTAGAAGCACTTGCTAATTGTGCAAATATGACACTTGACTCCTTTAAAATGTTAAATGTTGAACTTGTAAAAAACTCAACTCCCCCTGGTGTAAATGAATATAGTCTGAAAATACCTGTTGGTTCATACAATGATTTTGAAAAAAATTATGCAGAATTAACACAAGAAGAGAAACAACCATGGGTTGATCATAAGATAATTAGATATGAAACAATTTCAAAAATATCAAGAAAATATGGAGTTTCTTCTGCAGAATTAGTGGCTCTTAATGGTTATAGATCGTCTCGTTCTAAAATCAAAAAGGGCAAGAATATAAAAATACCAATAACTGCGATGAGGTATGAGGAAATAAATGAGGCGGCTAGAATATCAGGCACATATTACCCAATGGACGGTTCACAGGATATCTATCATAGAGTAAGAAGCGGTGAATCATTATATAAAATTGCAAACAAATATGGTCTTAGCCTCTCTCAATTAAGAAGGTTAAATGGACTTGGCAGGAAGCAACATAGGTTAAGAATTGGGCAACAACTAATTATTGCAGAAAGAGATCCAAACTATGTAGCCAAATCATCAACAAAGAAAAAAGAAGTTAAAGAACCTGAGAAATTAGATTATTATAAAATCGTACGCCATAAAATTAAAAGTGGTGAAAGTATTGAAATGATAGCTGAAGATTGGGGAATGAAAATAGAAGATCTTATCTCTCTTAATAATATTCAAGGTATTAATCTAAAAACAGGGCAATATCTAAAAATTAGTACTAACTATAAAACAAAAAAAGAGAGAGTAGTTCAAGCAGCACCCCCAATAAATTTTGCATATCATAAAGTCCGAAAGGGCGAAACTGTTGGAAAAATTGCAAGTAAATATAACTTATCAATCAGAGCATTGAAATCAGATAATAATTTGAATTCCAATAGCATATATCCTGGACAAAGATTAAAAATTTTCACAGCTAAAAGACCTAAAAAAGCTTTCAGAAATTCTTCTATAACTTCAAACAAAATTCATAAAGTAAGAAGAGGCGAAACTTTATACGAGATCGCTAAAGACAATCGAATTAGTATAAACGAATTGAAGAGAATTAATAAATTAAAATCAAATGCTATATATCCAGGACAAAGATTAAGAATGTCTGCATCTGGAAATTCAAAAAATCTAACAAGCATTACCAATGATAAATCAACAGTAAACATACAAAATAATAGTTCCTCTTCAAGCAAGGACAATGGCACAATTGTTACTCACACTGTCCGAAAAGGTGAAACATTAGGTCATATAGCAGAAAATTATGGAACAAGAGCACAATCAATAAGAGATTTAAACAGGATGAGCGGATCTAAATTGAATATTGGACAAAAATTAAGAGTTCGGAACAACAAGAAAGTTTCAATATCAAATAAATCAGATATTTCCATACATAAGGTGAAAAAAGGTGAAACAGTTAGCTCCATTGCTGCAAAACATGGGATAACAGAAAGCCAATTAAAGTCTTGGAATAAAAGTAAAATAAAGGGCAATACTATATATGCTAACTCCGATTTAAAAATAATACGCTCTAATGTTAGCAAAGGATCAAATCCATCAAGCAAAAAGTCAGTAAAAACAACACCATCTTATTATAAACTAAGAAGAGGCGAATCTTTTGCCACCGTGGCACGCAAATTTGGATTAAGTACACGACGATTACAAAAAATAAACCCAAGATTAAATCCAAGAAAATTACAAATAGGACAAGAAATTAGGATTAAATAAGAATGTTAAAATATTCAATATTTATAATTGGAATTATATTTAGTTATTCCGTTGCTCATTCACAATTAATGAGCAAAAAAGAAGAATTATATTACGAAGCATCAAAATTAATGGACTCCTTGCAATTCGAAGAAGCAATTGATTACTTTGATTGGATTATTGACCTTGATGGAAAGCACTATAATGCTTATTTCAAAAAAGCAGTTTGCCAAAGTATTATAAAGGATGACAAAGGTGCAGTTGAAACATTTAATAAAGCATTGGAATTTGCAAAATCTACTAAGCAAAAAACAATGGCGTATTATAATAGAGCAATCTCCTATTCTAACCTGAATAAAATAAAATTGTCAATTGCAGATTATAATTCGACAATTGCATTAAACCCCAATTTAGGACAGGCTTATAATAATAGAGGTTTGGAAAAAGAACGTCTCGGCAGGTATGAAGCTGCAAAAATAGACTTGAATCAAGCGATAATTAGAGATACAAATAATGCAAGTTTTTTGTTTAATTTGGGCAGGATTCATTTATTTCAAAAAGATTATGAATTAGCCTCTTTAATTTTTACAAAGAGTATAATCCGCAACCCCAAATATTATCCATCGTATTTGAAAAGAGGTGATAGTTATGCTCACCTTAAAAAATTTGATTTAGCTTTTTCAGATTTTGATATAGTATTAAAAAATAATTCTAAAAATGCTGAAGCATATCTAAAACGTGGTTATTGCAATTTAGAATTAAATAAAAAAGATTCTGCCTGCGACGACTTTAATTTTGCCCTTAAATATGGAGCCAAAACAGCAAAAGACCTTATTAAACAATTTTGCAAATGAGGTTAATTATAAATGCTGAAAAGTTTTCTAAAGAGAGTAATTAAAATACAAAATTGAAAATCTTTTCTTAATTTTGTAACCGTATTATTAGAATATATAATAAATAAAATGCGTCCATAGCTCAACTGGATAGAGTACCAGATTTCGGCTCTGGGGGTTGAGGGTTCGAATCCTTCTGGGCGTACTTAGCAGATCATAAATAGTATTCCTCTCTTCTGTCTAAAAATATATTATTATAATCGTTGAATGATTTATCCCTTGTTTTGGCAGGATTAATAGTAGCTGAGATTACTTCATCTTTATCACTGCTTGCTGATGCTATTTTTTTGCCATTGAAAGAATAAATTGCCGAGTTTCCATTGAATGTTAATTTATCATCTCCAGCAGTTTCTGTTCCGTGCCGATTAGCTACAGCAAGATAAACTTTATTTTCCAGTGCTCTGGTGGACATTACATTGTCCCAAATACCAGTAACTAAGTTAGATGGGCAAACTATCAAATCTGAGTTTAATAAAGCCAAAGTGCGTGCGGCCTCTGGAAAACGCCAATCATAACAAATCATATTGCCAAGGTTCAAGTCAAACTCTTTGAAATAGATATTAAAAAATCCGGTATTACCTTCATCGAATACTAATCTTTCCTTGTAAAATAGATGTGTTTTTCGGTAAACCCTGCTCAATTTTCCATTTGGCAATAATATTGCAGTAGAGTTATAGACCCGTCCCTTGTATTTTTCTGGAAAGCCGAAAATGATGATAGTATTGAGTTTTGTAGCAAACGACTGAAAATCAGAAATAAATTGAGAATCAAAATTGATGGCTTGATTTAGCAAATTATTTTTATCAGTATAATAATAACCACTGGTAGCAAGTTCAGGAAATACCATAATTTGGGAATCTGTTTCTTTTAAAATAGAAGACATATAATCCAAGTTATAGTCAAGATTTTCAAATTTGGGAGCGAATTGAGAAACTGATATAATTAAGTCCATGTATATTATTTATTGATGAAACAAATATAGTTTAGAAAATACTTAATTTTGTCAATTAAAATATTTTTCGTTAATTGCATTCTGTCGTAAGTACAATTTATAAAAAAGTTGTACACATTCGTTTATTAAATGTATAATTATTCTTTATGAAAACAAAGTATTTTGTAATATATTCTATAATAGTCTTGGTATTCTTATCTTCTGCTGGAGATTTAATTTCGTCGAAAAGATCGATAGCGAGAAAAGAGAGCAGAAAGAAAGCCGCAATTAAATTTATAAAAGAACACTCGGAAGAAGTTAGTGGCTTGGCTGGTCTTAAACCAGATACAATACAATCTAAAATTGAAAATAAAGATAAAGAATCTGACCAAGAAGATAAATCAGAAGCTCAAGATGTTAAAAATACAGCTACAACAGGAGAAATTCAAGGAGATGAGGGCGAAATATTATCAGAACTTGAACAAGAAGACGATGTAATTGTTGATTTTGAAACTTTTAAAGTGCTTTGGCTATCCTTCGTTGATGAAGACGAGGAAGATGAGTACACAGAAACTGGTATAAAAAAATCAGAGATGATGGATGAAATAATGGGATGGCTTGGAACACCTTACTTCTTTTCTGGAGACAGTAGAAGATCAATTGACTGCTCAGCTTTTATTCGCAGAGTGTTTCGCAACGTTGCAGAAATAGAATTGCCACGAACATCATATTATCAGTCTCTTTTAGGAGAGACAATACCAAAAGAAGAATTGAAATTTGGTGATTTGGTATTTTTTAAAACCAGAAGATATGCACCAATTACACACGTTGGAATATACTTGGCTGATGATTTATTTGCTCACGCAAGCTCAGGGAAAGGAGTAACTATTTCGTCTTTAAACTCAAGTTATTATAAACGTGTATTTAGAAGTGGAAAAAGAATAACTGCCTCCGAACTTTCGAAGTTAGAAAACAATTTTGCAATATTGAAAAACAAAAATTAATGTTTTTTTGTAGAATCAGTTTTATCGTTATTATATTTATTTTTCTAATATAATAGGATTGCAATTACATTGTTGGTTAACATAATATTTGGCTGATTCGGCCGATGCCCTTGAAGAATAATTCCCAATTACTACTGCATATTTCTGTTCCTCACCTATCATTTTTGTTCGAACTTCGGTTCTCATTCTTTGTTGAAGAAATTTTTTCATTTCCACTTCAGCAGCATCCTTTGTATTAAATAAACCAACTTGGAGACCATAAAATACTTTACTTTCTTCTTCTTCTATTTTTTGATTTAATTCGTCAAGTTTTCTTTGGTCATATTCTTCTTTTTTTCTTTGCTTAAATGCTTCAATATCTTTTTTGTTTTGAGCCATTTTTTTGTCAAGGATTTCCTGAGCCGAAAGTGGTTTATCCTTTTCATTTGCCATATCACTAATCTTATCAGTTTTAATTGGCTCTTGTTCTAGAGGCTTAATCATATCTTCCTTTTTATCTTCTGTCTTCTTATTATCAGTCTTCTTAGTATTATTTTCTTTAGAATGGTCAACTAATTTTGTACTCATTTCTTGATTATTCTCAAGAACAGTTGGCTCAATATTGGGTTTGTTTGTTTCTTTTGCAAGCACCTGCATATCTGGTTGTTTTGCCTTATTGGCTAAACCATCATCTGGTTTTTCCATTGCAACAATAGTTTTTAAATTTTCTTTTTTCTTGTGTGTCGCTTTGTGTGAATGTGCTTTCTTAAACACATCTCCAAGCTCAAGCACCCGTTTTTTATCAATTTTTGCAAGACCAACCGAAGATCTAACAACATCAGATGCAGGTATAATATATTCAGAAGTAGGGTATTTTTGTCTAAAGGTGTTCAATTCAACTCTTGCCTGAGAAGTATCTCCCAATATCGCATAAAACTGAATAATTCGCCAGTAGGCATCATCAGCCCAAGTACTCGTTGGGTGATCTTTAACTATTTCATTGTATATTTCAATTGCCTTAAAAGCATCATCAATGACAACTGCGAGAATTAATTTAACACCTGGATCATTAGGATGAGCAGCTACAAGATCAGGAATTTGAGATTTGACCTGGTTAGTTTGCCCTCTTGCTACTTGGTTTAATAAACTCGAAATTTGCTCATCATTTGATTGAGCAAACAGGAATGTATTAGCCAATAAGGCTAATAATATTGTTAATCTTTTCATTGGTCCCCTCGAAAAAATCTAATTTATATGCTGCTATTTCTTTATAAGTTCAAATATATGAAATATTTACTTTAATTAAAAATTATTTTTTATTTATTTTCAAAATCTTTGTAAAGCATTGATGCCTGCACCCCGTTATTCTTCTGATATTTCCCACCTTTATAAGTGTCAAACTCACCTTCTATTGTATGATAAAATATCTGACAAATCTCGACATTGGCAAAAATTCTAATCGGTTGAACACAGAACATTTCTAATGTCCAAAATCCACTGAAACCAACGTCGCCAAATCCTGCAGTAACATGAATAAATAATCCCAATCGCCCAATGGACGAACGTCCTTCGAGCATTGGTACTAAATTATTTGTCTCGGTATATTCTAATGTTCTGCCTAAATAAAGTTTATCCTTTTTGAGCAATAATCCCTCTTCGGGGATTATTATTTTGCTAATAGTATTTTCTTTATTCATCTGAAGTACGTCATTGTCGTAAACAAATAACTCATTATGAAGTTTAAGATTATAAGAATTTGGATTGATCTGATTTGGATTGAATGGGTCTATTTTAATATCTTTGCCGACTCTATCCTTTATTTCTTTTCCTGATAATATCATATTGTGAAGCGAATATTTATGGGAAATATTATAAATAATAACAATTGTTCTGATTGCAATTTAATTAATTTTAATTAGAAAATCAGATTACATTGTAATAATATTTTGAATTATTTTTTACTTATCGTTTTAAATTCAACAAGATAACATTCCTTACTATGGGTACTTATATTTATTCTATAATTCACAAATCTATCTATTTTTTAATTAACTTTCATTTAGCTATACCACTTATTGAATATACAATAATCCCAAAGGACATAAACTTAGAAATAAAAAACCACAATGAAGCCTGATTTTATTCGTCGATTTTTATTGACCTTTCAGGTATGAATATAAATTTGGCATAATTTATGAGTTCATTATATAAATAATGCTCTTTTTTTCAAATTTAGTACACTTTTATAAATCAAATGAAATATTTACTACTTATAATCACTTTATTTTTCATCTACTCCTGTGGAGACGATAGGAAACCCGAAAATTATTTTAAAAAAAATAAAGTTAAATCAGAGTACTATTTTGTAGATAATCCTGAGGGATTTGCTTTGCCTGGCGAGCTTATTATTGTGCAATTGGAACGCCAAAATCAAATAAATAACGATACAATATATTACAAAGACCATATCCCTAAACGTGCAGGCGACCCTGTTTTCCCTGACTATAAAGACACTGAAACAAGAGGAATTGATAAAATACCCTATCAAATACCCGAAACTGCAATATTTAATTATAGATTAGAAAGTAATTCCCCATATACTATTAAGTTTTTTAATGCTTCTAATAATTTAATATTTGAATTAAATCAATCTAAATTGGAAGTTAATCAGCAATTAGACGCTGGAGATTATTATTTTATTTTTGAACATCTCGAAGAGTTTGGTAAGCCAATAGATTCGCTTAGAGTTACGCCGATATATATGCAACCAGATTTAACAAGATTACCTGCTGATGTTGATCCATACGGTGCAGGCTCTGAATATTTATTAAAAGATTTATTTACATACTTTAGTAGCAAAACATGCATAGAATGTGATTTCTCTGTAAATTTCAAAGAAATTCCAGAATATATGGACTCTCTATATATGTCTGATACCGACTTCCGGGGCTCAACCTTTGAATTTAATAACTTGAGTTGGTCTAATTTTGAAAATTGCAATTTCTCTAATAGTAACGGACACGTACTTAATATGTCCTCTGGCATATTTGAATACTGCCATTTTGATAACTCAAATTTTGCAAATGTAAATGATTATTCAAACTCTGTATTTTTTCACTCCATCTTTACCAACACAAATATGGAAAATGCTTTTGGACGTAGAGTATCATTTGAACGGGCTGATTTAGACTCTGCAAACTTAAGAGGAATTGAATTTGAAAATTCAGAATTTAGTGGTACATCATTTTTAGGTTCTGATTTAACTGGTGCTATTCTGCGAAAAGGCAATTTTAATTATTCTTTTTTTAGATATTCAATATTAGATGGAGCAATATTTTTTGGCTCTCAGTTCGATAATATTACGATTAGAAATAGCTCTTGCATCGGCGCATCATTTTGTGGTGTATTACGTGTAGGTGGGTTCATTAAAAATAATATTATGAATTCAGATTCGGCTGAATATAATGAACTGTGCCAATATAATGTGCCAACTCGCCTGTTTGATGACGAAGAAGATGATGGTGAATAATTTTAAAATTCATACAATTAAAAAATCTAACTAAAATAAATACAATTGGATTTAAATGTGTAAAATGCAATCTAAAATATAAAAAACATTAAAAAAAAGCAATTTTAATCCTAAAGATTTGCTGAAGCTAAACTGAATATTATTGTTTATAAAAAACAAAATATATTATTAATTTATTATTTAGAAACTTTTTGCTATCTTATCTGTTCTTATGTGACTGTAACAAAAAAGGTTTAAGATGAAAAACTCA
>Ga0316208_1002715_pt1 | contig 13832 bp, 14 predicted proteins | sample 3monopyrite_MG_FD_204944 | JGI IMG/M metagenome (GOLD analysis project Ga0316208, IMG submission 204944) | Microbial mat bacterial communities from mineral coupon in-situ incubated in ocean water Damariscotta River, Maine, United States -... | ecosystem: Environmental > Aquatic > Marine >... | reverse complement strand
AGAAAGACTGTAAATAAGCAATCCACTCAGCAGCTTTGGAACCACATAAGTACTCTTGGGTGGCATGGTCTTACCTTGATCGGAAATGGCATAAAACTCTTTTCCTGAAACAGGAAATAGTGAAAACGCTACATCGTATTTACCAGTATTAACCAAGCGCTCTAATTCCTGCGGTCCTTTTGTGCCCGGCACAAAACTGATGCGGTCATCATTTCGCAAATCACGTATTCCGAGTAGTGGTGCGAGAATTTTTTTTGTGAGGATGCTGACATCAAGCGAAGCGACAACCTCAGTACTTCTTCTGTGTTTGTAAACCAATTTGTACCAGAATCCGCCTAAACACATTCCAAAATGGCCTTGCTGTTCCGGTTTTATCGGAATTTGTTCTTTAAAATAAACTTCAAAATCCTTAGACAACTCCTCCAAGAACTGCGAAACACCTTTATCTCCTAGGTCTTTTACAACGCGGTTAAACTCATATATCTTCAACTGATCATCTGGAAAGAAGATTCCGAGAAAGTAGTTCCACGGCTCATTACCCGTAATCCCTCGCGCTTCAGTCCATTTTTCATGGGCTAGCAAAACAGATGAAGCTGAACGGTGATGTCCGTCTGCTATATATATATGGTCAAGCAACCCTAGTTTTTCCGTGAACTTGGCTGTCCACTCCAGTTCATCTACCCGCCAAAGCTGATGTTTCTTCCCTTCATCATCTTCAAACTCTATGAGTGGTGGATTCTGTTTGACAATCTCTGTCAGCAGTTCCAAACTTCCGCTGCGCGGATATGTGAAACAAACCGGCTCTGCATTTATATCGCAAACTGCCAGATAATCTTTGAGAATCTTCTCGCGGCTGGCAATGGTTTGTTCATGTATGCGAATAACTCCACTATCGTAGTCTTCTACTGAAGCACAACCCATGATTCCTGTAAACGAAGCGCGGCCAATGTGCTGTGTATAAACGTAGAAACTGGGTTTATCATCCTGCTGAAATACACCTTTACTATACAGCTGCTCGTACACCCATTTGCTTTGCGCAAAAAGCTGAGGCGAATTGGGCGGATATTTTTCGCCCGTCAAAGCCTCCGGTCGAATGACATTCAGAAAAGAATCCTCATTAGTTCTAAGGGTTTCCTTTATCTCTTTTTTGGAATAGGAATCATACGACCGACTTACTGCTTTAGCAGCAATGTCAGGTCGAGGATGAATGCCCCGTAGAGGTTTTACCCGTGCCATGCGGTTAATATTTTAGATTATTGGCAAGCGATAATTGGAAACCATCTGCAATTTTCAATTTGTACTTAGCCTCAATTGCAGATTGTAAATTGCTAATTGTAGATTGCAAATCAAACATCTTGTTCATGTACCAGCACCACCTTTTCATAAAAAGTATGCAAAGACTACCTCACAGCAGCAATAACCTTCTCGGCCAACTCAATTCCTATGCGTGCCTGTGCTTCATTGGTTGATGCGCCAATATGTGGCGTAACAGAAATCCGTGGATGATTCAACAGTTCCGCTTTGGGAGTTGGCTCGTTCTCGAAAACATCGAGACCAGCCGCAGCGACTTTTCCAGAATCCAAAGCTGAGAGAAGATCGCTTTCATTGATAACACCTCCTCGCGAAGCGTTAATCAAGATTACGCCATCTTTCATCTTACCGAATTCGGAAGCAGCTATCATTGATCCATCCTTTGGTTTTGGAACGTGAAAAGAAATGACATCCGATTGCGCCAGTAATTCATCCAACGAAATAGTGGACAAGGAAACTTTTACTTCACCATATATATGTACATCTAATGAAAGACCGACCTCAGGGATAAATGGATCATGTGCAATAACCTTCATTCCCAGACCCAGTGCCATTTTAGCAAGCGCTTGTCCAATGCGACCAATGCCAACAATTCCCAACGTCTTTCCCTGAAGTTCCGAACCTTTCGAATAACTCTTTTTCAATTTTCCGAAATCGGCTGTTCCCGAAACGGACATTTCACGATTTGACAATTGCAGAAAACGAGAGACAGTGAAAAGATGGGCCAACACCAGTTCTGCTACAGATTGAGATGAGGCGGCAGGCGTATTAGCAACTGTAATTCCATTTGTTTCAGCAGTTTTCAGGTCGATATTATCGAGCCCTACCCCTGCCCTGCCGATCACTTTCAAACTCGCAGATGCAGTTAATTCCTTCTCTGTTATCTGAGTAGCACTTCTCACCAAAACTCCAACAACCGACCTTTCCTTTATAAAGGATGCCAAGTCATTCTGTTCTACTTTGTCGGTCTGCACCTGAAAACCAGCGGCCTCCAGTGCCTTTTTCCCTTCCGGGTGAATTCCATCGTTTGCTAAAATGAGCATATTCTGAATTTATTTTTTGGTGTTTCGTCTGGTGTCCATAAATCCCCCACCTCGTGCCTCGGCTTTAAAAAGGGGGAATCGCAACTAACTGAGCTTGTAAGAATACGAAAGTCCTGATTGATCTACCTGAACCAACTATTCATACTTGCGCAGTCCCCCTTGGGGGGATTTAGGGGGCTAGTTCCTTCATCACATCAACTAATACCTGCACGCTTTCTAGTGGCAAAGCGTTATACATGCTAGCTCTAAAACCACCTACTGAGCGATGTCCTTTCAATCCACTAATATTCGCTGCAGCCAACATTTCATTGAACTTATCGGTCAATACTTCATCTTCTAAAACAAAAGTGACGTTCATACGTGAGCGATCTTCAACTTCTGCCGTACCATTGAACAATGGGTTACGGTCGATCTCCCCATATAATAGGTCTGCTTTTGCTTGATTGCGCTTGTCCATCCAATTAATGCCTCCATTCTTCTTCAACCACTCCAGCGTCAGCATTGACACATATATAGAATAGACAGGTGGCGTATTGAACATACTCTCGCCTTTCACATGGACCGAATAATCTAGCATCGCAGGTAGATTACGGCCAGTCGTGCCCAATAATTCATCCTTCACAATAACAAGGGTAACTCCAGCTGGCCCTAGGTTTTTCTGAGCTCCTGCGTAAATCAATCCGTAATCAACAACATTAATAGGTCTGCTAAAAATATCAGAAGACATGTCGGCTATTAGGACTGAATCAGTTTTTGGCGTGTGGAAGAACTCCGTTCCATAAATCGTATTATTAGTTGTGTAATGCAGAAAATCTAGACCTGTAGGAATCTCAAATCTTTTAGGAATGTAGTTGTAGTTCTTGTCTTTGGATGATGCTAGTACTTCAATATTTCCGATTCGTTGTGCCTCCTTAATCGCTTTGGCCGACCATGCTCCTGTATCGATGTAGCCAGCTTTTCCGTCTTTGGAAAGAAAGTTAAGGGCACTCATATAGAACTGCAAACTTGCCCCTCCTTGCAAGAATAAAACGGAATATCCGTCTGGAACATTCAAGATTTCCTTGACCAAAGCCACCGCATTTTCGGCCATTGCAACGATGTCTTTGCTCCTATGAGACATCTCCAAAATGGAAAGTCCCGTTCCATTATACTCCAAAACAGCCTGACTTGCCTGTTGAAAAACCTCCTGAGGAAGAATACATGGACCTGCGCTGTAGTTATGAACCTTGGTTGTATTGAGTGTCTCTGACATGTGTTTGAGGTTTGTGTTGCGAAAGTCTTAAATAATTGGTTACTAGCTACTAACGAGTGAAAAATCTTCCGAACAAACCAAAGAATTAGACCTAAAACGCACCCCGAACTAGGTGCCACAATGTTTCAAGTTCAGTTGTTCGGGAGCCATCGTTAATAACTTCTGGACATATTTATTTGATTCATTCGAGTATTCGTGTTCATTTGTTCCTACATTTAATCCATTATTAACCAAAAAACTATTAAAAATGGCTGAAGCGTATTGTGTAAAGTGCAAAGCAAAGAGAGAAATGAAAGATGCTGCAGAAGTGGTGATGAAAAATCAGCGTAAAGCGTTGAAAGGAACTTGCCCTACATGTGGAACAGGAATGTTCAAAATCTTGGGTAAGGCTTAATTAGCTAAACCATTCTTGCTCAGCATTAGATGTTGAGTGCTTTGCAGTCTGAGTTGAGATACTGAGACTTCAAAAAATAAAAGCCCCGATACGTGAACGTATCGGGGCTTTTCGTTTCAAAACCGAATACCGAATTTACTTTTTAAACGCGTTATCATAAATCCCAATCCATTCGTCCACAGTCATTTTGGTCATTAGCTGGCCAAGTAGTTCGAACGGGATATTTTCAACCTTATTAAAACGAATGCAACTTTTCCCCATATCCAACTTGGTTTTTACATGTTTTGGATATTCATCCACAAACCATTTCAATAATTCGGGGTTGGCGTAAATTCCCATATGATAAAAGGCCACAAAATTCTTTTGATTAGCAATGCTCATAAACGGAAGCGGAAGCTTTGTATTACAATGATAACCTGCCGGGTAAACCGAATGCGGAACAACATAACCCGGCATTCCATAGCTCAAAACTGCTTCAAATTTTGCAGGAATATTATCGGAAATAACCTTCCACAGCTTCTTCATTGCTGCTTGCCTTTCTTCAGGAATGTTCTCGAAATAATTGTCTATAGACTTAGCTTCAACTTTCAAACAATCAAATTTTGATACCTCTAATTTAGGGTCATTGCTTAGAAAGCGGCATAGCATGCCATTTGAAATAACGAGACCGGTCAGATCTGATGTTACTCAATGCGGATGCCCACCATGCCCGTGTCCATCGTAATGACCCTGATTCCCTCTGTATTGATTCTGATCATACTGGTATCCGCCATTCTCCGAAGGGTAATTCCCCTGTCCCTGCCCAGAACCATCATCACCATGGGAATGGCCTTGGGAATTCTTTTCTGAAAGCGTATCGGTCATGTAACCATTGTCCGGAATATTTTCGGATGCATTCCCCTGGCGGTAATTTTCCGTGTTCCCGTTCCTCATGGCGTTCCACTGTTCAATGCTCAGGAACACGCCCGTAACGTTTCCGTTCTGATCGGAAAGGTACTGTGGTTGATCTCCCACCGGCATCGGGCCACTGCCACTTTGATCGGTCCTGGTGGGGTCCATGATGAGCTCCTCCGTCCCGGTCTGTTGGCCATCGGCCTCTCCGTGGCTGTGTCCGCTGTGCCCGTCTCCACCAGATTTCTGTTTTGTTTGCGATGGGCTTTGCAGCGTTGACCGTTTCTGCGATGCGCTGTTTCCATTGTCCGTTCCGGATGCCTCGTGGCTGTGTCCGCTGTGCCCGTCTCCACCAGATTTCTGTTTTGTTTGCGATGGGCTTTGCAGCGTTGACCGTTTCTGCGATGCGCTGTTTCCATTGTCCGTTCCGGATGCCCCGTGGCTGTGTCCGCTGTGCCCGTCTCCACCAGATTTCTGTTTTGTTTGCGATGGGCTTTGCAGCGTTGACCGTTTCTGCGATGCGCTGTTTCCATTGTCCGTTCCGGATGCCTCGTGGCTGTGTCCGCTGTGCCCGTCCCCAGCGGGTTTCTGTTGCGTTTGCGGTGCGGTGTTTCCATTGTCCGTGTTGGATGCTCCGTGGTTGTGACCTGCATCGCCATGGCCGTGCTCAGAGCTGTTCTTCGGAGCATTAAGCCTGTCTTTGGGATACTTGGCAGCACACCCCGTGAGGGCGCAGGTTCCAATGACCATCATTATTGCAAGCAGCAACAGATGCGTGCGGTTCCTTTTTGCAGGGTAAAAACGTATCAGACGGCAATGTTCCATGGCAATGTGTTTAACCATTAAGTTACGGAAAGCGGTAATCCTTGTGAACATGATAACGGGCTCATTGGCAGGTCAATGGGGTTCCGAATAATTCTGTTGATGGCTGTTCCCATTATTGTACCCGCCATTATTGTGCCCACCGTTGTTGTACCCTCCGTTGTTGTACCCTCCGTTGTTGTACCCTCCGTTGTTATGGCCGTTGTTGTTGTGGCCGTTATTGTTGGTGTTGTGACCGTTATTGCTATTGTTGTGCGGGGTATTCTGATTGGGGTAATAGGTGGACCTGCAGGCGGGAAATACCATCAAGGACAGCAGAAAAAGACTGATGGCCATAAGCAGACCTCCATGGCGGGTCATTCCTCTGTTCTTTTCGGTGTTCGTTTTCATTGTTTCCGGTCTTTAATGGTGTTGATTGCTATGGTGAGGATCATGGTGTCCGCTGTCGTGGTGGCGCATGGTCCGGCATGAGATGGCGGAGACACAGAAAGCACATATCAGCAGAATGGCCAGGCATCGTTTGTTTTTCAAAGATACTTTCATGGTACAGGTTGGTATGATTCTTTTTAATGTTGTCGTTAAAATCGAGCAGATGCTCCCAGTATTCAAGGAGAGCAGCGTTGCATCTTGCAACGCTGCTCATTTCACTGCTTTTTCAATGATGTTCATCGCAGAAGATGCCTTTTCGGTATTCCGCGTGGTTGTGGTTCTCCTCATTGTAGTGATGAATCTTCTCATCCCTTGAATGGTCTGCCTCATCATGCGTGTGATAAGGCCCATTGTATTTGAAATTATGGTGATCGTCATGGTGAGAGTTGGGTACCCTTATGTGGCTACCGCTACCGCACCATACCACGCCTGAATAATCACCGCAATGGTTGCAGAAAACATAGAAATATCCTGAATCCACCTCATCCAAACCGGATAATGGTTCTGTTTCAGGAGTTGTGGTAAAAGAGAACAGTCCGAAGGACAGGATTGTCAATAGTAGAGTTTTGGTATTCATTTAAAAATTGTTTTTGGTTTGTATTGGGTCATCGTTTTTCAGGCAATTCATGGAATTACATAAGAGTTGTATGAGAATCTATAACGGTGGCGGTCTTTGAATCGGCCTCCCTTTGCAAGAGATTGCAAGGGCATTGTTGCGAATAGATATTCCGCGCCCTTTTACGGCAACATTGATGATATGGATGGCTATCAGCATGATACTCTCTTTTCAGTTAGAATTTGTCAAGTACCAAAGTGCTTGACCTACGCTCCGTGCAAAACTAGTAAGCCCAATAAGGCTTAGCAATAGCCCTTAATGGTCATTTTGACCTCTACTGTCAGAATCCGACCCAGAGAAGGGTGCGTGATGTGCATATATTCCGGTGCATAGCTAGGTTTGAACAGCGCCTCATACAATTGAGCATGATTCTCCAAGAACTGTCCTCCACAAAACGTATGCATGCATAATACTTTTAAACATTTGTTATGCACGCATCATATTTTCATACATTCGATGTCCGATGTCAAAAAAGCGTCATTTACGTCCTGAAGAAAGTGTGTGTTTTTGCACAAAAACCACATGGCATTCCATTTCACGCTTGTATAATACAACGGGTGCCAAACATGATGTAAGTGCTGCATCCGGGTTCGTTTTACTAAACATCGACCTAGAAAACGGATCTCCTGCAACTAAGATTGCGCCTGCTTTAGGCATGGAACCGCGCAGTCTTACTCGCATGCTAAAAACCATGGAGAACAAGGGCTATTTGTATCGCCAAGCAGACCCGACCGATGGACGCGTAATGCGGATTTTTCTAACGGAAGAAGGAAGAAAAAAGCGAGAATTGGCAAAAATTGGAGTGGTTGCTTTCAACAAAGCGGTGCGAGAGATTGTTCCTAAAGAAAAGTTGGACATCTACTTTGAAGTGGCCAACAACATCAATGAAATAATAGACAAAAAGTCGATCTACGATAAAGTAAACGTCAATCAATTAAAAGTTGAGAATTAAAAATTAATAATGAAGCGGCAAGCGCTGACCTATTATTACCGGTCGCTAGTCGCTTTTCACTAATCACTAAATAATAAAATGAAGAGAACTATTAAAAAAGTAGCAGTACTTGGTTCTGGAGTGATGGGCTCGCGGATTGCGTGCCATTTTGCGAATGTCGGTCTAGAAGTGCTTTTACTTGACATTGTACCACGAGAACCAAACGAAAAGGAAGCAGCTAAAGGTCTGACAACCGAGCATCCTGCCGTGAGAAACAGAATTGTGAACGATGCGTTGGCGTTTGCCATCAAATCGAACCCAAATCCGCTTTACAAGAAGTCTTTCGCAAGTAGAATTACTACTGGAAACTTTACAGATGATATGGCGAAGATTGCGGATTGCGATTGGACTATTGAAGTTGTAATTGAACGGTTAGACATTAAGAAGCAAGTGTTTGAGAATGTGGAGAAATACCGCAAGCCAGGAACACTTATTACATCTAACACTTCTGGTATTCCAATCAACCAAATGTTGGAAGGAAGAAGCGAAGATTTCCAGAAGCATTTCTGCGGAACGCACTTCTTCAACCCACCACGTTATCTGAAATTGTTGGAGATTATTCCAACGGCTAAAACAGACCAAACGGTTGTTGATTTCCTTATGGATTATGGTGATCGTTTCCTCGGAAAGACAATGGTACTTTGTAAGGATACGCCAGCATTTATCGCCAACCGAGTTGGTGTTGCAAGTATTCAGGCATTGTTCCACTTGGTGGAAGAAATGGATTTGACAGTTACAGAGGTTGACAAGATGACTGGACCAATTTTAGGTCGTGCTAAATCTGCAACATTCAGAACCTGTGATGTAGTTGGATTGGATACATTGGTACTTGTTGCCGGTGGTTTGAAAGCCAACTGCCCTAATGATGAGGCAAAGCACTTGTTTGAGATGCCTAGCTACATTTCTAAAATGACTGAGAATGGCTGGCTAGGTTCTAAATCAGGTCAAGGTTTTTTCAAGAAAGAAGGAAGAACTATCCTTGAGTTGAACCTGAAGACAATGGAATATCAAGTTCCTGCAAAAGTTGATTTCCCAACGTTGAAAGCTGCGAAAGCAGAAGACAACTTGAAGGCTCGAATGAAAATTCTTGCTGGAGGAACTGACAAAGCGGGCGAATTCTACAGAAAAGCATTCTACGGATTGTTCCAATATGTATCGAACAGAATTCCTGAGATAACTGATGACCTATATAAAATTGATGATGCTCTTGGAGCCGGATTCGGTTGGCAGTTAGGCCCATTTGCTACTTGGGATGCATTGGGCGTTGCCGAAACCGCAAAGCTTATGGAAGAAGCTGGAAAGAAACCAGCGCAATGGGTTTACGATATGCTTGCTGCTGGTTGCGACACATTCTATTCTGTGAAGGATGGAAAGAAAATGTACTACGACATTCCTTCTAAGTCTTACAAAGTTGTTGCTGGAACAGAGGATTTAATCATCCTTGACAACCTTCGCGAAACCAACGTGGTTTGGAGCAACAGCGGAGCAACCATCTTCGATATTGGTGATGGCGTTCTAAACTTGGAATTCCACTCAAAGATGAACACCATCGGAAGTGAAATTCTACAAGGAATTAATAAAGCCATTGATTTAGCCGAAGGCGATGCAAAATGGAAAGGAGTTGTAATTGCCAACAATGGCGAGAACTTCTCAGCAGGGGCCAACTTAGGAATGATTTTCATGCTTGCTGCGCAGCAAGAAGTGGAAGAATTGGACATGGCTGTTAAGGCTTTCCAAGACACGGTAATGAGAATTCGTTACTCATCCATCCCCGTTGTTTCTGCACCTCACGGCATGGCTTTGGGTGGCGGTTGCGAAATCTGTATGCACTCTGATAAAGTTGTTGCAGCAGCAGAGACTTACATCGGATTGGTTGAGTTTGGAGCAGGAGTTATCCCTGCAGGAGCTGGTTCTAAGGAATTTACCTTGAGAGCATCTGACGATTACCAAGCAAACAACTTGGCACTTCCGGCTTTGATGGAGCGTTTCCTAACTGTTGGCATGGCTAAAGTGGCCACCTCGGCTGAGGAAGCTTTCGATTTAGGCATCTTCCGTAAGGGAATTGATGAGGTATGTGTGAACTCTGAAAGGAGAATTGCTCAGGCTAAACGAGCTGTTCTAGAATTGGATGAAGAAGGTTACTCTCAACCAGTTGAAAGAACAGATATTAAGGTTCTAGGCAAGAAAGGGCTAGGTCTTTTCGTTGCAGGTGCAAGGAGCATGGAAAGTGCCAAGTACATTTCTGAACACGACAGAATTATTTCTGAAGAGTTCGGTTACGTAATGGCAGGAGGCGACCTCTCGGCAGCAACGCAAGTTTCAGAACAATACTTGCTCGGTTTAGAGCGGAAAGCATTCCTAAAACTGGCCATGACCAAAAAATCGATGGAAAGGATGCAGAGCTTGGTAACCACCGGAAGACCACTCAGAAACTAACCCTTTCCTTGCTATAACAAGGGAATACAATGCCTAAGCTACGTGTCAAATTCATTCTCATATTCATACTGTTTGCAGCCCCTTTGGTGCTATTCGGTCAGTCTTCTAAACGACCAAAATATGCGCCAAGAAAAGACAGGCACAAGAATGTTAAGGATGAATTTGACCGCAAGCAAGGGCTTTGGAAACTCTATTCTGCCTCAAGACTACTCATTGCCGAAATCGAGTATCAGAACAACAAGAAGCACGGAATGTCTATGCGTTACTACCCTCACACGGGCGAACTTATGGAGCAAGCCGAGTATTTCGATGGCAAAAGGCATGGCGAGTTTCGCAAGTTCTACTATACAGGAACCGCCAAAATGGAGGGTGAGTATGACAAGAACAAGCGCACAGGCTATTGGGTTAGATACTATCACAATACTGGAGAGATTAGTTCGGAAGGAGCGTATGAACGAGGGAAGAAAAATGGAGATTGGAAATACTACAACTCCTTTGGCGATCTCAAATACGTTTACACCTACATCAAGGACTCACTCGTTGCCAAGAATGGAGTTTCGATTGCAGAATTAGAAAGACTAGAGAACGAAAAGAATCAAACGATAAACATTAAATAAAATGGACGCATATATAGTAGCAGGATTTAGATCAGCCATCGGTAAGGCCCCAAGGGGAGTTTTTAAATTTTCCCGTCCTGATGATATTGCCGCAGACGTTATCAAGCATTTGGTAGCTTCTGTACCGAATTTGGATAAAGACACAATTGACGATGTAATGGCCGGTTGTGCAACACCTGAAGCGGAACTCGGACTGAACATCGGTAGAATGATCTCTTTAATGGGATTGGATACCGTGAAAGTTCCTGGAGTTACCGTGAACAGATACTGTTCTTCAGGTTTGGAAACCATTGCCATGGCGGCAGCAAAAATCAATGCTGGAATGGCAGACTGCATTATTGCAGGTGGTGTTGAGAGCATGAGCCCAATGCCTTTTGGTGGTTGGACTGTTACTCCAAACTACGAAGTGGCTAAGCATCACTCAGATTGGTACTGGGGAATGGGATTAACTGCCGAAGAAGTTGCCGAGAAGTACAACATTAGCCGCGAGGACCAAGATATTTTCTCGGTTCGGTCTCACGACCGCGCTTTAGCAGCTATTGCAAGCGGAAGATTCAAAGATGACATCGTTCCTATTACTATAAACGAAGTTTACTTGGATGCAAACGAAAAGCGTCAAGAGCGTTCTTATGTAGTTGATACAGATGAAGGGCCACGTAAAGGTTCGAATGTTGCTGCCCTTTCAAAGCTTCGTCCAGTTTTCAAAACTGGAGGTTCTGTAACTGCTGGTAACTCTTCGCAAACGTCAGATGGTGCTGCCTTTGTTATGGTGGTTTCTGAGAAGAAATTGAAAGAGCTTGGAGTTGAGCCAATCGCAAGAGTGGTGTCTTACGCGGTAACTGGTTTGGAGCCACGCGAAATGGGCGTTGGCCCGATCACAGCTATTCCTGCTGCTTTGAAGCAAGCTGGTTTGAAGCAGGATCAAATGGATATCATCGAATTGAACGAAGCATTTGCTTCTCAGTCTTTGGCTGTTGTAAGAACTCTTGGTTTGGACGACACAAAAGTGAACGTGAACGGTGGAGCAATTGCGCTGGGTCACCCTCTTGGTTGTACGGGTGGCAAACTAACCGTTCAAGTAATGAATGAATTGAAGAAAACAGGTGGTAAGTACGGAATGGTAACCATGTGTGTGGGAACTGGACAAGGTGCTGCCGGAATTTTCGAAATGATGTAACCCAGTTGCAAGTCGCAAGCCTCAAGTTACAAGCAAAACAAAAAGTGGAGACACGGATGAGCGATTTGAACTCATCACTAATCCTTAAACAATAACCCTTAATCCTTTAAAATGGAAACAACAGAAAAAAAAGCACTCCAAGGTGGTGAGTGGCTGATTAGAGAAACCGATTGCCAAGACGTTTTTACTCCCGAAGAGTGGACAGAAGAGCAATTGATGATTGCGCAAACGTGCAAGGATTTCATCGCACAAGAAGTATCTCCAAACTTGGATCGAATTGATTCAATGGAAGAAGGTCTGATGAATGGTTTGATGGACAAAGCAGGTGAGCTTGGTCTTTTAGCCATCACAGTTCCTGAAGAATTTGGCGGAATGGGCGCAAGCTTCAACACTAGCTGTCTTGTTGCAGAAGCAACTGGTTCTGGTCACTCTTTCTCTGTAGCTATTTCGGCTCACACGGGAATTGGAACATTGCCAATTCAGTACTACGGAAATGCCGATCAGCACGCGCGTTATTTGCCAGGATTAGCTTCTGGAGAGTTGAAAGCTGCTTATGCGTTGACGGAGCCTTCTTCAGGATCTGATGCAAACTCTGGAAAAACCAAAGCGGTTCTTTCTGAAGATGGAAAGCACTACATCCTTAACGGACAGAAAATGTGGATCACTAACGCTGGTTTTGCCGATGTGTTCACTGTTTTCGCCAAAATCGATGACGACAAGAACCTTTCGGCTTTCATCGTTGATGGAAATTCTGAAGGATTGACCTTGAACGCTGAGGAGAAGAAACTTGGTATTAAAGGTTCTTCTACCCGTCAGGTGTTCTTCAGCAACGTTAAAGTTCCTGTTGAAAATTTGCTTTCTAAAAGAGGAAACGGATTTAAGATTGCGGTTAACATCCTTAATATCGGTCGTATCAAGCTTGGTGCTGCTGCTATAGGCGGTGGCAAGCAAGCCATTACGCAATCTGTAAACTACGCTAACGAGCGCGAGCAGTTTGGTCGTCCTATTTCTAAGTACGGTGCTATTCAGTACAAATTAGCACAGCAAGCCATCCTTACTTGGGTAAATGAAACAGCTACGTATCGTGCTGGACAAGATATTGAAAACTGTATCGACAGCTTTATAGCTGGCGGAATGGAGCCAGAAAAAGCGAAGCTAAAAGGTGTTGCATCTTACGCTGTTGAATGTGCTATTCTTAAGGTATTTGGTTCTGAAGCAATCGATTACATCGTTGATGAGGCAGTTCAGATTTATGGTGGAATGGGCTTTAGTGCCGAAGCACCAGTTGAGCGTGCTTACCGAGATGCCCGTATCAACAGAATCTTTGAAGGAACCAACGAAATCAACCGAATGCTAACGGTAAACATGCTGTTGCAAAAAGGTTTGAAAGGCGAAATGGACCTAATGGGACCGGCACAGAAAGTGGCTGGCGAATTGATGAGCATTCCAGAATTGGGAGAAGCTGATGATACGCTTTTCGCGAAGGAAAAAGGCTACTTGAAAAATTTCAAGAAAGCTGCTTTGATGGTTGCTGGTTCTGCAGTTCAGAAATTGGCAATGAGCTTGGCAAAAGAGCAAGAAGTGTTGATGAATGTTGCTGATATGCTTATCGCAATTTACACTGCTGAATCTGCTCTACTTCGTGCAGAGAAAATTGCAAGTGTAAAAGGAGAAGAAGCTGCTTCTGCAGAAATCGATATGGTTCGCGTTTACATTACCGATACTGCCGATAACATGGCAAAATGGGGTAAGGATGCCATTTCTTCTTTCGCTGAAGGCGATGAGTTGAAAATGATGGTTCTTGGATTGAAGCGATTCACAAAAACAAACATCTACAATTCTAAAGATGCCCG
>Ga0316208_1002711_pt1 | contig 13858 bp, 5 predicted proteins | sample 3monopyrite_MG_FD_204944 | JGI IMG/M metagenome (GOLD analysis project Ga0316208, IMG submission 204944) | Microbial mat bacterial communities from mineral coupon in-situ incubated in ocean water Damariscotta River, Maine, United States -... | ecosystem: Environmental > Aquatic > Marine > Coastal... | reverse complement strand
TAAAGTTATTTCAACTAAAAAACATCAGCTTATTAGTTACTTTTTGTACGTAATTTATAACAATTTAGTCGATTTAAATAAACAATTCATATTAGAATTTATATTGAAAATCGAAGACAATTCGTGCGCCTTTATCCTCGATTGTTATATTAGGATCAGAAAAATTGCTTAATAGTGGATAAGCGAATTGTAAATTTCCACTAAATTTATCCTTATAGGCAATTTGTAAGCCGAAACCAACATCTGCAAGCTGGCTAGTTACGTCAGACGCATTGCTTGCGATTGAATATTGTTTACCGTATCCAACATCTGCGAACACAAAGGGCTTTGCAATATCCTTGAAAGATGTTTCATTAAAGAGTTTAAAATCAAACATATCCGGAGCATTGAAGATCCAATCGGTACCAAGAATTAAGGTATCATCAGCAGAGAATGCATCAGAAGAAAATGAGCGAACTTTTGCTGGTCCGGCAATAGCAGAACGGGATACTGAAGATATTTTTTTACCTGCTAATTGTAAATTGGCGCGTAAAATTAATCGAGAATTAGAATCGAAAAAGGGAACTTTAACAAAACTTAATAGAGTGTAATCAGCAGACAAAACCAGAAATTTTTCATCCTGCCCATTTTCTACACCAAAAAGAATATCACTTGATGTTAACTTGTAGTTAGCCTGATGTAGCCTTTTACTTTTTTCATTTAAAGTATCATAAATATAACTTAATGATATATTTCTAACTTTTTCGTCAAAAGCATCACTATTAAAATCACCAATTCGTAAATCAGAAATAACACTTTCGTATTTTAATTCTAAACGTGAATTATTTTTTCTGCTCCTTTGAATGTCATATCGTAAGCCTAAATCATTAACGCTAACGGTACCTTTTAAATCTAAAGAAGTTCCCAATGTTGACTTGTCAACAAGGAATTGGTTTTTAGAAATACCTGTCATAATTTTCCAGCGTGGACTAAATAATTTTGCCTGGTATGAGACTCGCCAGAATTGTGTATTGTTGGGTGCTGAAGCTTGCAAAATACTAAGGTTAACTAAATCAGCAATACCTAATGGGTTATTTACCTGAAAATCTATAAAAATTCGATACAAACCTGTGCCATCAGTACCGTGATTATCCAGCCGAATATTAGACTTAAAGCGCTTTTCCTGTTTAACATTTATATTTAATTTTGTATCACCAACCTGATAACCCGGTTCAAAAAAGCCATTGACCACAATCCCCGGGAAATCATTAATCAAATATAAGTTTTCTTCAATGCTTGCACTTGTTACCGGTTTCGTTATGAGGCTTTCAAAACCTGATTTTATTGTTGATGCCGCATAAAGAACATTATTATTTATGTCTACACTACCAAGCATTCCAAGTAACAATGTTAAAGTTACAACACCATCACGAACTTCTTGTTTAGGTATATACGCTTTTGCAAGTATAAATCCTCGTTCACGATAAAACCGGGTTATTTTATCGGCAATTGATTCTATCTGACCTAACGTGATTCCACGTTTTATCCTTTGATCACGTATAAGCCAAACTAATTTCTGTACTTCAATGGGTGTAACGTGTCTTTTAACTGTATCTTCTTCAATATCAACTAACAGATCAGATAATCCACCTAACTCTTCAAGTGTATAGCCTGAGTCAAGAAGCTTATCTTCTGCCATTAAATCAAATCGAATTTTTTCAACTAATTTATTTATGGCTTCACGAGTAATGCCTAAATCAGGATACTCAACTAAGCCCTGTACACGAAATTCTTTTACAGCTAATCTTGGTCCTGCTGTGGGATCAGGATTTCGGTCTTTTACACCCGGGATATCTAAATCCCGAAGCAATGATTTTCGTTCTAGTTGAGGTGTTTCAGTAATATCAGGCATATCGAGAAATCCTGCATAAGCAGGAAAACTAAACATCAACAAAATAATGTAAAGTAAATTAAATATAATAATAGTACGACTCATAACTAAACAACTTTATATTTTAAGGTGTAGAATTTATTAACTTTAAACGTTTTGCTTTCACATCTTCTTCTTCTTCGTCATCTGTATAACGTTGATCCGATGGCATCATTAAAGCAATATCTGAATAACTATAGTTACGAACATCAGTAAATATAGCCGGGTCAATTTCTGCAAGCGACTCAACGGCTATTAATTGCTGACCTGATAAGTTTTCTATTGATTGTAAGGCTCGGTTTTTATATGCGTTATCACCGATAAATTCTTTTGGTGGTACCTGTCCAAAAAATTCTATATACGTGTCAATTGCTGATATAACTTCAATTTTATTTGGTATGTCTGTAATTAAAGGAGAACCAAGTTGTCCTACAGATCCAGTATTATTCATTTGGAAAATGGCGCTGTTTGCGGTGACATGTACTATATTTCCATTAGTATCTACAGCACCCGGAACACCTACAACATCACCACCTGTCACATCAAAGATTGCAACAGAATTCGGATTCGTTTTATCAATAATTAAACTTTTAATAGTGACGTCAGCGCCAGTACTGGTTAGCTCAAATGTACCGCCAACCGCATTATTTTTTACTGTATCAAGTTGTATTGCACCACTGTTTATTATTTCAATATTTCCCGAACCATTGTTTGTTGTTATAAGTCTGGCATTTGGGCCATTCATAACAAACTCAAGTGGATCACCACTACCTATACCACCTGTTGCTGTTAGATATACAGCATTCGATGCGGTTATATTAGTAGCGCCACCATTATTGTCATAAATACGTCCATTACCGGCATTCACAGAAATTGTTCCTGAAGTTGATTGAACAGAAGATAAACCAATATTTCCATTTAAGGTATTTAAATTGACTGAGCTACGCGCTCGTACTGATGTACCATTTGCAAGTACTAAATTATTATCTCCGGCGTTAATTGATACAGACCCCTGAACGCTCTCAATATTACCGTTATGTATATATGTACCACTTGTTAATTGAGACCGAATATTTAAACCTGTGTAACTCGTTGTAGAAATATTATTATTGCCTGTATTGATATCATCAGCACTGATATACAAGTAATACAAGTTATTAACATTAGTACCCGCACCAAAAGAAACAAGTCCTGTATCCGAGACGTTATCTGCATTCATTATTAAATATCCATTAGAACCTGTAATTCCACCGGTTAATAAAATATCAGAATTATTAGATCGTAAATAACGTATGCCACTTACATTTATAGACGATGCGCTAATGCTTAAATCTTGAACAGTCGTAATATTGGAACTTAAATTAAAATTTTGTCCTGCAGTCGCTGTTAGTGAACTAAAGGTTGAATTCGCCCCGGTACTAATAATATCATTTGCAGCTGTTAATGAATAAGCCGGTCCAGGTGTTTGCGCAACACCCGACATATAAATGTCATTCGCAGCAGCTAAATCAATAGATGAAGCAGTAATATTTGAGAGCTGTGTATTATTTAATATAAACCCTAACGTACCTGCTCCGATAGACATATCATTCGTTGCATTAAACTGCACTGCATCAGAACCAGATGCACCTGCCCTAATAGAAAAAGCATTGTTAGCAACTAATGTCGCTCCTGTGAAACTAATAGGGCCAGTCGTATTCACAAAATTTGAATTAGCACCTAAGTTTAATGCGCCGACACCATTAGCGTCACTATCCGCATTAAAACTCATTAACTCACTTGTTGATGTAATACCCTGATAATTTCCATTTAGGTTAAGCCCATTACTAGCATTGACCGTTATAGTGCCGCCTGTAGTTGCTGCGGTAATATCATTAAAAGTCGATGTACCGGAAGATACTAAATCAAATGATCTTACATTACTGATGTTTTGATTTGCCGTTACATTACCAACGCCAGCCATAATATTTAAGATATTATTTTGAGCATCTATTCCTAACGCCAGGCCAGAATTCAATAAGTCAATTTTCCCATCACTAATAGTAGAGTTAGTGTTAAGCGTAATACCTGATGAAAGTAATGTACGATCAGTTGTTAATATAATATTCCCGGCATTTGCATTGTCATTTGTCGACAAATCACCGGCAAGGTTGAGTGTTGTCGTCGTAACATTTATTCCACCGGTACCTGTTAATACTTGATTTAAATTAACCGTACCCGAAGTTCCTGTAGTAACAGTCAATCCTTGTACCGCACCATTTGCTGATAACCCTACATTACCCTGGAAATCAACAATTCCACTTCCGGAATTAACCGTTAAATTTCGATTGTTTGTGTTTAAATCAGCATTAATATTTCCTTCAACAGTAATATTATTTGCAGCAGCAACTTGTAATACCGTATTACCATTTAAAACAACATCTGCTTGTTTTAAATTGATATCACTTGTGTTGCCAGTACCTGTTGTTATCAAACTACCAGACAAGTTAATAACAGCATTACTATTTGTTGTATTAGCAGTAACATCAATGGCGTCAATTGAGGTCACATTTCCAAGTGACACATTATTTCCCGTTACTGTTAAACTTTGTAAAGCTGTACCTGCACCTGCGGTTGCAGTCATTGAAACATCAGCATTGCCTGCATCAAGTATTAAATTCTTACTGGTAGCATTATTGACAGCATTGTTAATCGTAATGTTTGCATCATTGCCTGCACCATTTGTATTAGTATTGAGTTCAACTGTTGTACCCGTAGAATTTAAATTTACATTACCTGAAAGAGTAATATTACCGGCATTCGTTGCTGACTTTGTATCGAGTGTACCAGCCAGATAAATTGAACCAGATGTAATATTAATGCCGCCACTACCTGTGGTCACATTGTTTAATGATGTCGTCCCGGCATTATTAACTACCACCGATCCCAAAGTCTGGTTATTACCAATATCAGCATTAAATGCTACCGTTGCTGCACCAGCATTAATCGTTAAATCATTGTTAATAGTCGTAGCATTAACTGTACTGCTAAAATCGATTGTTCCTGCACTTACTCCCGCATTCGTAGAAATAATGACATCGCCATTTAATACGGCAGCACCATTAATATTGACTAAACCTGCTTGTGTCCCGTTTGAACCAATTACATTAGTTGAAATATTGCCGCCAAGCGTGATAGTCCCTGTCGAAGTTAACACCACGCCAGAATCATTAGCGGTATTCGTATTATCCCGAGTATTAATCGAGCCTACGGTAATATCACCTGTCGTATTGGTAATAGATAATTGTTGTATTGCTTCATTGTTGCCAATACTATTTAGATTGACTGCATTATCTCCAGCAGAAATGGTTAAGCTATTGCTATTAAGCGCATTATTACCATTAATATTACCGTTTATGTCAACCTGGCCATTACTACCAGTGCCTGCACTATTGATAGTGATTGAATTATTTAAAACTAAATTGCCATCAAAACGAATATCACCACCCGCACCACCGTTATTAGAATTAATGTTACCGTTCAGATTGATCGTTGTTGCGTCAACGCGAATTACATTATTTCCACCTGTTGTTGTAACTGCATTTAAATTAACGGTACCACGTTGAGCTTTTCCACTATTAATAGTAAGTGCAGTTAAAGCAGATGTATTTCCAACTGAACCCTGTAAATCAACTGCACCAGACTCACTATCTAAAGTAAGCGCGTTTGCCCCATTTATCGTATTGGCAAAGGTTATTGCCCCATCAGAATTAGAATCACTTGTATCTATAGTGACATTATTACCCAATACAACATCACCATTTAGCATTACTCCACGAGCGTAATTTGTACTACCCACATCTGTATTTATATTATTACCTAAATTAATTATGCCCGCTGTAACATCAAGCGCATTACCTAAACGATTTTCTCCATATAAATTAACGATACCTAAATTAACGGTCGCAGTACTTGTAAGTCCATTATTTATAACAAGTGAAGCAATTTCTCTGTTAGAAAGATTACCTATTGAACCTTTAATATCGACAGCCCCATCTCCAGATACAAGATTCAAATTATTACGTGATGAATTTCCATTGTTATTATTAATATTATTATTAAACGTTATTGATCCATCCTGAAGAGCACCTGCAGCATTTGTATCAATAGTAATCGTTCCACCATTTGCAGAAGGTGCCAGCCTAATGTTGCCTAGAAAATCAACATTTCCTGCATTAGTTGCTGCATTATTATTCGTTGAAATATTTCCAATAAGTGAAATATCACCTCCTGCCTGTACGGTTAAATTCCCAGAAGTAGAACTACTTAATAGACTAAGTGAATTTGTGTCTCTAAGTGAAACGATATTACCGTTTGTTATAGTTACGCCGTTAAAGTCATTATTTGAATCTGTTAAAGTAATATTACCCGTTGCATTTAATGTTGTTGTTGCGGAACCAGACACAGTAATGTCTGTATTATTTTGTGTAATAGAGCCAGAGGCATTGGTTGTCGTTGCTGAAAAGAGACCACTACCGCCTCCAGTATTGATGTGAGTATGAGAAAAAACTAAACTATCGCCTGTTACAACTAGATTTCCAGTGATATCAATGTCGGGTAATATTAACGCTGTGTCATCTGTAAAGGTGATATTATTTATTCTATCGCCGTCGCCGTAATCAGGGACGTTAAAATTAACATTGCCATTAAATGTATTATTTGAGTTAGCTAAATAGATTGACTGCCCATCATCTACAGTAAAACTAGAAACATTTAAACCAGATATCCCCGCATTAACTTCACCAGAACTTGTAATATCTCCACCAATCGCCCTTATTGTTAAATTACCTGTTACTCCACCTTCGAGCGCTACAGCTCTATTATTCGCCGCAATCGCTATACCACCACTATCATCTGTAACATCGACACTAGATGCATTTTTAAAGTTAACCCGATTAAAATCATCATTATTTCCATCAATCACAACAGAACCTGTTGTATCAAAATTCGTTACCGCATTATTACTACCATTACTAACAACAACTGAACCAGAATCAGTAATATTTCCACCTGTTGTTATATCAAGCAATGAGCTTAAATTTGTGCCTCCACTAAGATTGATTCCATTTATATCTTGAATTGTCGCTGAGCCACCACGTAATCGAACAGAGCTAAAATTATTTGTAGTATTTTCCAATGAAATTGATGTTGTGTTTGCAGTATTACCAAACTGGCCAGTATCCAATACATCTATTATTGTTCCACTAGCCTGAGCAATACTTGTGGCATTATTTATGTTAAAACTATTACCACCGCCGTTTTCAGTAACATTCCCTAATGTAACAGCACCATTTATTCCATCAAGATCAATATTGCCACTAGCAACATCTAACGTTACGAGACCACTATTAAATGAAACTGTCCTATTATTATAATTCCAGCCCTGGTTTACAGTGAAATTGCCACCTTGAGTTGTTATAGTAGACGCATTTATACTACTCGTAATATTTCTTGCATTTAATACTGTAAAATAACCTCCGTAGGTATTAATTGTCGTGCCATTAAAATCAATATTACCTAATCCATCATTATTATAATCTGCATTAAGCTCAATATTAACGCGATCATTGGTGTCGGTATTTGAAGAAGTAATACTAGAACCATTAGTGAAATTGATATCTCTATCCGCAAGTAATCTTAAACGACCACTATTAGTGTCAATGGCATCTTCAAAATCGAGATTAGCTTCAAATGATATACTACCCTGCTCATTATCGGTGCCTCTACTTCTCGTTTCTATTTCAACATTGTTACCGGCATTTAAAACGGATTCTATAAAACCAACCTCAAGAATGGCATCATCATTACTCGTTCTAAATGGTGAACCATTTGTATTAATATTTCTAGAAGTTATAACGCCGTCATTTACAATGCGAATATTATTCGGATCGATTAACCACAATCCACCAAAACCGTTAGTTGCAGAAACATCAGGTGCATTTGTAATGTTAAAACCAACTAAACCCGATGTTTCAATAAAGCCTCCATTACCACCTAGTGAACCACCTCGCGCAAATAAACCACCATGAATACGAGCAGTGTCTTTCGCAAAAGCAATGATCTTTCCACCATTACCATTCTCTGTTGCATCTGCATTAACAGTACTATTTCCACCAAGATAAATATAATTTGCATTGCGTACTAACGAGTTTAAACCTTGACGGTCACCACCAATTAAAACGTCACCGCCGCCATTTGCACCCGATGCGTTGACTTGTGATTGTTCAAATAAACCGACCTTATCACCAAGGAATTTTATTAACCCACCCTGGCCAGATGAAATAGCTTGCGCAGAGGTAATACTGTTTTGAGTTAATAAGGTTTTATCTTTTGCATGAACCTCAATTTCACCGGCATTGCCGTTTTGCGTATCCGCTTTAATAGAACCACTACTGGTAATATTTTCACCGAGTAAAATAATACGCGCAGTGTTTTGTGAGTTTGTTTCAGAGCTAACATCAATAGAACCTGTATTCAGAACATCTGCACCGCCGCCTAAAGTAAAAGTACCATCATCATTTACAACGACACTAGTCGCCTGATCAAGCACACCATTATTAACCGCTTGAGAAAACACATCCTGACTCACACTTGCCGTAAGTAATACCCGACCACCTGCGGCATTAATATCACCACTATTAATAACGGCTTCTTCTAATCCTAACTCATCTTGTAAAACTTCTTTAGTAACTGTTACACCGATCAAACCATTACTATCAAAAGTAAGAATGGACTGTTTACCCGCAGCTAATACAACCGAACCCAGATTAGCAGTAATCAAACCTGTATTTTTAACTTGCTTTCCGATTAAAGTAACATTGCCGCCTGCACTTGAATCTCCACCCAGAGAAGCATTTATGATTCCACTATTAATAACCGCACCATCTGCACCAATGACTTCATTAAAAATATAATTACCGTTCATAAAATCAGAAGGTGTCATATCTAAACTTGAAGCAACTATGCCACCAACATTTATGGTGGCTGTTGGGGTAAAGAAAACACCATTGGGGTTAACTAAAATAATCTGGCCATTGGCATTAATTTGACCTTGAATAACCGAGCCGTTATTACCCAAAATACGGTTGAATGCAATGGAAGAAGAATTTGGTTGAACGAAGTTAACTTTTTCATTCGTTTTAACATCAAAACTTTGCCAGTTAACTGCCAAATTTTGTGAGGATTGATTAATTGTGGTGGTCAAGTCAGATTGACTGATGGAGCCAGTACCGCCGACGACATTACCGCCAGCAGGGGCAGCATGCAGATAAGAAAGATAAAAAGGCTGCGTGAGTATAAAACTGATGCTTAGAAACTGAGAAATAAGTTTGGTTTTAAACCAAACTGATTCACGTTTTAAACTCGCATGAGAATAATTTTGTTGCGTTCCCTGCATTTTAACTTCCTTAAATAATAAATAACTAAATCGTACTATTATTGTTTTACTAACTCACCCGCAAAAAAGTTATTGTCGTTATAAGTAATCCAGAGATAACGATTATCATTTGCACCACTGTCGAAGGGAGTGATATATCCAGTTAGAGAAAAATCAGAAGCATAATTCACACAACTGCTGGTACTTCGTAAATTTGCAGTATATTTTCTAACACGCCCCAACTGTTCACTATTAACGTTAATGAACCCTAAACTTGGTAACGTACATCCCTTAAGAACATCATGCACTATAATAATATTATCAAATGCAAAAGCACGTAAAATTGTTGAATCAAGATCTAAACCAATACCAGTTCCAGTAGTAGTTGGCACTATCCATATATCACCATTTGATGAAACCAAAGGAGTACGTGCATTAACAGTCGTATCATACGCCAAACTAAAACTCGTACTGGTATAGTCTCCCGTTCCGCTTAATGTTCCACTCATAGATGATTTTTCAGTGATACTTCCATTTGAAATTGTTGCTGTTCTTAAAAAAGTTCCATTTCTATAAATACGTACATCTGCTGTAAAAGTTGTTGGAGTAATGGCGGTGAATGTGCCTTTATATAAAAGATTATCAGGTGTCGCTTGATTGATGTGAACAATCATAAATTCACTACTATCAACGATGGCTTTAGCCGTTAGATTTGCTTGAGCTGGTGACGTTACTGATAAAGTGCCTGCATAATATCCAATTGGATTGGCATTCGCTGCTGGCGTTGTGGTACCACCACCTCCGCCACTACATGCCTGCAACCCAAAACCTAATCCTGCAAGAATTAAAGCCGAAATAAATAAACGAGCACCTGCGAAAAGTTTCATATTGAACCATCCTGTTTCAAAGTAGTTTGAGTTGTTTTTGCTTGGATTGCAGACATAACACCACATTCCACACTATGGTGGAGTGAGAAGCTTTGCTTTTTATGAGTTTGAGTTTTGATATGCCACATCCATGTTAACGTTGGTTATAACTTGTCCCTGATATCATCATTACCGTGGTGGTAGATGGTATTTAATGTGAAATACAATCCCATTAATTTAATGCGGTTGTGTTTCAGAGTCCTATAAAAGTCGATTATTTCCAGACTTTGTATGGTGGTATTTTAATGCGCATACTGGTTGAGAGCAATACTTAAATGAAAAAACATGAACTGGGTCATACTTTAAATATTGAGGCGGACTGTTTTATGCTGATTTTATGTAGGTTATTTGAGCATTTTTGGTGCGAGTGGCAAGGTTATTTACAAAAAAAGACCATTTAAGTAGACATATTTAATAACTAAACAAATTCGTTTCTTTTAAGAATACATCAAGTTTTCTTCGGAAATAATTTATAGACCTCACATAATTAAAAGATACTTATCCACTAAAACCCCTAATATCAAACTAAGAATACTTATAATAAAAAGTAAAAAGGCAGCTATAAAAGGCCATTTAAACTTAAAATTAAAATGTTCAATTTTTCCTTCAAGACCACTTCTTTTTGCACTCCATTTCCAAATAAAACCACCAGCATAACTTGGAAACCTAATCATTAATGCAAATATACTATCATTTGGAAATTCATAACCATAGACAATTTTATCAATTTCTTTAATTCGAGTTTTACCTATATAAAATAATAGAATAATTGCAGAAACACCTGAAAACATGAAAGCTCCAGCAAATACAGATGATAGTATCTGGTAAAATGACATTTATGTATTACCGATATATCGTTTCATATAATGTTCCGCCTTGAGATTTCATAAAGTCACCGCCATATTTACCACCGGCGTAACTACCAGCAACAGTTGCTACAATACCGCACCACAAAAGACTTGTTCCAGCCGTTTCTATACCAAATAATACATTGCATGTTAAATATGTTGCCAACGCGCCTCCGCCTGCTCCACCAACTAAACTGCCAGATAACCTTCCACCTTCTTTAAACGATATTTTGGTGCATTGTTGCTCTATTCCTGTTGTACATGCTTCATGAATTTTGACGCCGCTTTGGCCAACATCAAGCGCTATACCAACGTAACCAGCAGCTTTTAGTGTTTTTGAAAGTTTTGCTACTTTATCATAATTTTTTGCAAAACTGGAAATATCCGTTACAGCACCAGGCTGTTTTTTCCATTGATGTACTATGCTTTTTGTACTTAATCCTAACGAGTTTTTTGTATCTAAGAAATTATAACTAAATCCCATTCGAGCTTGCCCAACAAATGTTTTCATTGTTGTATCGAGGCGCATAAAGAGTTGTTTGCGTTGCTGATAAAATCTTGAAGATTTAAGATGACTTGTCGTGTTATATGTCTCCACATAAAGCTTTTCTATTTGTTTTAGAATGCCTTCAATATTTTTAACATGGTGAGAAAAATATGTTAGTGTTGCTCCATAACCAACACCACCTGCACTGGTTATGTTGTTCAATAATTGATAGTTCTCTGCGATAATACGTTTGTCTTCTTCTGCTAGTTCCGCAAGCCTTTGATCAATTAAAACCGCTGCCTCCATCATATCGGCTTCAACTCGACTACACTGCGCACTATTTTCTGGAGTAATTATAACGAGCTGACCAATATGAACTTGCCCATTTTTTAAATGGCTATTTGTCGCAATAAAATGATCAAGGGTTGATTTTGTAGGTTTTGAATATAAAGAGCGTATTAATGATTCAATTGATTCTGTTCTTCTAGAAAAATGGTACATCGCTTCTTTTGGTGCACTAGCAATAACTTGCATATTTGAGTCCTTTCTATATGTACATTGAACTTACACAACCTGTATAAAACTTCAGTATAGTAAGAATAAACACGCATTTGGATAAAGTCCAGATCAATTCTTACCTTGCCATGCGCATAAAAAAACATAGTTCATGATTATGTCCACGTTGAATAACGTGTTGTGGTACGCCTGAAATTGTAAATTTTGGTTTACCGCCATTTTCCACCTCCTTGTGGTTTTGACTAACTTATATTATTCAATAACTACTAGCTATATTAGCAAGTATTGTGGTTTGACCCCGGTTTTCGTACCAACTGGACTACCTGATTGGCGAGTTGTTCTAATAATGACATCGCCATTTCCTAGTCCTTCATTAATGTTAGCAACATCAATTTCTGCACTTGTTGCTATGGCATCAAAATAGCTAAAATTACCATTATCATCGTCAACATTCTGAGTATTATTCGTTATTGTTATGTCATAGGGATCAATCAACCACGTTCCGTTAATCCCAACATATGCTGAAGCATTGGGTACACTTGTAAGTTGAAAGCCCAACAAGCCAGATGTTTCAATGAAGCCACCATCACCACCATTTACGCCGCCACGAGAAAATAACTTCCCATGAATTTTCGTGCTGTTTTCAGCAAAGGCTATTATCTTTCCGCCGTCACCATTATCTGTGGCATCAGCTTTTACCTGACTTTGTTCACTGGTATAAACAAATTGAGCATTACGAATTAATTTATTTTTCCCTTCCTGATCTCCACCAATTAAAGCCGTACCACCACGATTAACACCGGAAACATCAACTAGAGCATTATCAAACAAACCCACCTTATCACCGAGTATTTTTACTAAACCACCTTGCCCTGAACTTAATGCTTGCGCTGATGTAATACTCTCTTTTGTTAATAAAGTTTTATCTTTCGCATGAAGTTCAATTTCGCCGGCTTTGCCTTTATTCACATCTGCTTTAATAACACCACTACTGGTAATATTTTCACCTAATAAAATGATACGAGCTATAGTGTTAGAATTTGTTTCAGAACTGACATCTATTGAACCCGTGTTAAGTACATCAGCACCATCACCTAAGGTAAAACTGCCATCCGCCTTTACGACAACACTGGTCGCTTGATTAACAGCGCTATTATTTACTGCCTGGGAAAAGACATCCTGACTGGTACTTGCTGTTAATAGAACTCGACCACCTGACGCATTAATTTTTCCTGAGTTGATAACGGCCGCATCCAGACCGACTTCGTTCTGCAACACTTTTTTAGTCACTTTAACGCCAATTAAACCATTATTATCAAACGTTAAAACAGACTGTTTTCCTGCCGCTAAAACAACGGAACCTAATTTCGCAGATATTAAACCGTCATTTTTAACTTGTTTACCCAATAATGCGACATTCCCACCTGTACTTAATCCACCAAGACTCGCGTTAATAATGCCACTATTGATAACTGCACCATCAACACCTAAGACTTCATTAAAAATATAATTACCATTCATAAAATCAGAAGGTGTCATATCCAAACTTGAGGCAACTATACCACCCACATTAATGGTCGCTGTTGGTGTAAAGAAAACACCATTGGGGTTAACTAAAATAACCTGACCATTGGCATTAATTTGACCTTGAATGACCGAGCCGTTATTCCCAAGAATGCGGTTTAATGCAATAGAAGAAGTATTAGGTTGAACGAAGTTAACTTTTTCATTGGTCTTCACATCAAAACTTTGCCAGTT
>Ga0316208_1002710_pt1 | contig 13866 bp, 9 predicted proteins | sample 3monopyrite_MG_FD_204944 | JGI IMG/M metagenome (GOLD analysis project Ga0316208, IMG submission 204944) | Microbial mat bacterial communities from mineral coupon in-situ incubated in ocean water Damariscotta River, Maine, United States -... | ecosystem: Environmental > Aquatic > Marine > Coastal... | reverse complement strand
AGCGCTCGAGCGCGCGCTCCATCCGCCAACGCAGATGATCCGCCCGCCCGCTCGCCGCGTGCGCGCCCTCGAGGTACTCGCCGTTCGGCCCCAGCATGTAGATCCCCTGCTTGGTTCCGCCCGTATTCCAATCCTCGGCGGGCACCTGTTCGCCGTAGCGCTTGAACAGCTCATGCCCGGGATCCCCCGCGATGCGGTTCAGCGCCCACTCCCCTTCGGGATAGAGGAAGAAGACCTCCTCCGCAACCGGGACAAACTCGCGCGCGAGCTCGACGATGCGCTCGTCTGACCAGACGAGCTGGCGTCCGCGGACGCCGTTGTTTCATGTGCAGCCCAGCGGGTGCCCGTTCATCGTCCACAAAAGGATCGGCCGCCCGAGCGCGCGCGCCTCTTCAACCGCCGGCCAAAAGGCGTTGCGCCAACCGATGTCTTCAAAGCTCAGCTCATCGGCGCTCGGTCGGATGAAGCCACCCAGCTCGACAAAGGTCGCCGGACCCAGCTCGTGCAGTGCCGTCGCGTCGCTCGCTACCGGCGGCTTCTCGTTCTCTTTGGGCCCGTCGGGACCAGGCCCTTGGGGCAGACCAAGGAGCAACGGAAGGGCGACGAGGAGCGCGGCGTACTGCATGCCACGATGGTACCCCGCACAGCGCCAGCGGTGCGGCACTCACATTGAGGTTCGCCCCCCGGCAGCCTGCACGAGCCCTTCGGGCCCTACCACCCCTTGGGCCAGTCGAACTCGGCTCCGCGGCCCCCGTCGACGCGCCACCCCGTCTCCCGGAAGCCGTACAATCCGGGCATGCTGGATGACCTCAATGACGGCGCGGACTTGTTCCTGGTCGTTTCGCGCTTCATCTGGCGCGTCGCGGGCCCCTTCACTTTCCTCTTGTCCTTCGGCGCGCTCATCTTTGCGGTCGTCGACATGCTCCAGAACGACCGGTGGTTGATCGCCGGCTTGCTGACCATTCTCGTCGGGCTCGTGTTCGGCTGGATCGTCGACCTGATGACGCTGCTCATCATGCGCCCGCTCGCCAAGCTGGTTGGGTTCCGCCCCTCGACTTGGATCGGAGACTTGGCCCTCGGCCTACCGATTGCGGTTGGCCTGCTGCTCCTGCTCGCCAGTCAAGACTGGCTGTGAGCTGGCTGCTCCGCGCCTAGCGGAACAGCTCGAGGGCCCGGGCTGCCCACTTTCCGCCGCCCGGCGGCAGCGGCCATTCGCGACCGACGACGTGATCGTCCGCCAAGCGCTGCAGCCACTCGCGATCGACCCGCACCCCCTCGAGGCGCACCCGCGCGTCGCCTTCCTCACCCAATAGGGTGAAGCGCTCGACCACGACCTCGACCGGCTGCTCCTCGCCATGCAGCGTCAGCGTCACGCGCAGCTGCCGACGCTGCACGCCCAGCTCCAACCTGCTGACGCGCCCGTACCTTGCAAGCCGCGAACGGTTCGCCGCTTCGATCAGCTTGGCGCGCACCAGCTCGGAACCCAGCGCCTTGTCCGCGCCCTTCTGCAGCCAGCCCTTCAGCTTGTCCTTCATCGTCCCCTCACTCTGCCATGGATCGCGGTGTTCCATTCTGAGGCACCCGCCGGTAAGTCCACGGCCCCGTTCGGCTGCCTGGCGCCGCTACAAGAATGCGGCCGCACCTGGAAGTCTTGGGAAGCGCGGACCACGCGCCTCGCTCGGTCCCCAAAACGAAGCGCGGGCGCCCCCCGTTTGACGAAGGGCGCCCGCGCGCGATCCAAACCGGAGTCCGCTAGTCGTCCAGACCCTGGGGCTTGGTCTCCGCCGTCGGGTGCATCGTGTAGATGGCCGACGGGTGGAACTGCGGGTCGAAGATGTACATGGCACCATTGTTGAGCGCCGCAGCGCGCGGCATCTCGACCTGGAACGACACCGTCGTGTTCGGCGGAATCGGACGGCCGTACGACCAGCTCCACAGTGCAGGGTCGCCCATCGGCTTGCCCGCGAGGTCTTCGTTCGCCCACGCGCTGTAGGGGCCGGAGGTCTCGGACGTGAAGCCCGGTCCACTGAATCCGGTGATGTCCTGGAAGTCGTGCAGGAGATCGCGCTCACCCGCTTGCCAGAAGTTGGCCGGGTCGTGGAAGAAGCTGTCGACGTACAGCGGGTTGCCACGCCGCTCGAGCTCGGTCCCGACCCAGAAGCCCTTGTCGAGGCCCTGCACGCCGAAGCCAAAGTTCTTCGAGGACGGCGGGCGCCACGCCATCGCCGCGAGCTGCGGGAAACCGTACACCGGCTTCCAATCAAAGCGGCCCATGTCGGTGCCGTTGTACTGGTAGTCGGTCGTGCCGAAGTCCACCACGCGGAAGTAGCGCGTCACGTTGTCGTCGTTGTGGATCGTAAAGTCGATCATGTCGCCCTCGCGCCAGTTGAGGCGCCCCTTGGCGTTGATCGAATCACGATCCCCGTAGATGTCGAAGTTCGTGTAGAGCAGGTTGACGTCCGCGTTCGCTTCGGGGAAGCCGGGGATGTCGTCGACCGGCGGCAGGCCACGGCGGTCGCGCACGTGCCCCATCATCCCGTCGATCTTGTCTTCGAACACGTCGATGTCGAGCTGCGCTCCGGCGGAGTTCTGAAAGGCGAGCAGCGCATCATGGATGATCAGCTCCGGCGCGTGGCTGCCGATGGCCCCGAGGCCTAGCGCCTCGATCTCGTCCCACTTGTGACCGAAGCGCCAATCCTTGGGCGCGCCCGACGGCAGCATCTGGCCCTCGGAGTACGTCTCGATCCAGTTGATCCGCGGCGGGTGCTGGCGCCAACCCCAGTTGTAGAGCCCGGCCTGGGCCTCACCCGAGCCGTAACGAATCACTTGGTCGAAGCCCTGTCCCTTGCGGATCGTGGCGAACGACGAGTCGTAGGCAAAGTGCGGGATGTGGAACGGCCCCTCGGCCCAGTTGATCCGCGGCACGGCGTACTCGTTGTTGCCGTACTGGTTGAACTGCGCGTCCGGGTTCGTGGTCTGGTCGAGCGGCGCACCGGTGTCGGTGCCGTCGACGAGGAAGCCACCGATCTGACCGTTCAGGTCGAGGTCATAGGTGTGCCAGCGCGAGAAGTCGAACATGTCGCCCTCGCCCACGAAGCTGCCCAGGTGGAACTTGCGATCGGCGTGCAGCCAGTAGCGCGGGTCCCCCGGGTTCAGGTCCGAGTAGCTCGGAGCGGCGTCGGTGCCCGTGTGGGCGCCGTACAGATCGTCGAGCACGTACTTGCGCCCGTCGTGGTGCTCGACGATGTCGAACCACTTCCAAATCCAGTTGTTCACGCGCCAGAAGTCGCCGTTCGACGTCTTCTTCATCGGAATCGGCGTGAACTCATCGATCGGGAACGCGCGCTCGCGGTTCGGGCCGATGTCGCCCAGTCCGCGCACCTGCCACGTGATCGTGTAGGGCCCGTCGGTCGGCACCTGCACCATATCGCTGTCGCTCACGATCTCGGTGCCATACCACAGCTGCGTGATCGTCAGGTTGCGCGTCACGGGGTCCCACGTCGTGTTGTCGCGCGCCGCTTGGTAGTGCAGCATCGGGAAGCCCTTGTAAGCCTTGGCCGTCAAGCTCCCGGAATCGTTCGTACCCAGCAAGATGTCCAGCGCTTCAGGGATCCGCGCCTTGGAGCCGGTCGCCACGATCTCGTCGAGGATCTCTTCGAGGTCGTCGGTCGGCGCATTGGGCTCGAGCCCGATGTCCTCGAGCCAGAACGGGTCCGGCGCGGCCTGCGGGTAGTGCAGATTGAAGTGGATCGGGTCGCCGTTCACATCCAGCGCGGTCTCGTCGAGCGAGCCGGACGGGTCGGTGTTCGAGAACGTGAAGACATCCGGGTAGAAGGCCTTGTCCGAGAAGTCGAGCTTCGCGTCCAGGGCGGCTTGATCGCCGGTCGGCGGCGCGAGGTCCGGCAGGTAGAGCCCGGGGATGCCGACGCCATTGATCGTCCAGCCGAGCGGCGCAGGGTTCTGGGGCAGAATCAGGCCCTTGGGCGTCGTGATCGGCTCGGACTTGAGGTAGCCACCAAAGGTCGTCGCGATCTGGCGCAGGTGATGCATGCCCAGGTTCTCGACGTTGTCGCCACCGGCGTCGACCAGGTTCGGCGGCGGCGGGAGCTGGACATTGGGCTTGTGCAGGCCGGGCGTGACCGGGTTCTGCGCAAGGGCGGAGGGTGCCACCGCGAGGGGCGCGAGCGCGAGGAGCGCGAAGGTGTACTTGGGGGTCTGCATGGCGGGCTTATTCGATGGGCGTGCCGGTGAGGCCTTCACGCAGGAAGGTGACGAGCTGGGACTTCTCCTGGGCGGTCAAGCCCAGGGGAACGATCAGCGGAGACTTGGTGCCGGTCCCCGAAAGGTCCGGCCCGCCGCCCTGGTCGTAGAACTCGACGACCTCCTCGAGGGTGTCGATGCTGCCGTTGTGCATGTAGGGCGCGGTCAGCGCGACCATCCGCAGCTGGGGCGTCTTGAACTTCATGTAGTCGGCCGGGTTGTCGATCACAACCGGCGGGTCCTGGGTCAGATCCGTGATCCGTCCGCGGCCGTAATCCAAGAGCCCTTTGATCTCGAGCATCGCCGTCGTTTGCACGCCGGTGTTCTCGAAGCCAACGTTCGTGAGCAGCGGCTCGCTGTGGCAGGCCGCGCAGTTGGCCTTGTTCCGGAACAGGTCGAGCCCCGCGATCGCATCGGGCGAGAGCGCGTTCAGGTCGCCGGCCACGTACTGGTCATACGGCGTGTCGAAGACGCTGATCGTCTTTTCGTACTCGCCAATCGCCTGGGCCGCGGTAACCCGGCTGATCTGTCCAGGACCAAAAGCCGCCTCGAACAACGCGACGTAGTCCGGGTCCTCATTGAGGATCGGCAGGACGTGGCCGTCCCAGCTCGAGTTCATCTCGTTGAAGCCCTCGACCGGGAACTGCGCCTGGTGGCCGAGGTCGCCGGCGCGGCCGTCCCAGAACTGGTTGGGGAAGACGTGCGCGTTATAAATGGTGGGCGTATTGCGATCCGTCAGGATCGTCTTGAAGTAGTTGCCCTGCACCGCGAGGTTGGTGTCGTGGTCGGGGCGCCCGTCTCCGTCGGTGTCCCCACTCAAGGTGTGATCCTGGACGCCCTTGCCCTGGGGCCGGCCATCCCCCCATCCGATCAAGGGGTCATGGCACGTGCCGCAGGCCATGCCGCGCGGCTTCGAGAGCCGCTCGTCGAACATCAGGACGCGGCCGAGATCGACCTTGGCCTGTTGTGCGTCGGGTGCGGAGAGTGCCGCGCTGGACGCCGGGGAAGCCTGCGAGTCGCCGGTCTGTGGAGCACAGGCCGCAAAGGTGGCCGCAAACAGGGCGGCAAGCACCCTGGGGGAGGGCTTGGGGAGCATGGGGAGGTTGTCAGGAGGATGGAGAGGGCCCGCGAGCGAGCGGGAGCGCCAGTCCTCAATATTTACCATGCATCTGGAAATCGTGCGGCCAATCCACCGATAGCGCCCCAAAATTCAGATCGAACGTTTTCGATTGGACCTACCCAGAATCAAATTCTTGTCATACAAGGGAGGTAGGTCCGAGAGGCCCGGCGCCCTTGCCGGGCTCCCTTTATTGCTGTCCCCCCTTGCTCGATGAAGACTCACCACCCCCTGCTCTGCCTCGCAATCGCAGCCCTCGCACCCTCTGCTGCGGCCCAAATCGTCATCTCTCCGCTGTCGTTCGACCTCATCGAACTGACGGCCGACAAGCAGGCGCCAACCTTCCCGGGTGTTGACTTTCAATTCGGACCGGTGGGCTTCGAGCCGACCGAGGCCGGGGGCGTGGCTGTCGTCGATTACGACGACGACAACCTGCTCGACCTGTACCTGCCGAACACCGAGCTGCGCGCCAGCAAGCTGTACCGCAACCTCGGCGGCGGGCAGTTCGTCGACGTCGCGCCGGCCCTCAAGGTCGATGAGCCGAACAAGCGCCGCGCCGGCGCCCTGTTCCTGGACGTCGAGAACGACGGGGACCTCGACCTCCTCTCGATCGGCTACCCGGGCTACAACGCCAACCTCGACCTCTACACGCTGTTCCGCAACAACGGCGCGCCCAACTTTGACTTCACGAACGTGACCGAATCGGCGGGCAACTTCCAGCTGGCGCCGACGACCGAGCTGACGCTGCTGGGCGACTACGCCGGGGCCTGCGCGGGCGACTACGACGGCGACGGATACGTCGACTTCATGAGCACGTGGTTCGCGCGCCTGCCGGGCTACCTCTACGACCAAATGCGCATTTGGCGCAGCATCCCGAACACGACGCCCGAGGGCGAGTCGACGAACTGGTCGGAACGGGTCTTCATCGATGACACCATTGGAACCGGCCTGGACGAGTGGTTCCACGGCTCTACTTGGACGCCGTCGTTCATCGACTACGACCGAGACGGTCACCTCGACCTGCACGTGAACATCGACTTCGGGATGGACATCCTGCGCCTCAACAACGGCGACGGGACGTTCGGACCGGACATCGCGACGTCGGTCGGGCTGAACGGCCAACCGGCTGAGACCCGCAACGAAATGGGCGTGGCCTTCGGCGACATCGACTTCGACGGTGACCTCGACCAATTCCACTCGAACGCCTACTGGGGCGACCGTTTCTACCGTAACGACAGCACTTTCGGTCAGGGCGGCACCACGCTCGCCTTCTCCGATTTCGCCCAGGATGTGAACGCGCACCTGGCGCGCTACGGCTGGGGGGCGGCCCTGGCGGACATGGACAATGACCGGGATCTGGACCTCCTGCGCGTCGCTGGACTCGTTCAGCCCCAGTCGAACTGGTACCACCAGAACGAGTGGCCCCAGTTGCTCGATGATGGTGTGACGCCGATGTTCACGGACCGCTCACTCGACGTCCCCCAGTTCAGCAAGCAGCTGGGCAACCCGGCCGGCGACACGGATGTGTCCAAGTCGCTGGTGCCCTTTGACATGGACAACGATGGAGACCTGGACCTGATCGTCACGCGACCGGGTCAGAGCCCGTACATCATTCCGGGCCAGCACCGGCGCGCGGGGATCTACCTGAACACGCTCCAAAGCGGCAACAAGTGGCTGCAGCTCGACCTGCGCGGCGAGGAAGGCAGCCGCAACGTCACCAGCGCCAAGGTCTACGTGCGCGCCGGCGGCGTGACCCAGGTCAAGCAAGTCATCAGCGGCTCGAGCTTCATGGCCCAGGAGCCTGACCGCCTGCACTTCGGGCTCGGTTCGGTCACCGACGTCGATTGGGTTCTCGTGCGCTGGCCGGACAACACCCTGTCCGGCTCCGGCACGATCAGCATGAATGCGATCCGCAAGCTGAACAAGCCGGCCACCGACTCGCTCGGCGACATCAACCTCGACGGCGTCGTGACCGCCTCCGACCTCGACAGTCTGCGTTGGGCGGTCCTCAACCCGGCCCAGGCCGCGGCGCTCTTCCCCGACCACCCGTACCTGGTGGTAGGCGATATGAACGACGACGGCGAGCTCGACAGCCTCGACATCCAGCTGCTGACGACCAAGGTCTTCGGCTAGCCCTTTACCGCACGTACTCGGGTGCCCCGCCGGCCACCTCCATCAGGGGGTGACCGGCGGGGCGCCTTTCTATAGGAAGCCTGTCCGCCCGGCTCTCCGCCCCCCCATGCGCCCCCTCCTCCTCATCTTGGCCCTGGCCACCAGCGCGGCCCCGCTCGCGGCCCAAGGCAGCGGTTGGGTCACGCCCGGCGGGGTCGCGGACACAATCCCGCCCCCTCAGCCCACGGCGGACTCCCCCAGCGAGACTCCGGGCTTCGTTCCGAGCGACGGCGGCAATCCCGCGAGCGGCGGCGGAGTGGTCCTGGGCGGCGGCGTCACGGGCACGAGCGCCGGCGCGGGAGCGATCGACCAGGACGAGCTTGGGGACTGGAGCTACTGGTGGTACTTCAACCGGGAGCCGTTGCTCGATCTGCGCGCGCGGTTCGAGGAGCGCGGTGGCCCCCTCGCGCGGCCAAGCGCGGATGAGCTAGCGGCGGGCGCGCTGCCGACGCTTTTTGCGCTGGCCCGGGCCGAACACCAGGACAACGTCCGTGCGACCGCAGGCATCGCACTGGGGCGGCTGCCGCTGGAGAGCGCATCCAACGTCTCCGCGGTCACCGAGGTCCTGCGCGCGCTGTCACGGACGAGCGACCCGCAGCTGCGGGAGGACGCGCTGCTCGCGCTCGGCCTCCAAGGCGGCTACCCGGCGCTCGAAACACTCGCGGCCACCGCCGCAAGTGGCCAGGACGCACGCAAGTTCTTCGGGGCGCGCCCCAGCATGCGCCAGCGGGTGTTCGCAACGTACGCGCTGGGCGTGATGGGTTCCGAAGCGCCCCATGCTGGCGTGCGGCGGCTCATCGTCGAACGGCTCTGGCCCCTCGCGATGGATGGCGGCGAGGAGCGTGAGTTGCGCATTGCGGTCGTGAACGCCCTAGGGCTGGCAGGCCTGCCCCCCACCGAGCCGGACGCCGCCGAAGCGCCTGATGCGGCGCCGCGCACTCTCGAAGCGCTCACCGCTGGGCTCTGGGAACTGCACATCGTCGAGCGTGACGTGTTCGTGCGCGCGCACTTGCCCGTCGCGGTCGCGCGGCTCGCCAGCGGCGGACCCGATGCGCTGCGCGCGCGCTATGCGACCGCTTTTCGCGAGCGCCTTGCACAGCGCGGCGGAGCGCGCACCCAAGAGCAACACGGCCTGGTGATCGGGCTCGGGATCCTCGGCTCGGCCTGGGGCCGCGAGGCAGACATCGAGCTGCGCGCGGCGCTCCGCGAACTTGCGCTCGAGAGCAGCGACGCCCACACCCGCCACCTGGCCGTCATGGCCCTGACCCGCGCAACGGTCCACTCGGGCGCAAGCCTGCCGCCGCCGCCCGTGCAGGCTGAGCTCGAGCGCTTTCTCGTCGACGCCTTCGAAGACGCGAGCTCCGAGGACCGCGCCTGGCTCGCCCTGGCCGCTGGCACCCTCGGTGCGCACCTCGCCCGTCCCCCCGGGGGCCAGCCACCGGCGGCGCTTTCGGACGAACTGCGGGCGCTGCTCCGGGATGTACTCCGCGAAGGCGAGTCGGCCACCACTCTGTGTGCCATCGCGCTCGCCCTCGGTTTGTCCGAAGATACGGCCAGCGCACCGGTGCTGGTCACCCTGCTCGACGAAGCCAAGAACCCCCAAGTTCGCGGGTACAGCGCGCTCGCCCTCGGCTTGATTGGCCATGCCCCCGCCCGGCCCGCCATCGAAGCCCAGCTGCTCGCCGCGCGCTACGACCCGGTCTCCCTCGAGCACACGGCCCTCGGTCTCGCCCTCCTGGACCGCGCCCGGGCGACCCAGGCCCTCCTTGCGCTCCTTGCCACCGCGCGCAACGGCCGGGACGCGGCGCCGCTCGCCGCAGTCCTCGGCCGCGTCGCCGACGCCGGCGCCCTCGAACCCTTGATCACCCTCGCCAGCTCCGACGACCTCTCCCTCCAGGCCCGCGCCAACCTGGCCCTCGCCCTCGGCTTGATCGCGGACCTGCGCGCCCCGAGCTGGCGCGCGGCCCTGGCAACCGACGTCAACTACTTCGCCTGGACCCCAACGCTGGTGGACGAAGCGGGCATGGGCGTCCTGAACATCTTCTGAGCAATCCGCGGCGCAGCCCCCCCTGGCCGCCACCGTGCATCACAATGGATCCGTCCGCAGGCCGGATCCGAGTTGCCACATGCCGCCCGCGCTCTAGATCTCGAACCGGTCCCGGACCCCCACCATGCGCCACCTCCTCGCCACCCTCCTCGCCGGCCTGCTGACATCGATCGGTCTGGCCACCTCCGCGTCCGCCCACGGCACCTTCTGGGTGCCGCCGGAGCCGCCGCCGCCGGCGGAAGAACCCAAGGAGGAGCCCGGCCCGACCATCCCCGTCAGTGGTGGTGGCGGTGGCACCCAACCTGCCGGCAGCCCGGGCAGCGGCGGCATCGGCGTCCCCGCACCGACCGCCCCCACGAACACCCCGAACACCCCGGGGACGATGAGCCAGGACCAGCTGACGAACTGGAGCTACTGGTGGTTCTTCAACCGCGAGCCCCTGCTCGACCTGCGCCGGCGCTTCGACGACCAAGCGCTACTCTCGGGCGGCGGCGCCCAAGCGGTCACGAACCGGCCGTCGGATGCGGCGCTCGAGAACACCGTCCTGCCCGCGCTGCTCGAGCTGACCGGCCCCCAGCGCCAGGACAACGTCCGGCTGACCGCCGGCATTGCGCTCGGTCGCATCGGCCACCCGCTGACGGACGAGCTGCGTGAAGCGCTCGCCGAGCACGTGCGCTCCAAGGACCCCACGCTCCAGCAGGGCTCGATGCTCAGCGTGGGCCTCTTGGGCGACTTCTGGGCGCTGGAGACACTGGCCGCGGCCCTCGCCAACGAGCGCGAAGCACGCGACCTGTTCGGCGGCAAGTTGGGCTCGCGCGAGCGTGCCTTTGCCGCCTATGCCCTGGGCGTGATGGCCGACCGCGCGCCCCACGATGCCCAGCGCGCGATGGTGCTAGCGCCCCTTTGGACCGCTCTGAAGGACTCGCGGGACGACCGCGAGGTGCGCGTTGCAACCGCCAACGCCCTGGGGCTCGTGCGCTTGGCGTGGGAAGACGGCCGTGCGCTGCCCGGTGCAGATCCGGACCTGGAGCTCCCGACCGATCGCCGCGCGCTGATCGAAGCGCTGTGGGAGCTCTACCTCGAAGAGGACGACGTGTTCGTGCGCGGCCACCTGCCCGTCGCGCTCGCGCGGCTTGCCGAAGGCGGGCCCGACGACGCGCGTGACCAGCTGATCGAGCGCTTCATCGAACGCCTCGAAGCACGCCGCGAGCCGCGCGTGCAGGACCTGCACGGGTTGGTGATCGGCCTCGGCATCGTTGGCAACGCCTGGGGCCGCGCGAGCGACACCCGCCTGCGCCGGACGCTCTATCGCATCGCGGTCGAGGAGGGCGATGCCCATGCGCGGCACCTTGCCCTGATGAGCCTCTCCAAGGTCGTTGGACGGACGGGACCGAGCCTGCCGCCGGCGCCGGTTCAGGCCGAGCTCGAAGCGTTCCTGACCGCTGGCCTGGGCAGCGCCAAGGCGATGGACGCGCCGTGGTACGCCCTGAGTGCCGGTGCCCTCGGGGCGCAGCTCAAGCGCCCGGTCGAAGGCCGCTCACCGGGGCGGCTCGGACCGGAGCTGATCGCAGCACTGCGTGAGATCGTCGACGACGCGGGCTCACCGAACACGCTCTCGGCGGCGGTGCTGGCCCTCGGCCTGGCCGAGGACCTCGACTCCGGCGAGGCGGTGGAGCGGCTCTTCGATCGCTCGCGCAACCGCGACGTCCAAGCCTACGCGGCACTCAGCCTGGGCCTCCTGGGTCGAGGCGATGCGGCGCCCAAGCTCGAGGAGTTCCTGCACGAGGCGCGCTACATGCCGGTCGCCCTCGAGCACGCGGCCATTGGCCTCGCGCTGCTCAGCCGACCACGCGCGGTCGGCGCGCTCCAAGGGCGCCTCACCACGGCGCGCAGCGGCATCATCGCGGCCCCGCTCGCCGCCACCCTGGGCCACATCGGCGACGCGTCGGTCGTCCTCCCGCTGGCCAAGCTGACCAGCGACCGTAGCCAGACCCTCGCCACCCGCGAAAACCTGGCCCTGGCGCTTGGCCTGATCGCCAGCCGCCGCGGTCCGTCCGGGCTGACCTGGCGGGCCAGCCTGGCGACCGACGTCAACTACACGGCATGGGTGCCCAGCCTCTTCGACCAGGCCGGGACAGGGATCCTCAACATCAATTAAAGGACGGAGCGGGTACAAGGCCCGTCAGGCACGGAATCGGTCATGGCCGAACGAGCCGGGGGACGGCACACTGATGGGCCTCTCCCAGCCCCTCATTCCATGACTCGACCCCTGCGACTCCTCGGGAGCCTGGCGGCTGCACTGACCCTCAGCGCGCCCATCCTGGCTCAAGTTCACGCCCCCATCCAACCCGACACGATCGTCGTCCAGAACGTTGTGCTCAGCACTGCGGACGATGCCCAAGGGATGGACATCCACATCCGCGGCGGTCACGTCGTCGAGCTCAAGCCGACCGGCGATGAGCTGCCGCCGGGTGCGCGCGTCCTGGCCGGTGAGGGCCGCTTGGCGCTGCCTGGCTTCATCGACGCTTGGACGACGGCCGGGGTCGAGGAGCCCGAGCGCGAGACGCAGCTCGACATCCCGATCGAGGTCATCAGCGATGTGCGCGCGGGCATGCGCGAGGCCAACCGCAAGGGGGTGCGGCCGAGCTTCCGGGCGGCTGACGTCATCGACTTTGGTGCCGATGGTGCGGGTGCGTGGCGCGCGGAGGGATTCGGCACGTTGCTCGCCGCGCCCGACGGCGCGCTACTCGCGGGCCACGGCGCGCTCGTCGCGACTCGCGCAGGCGCGCGCCGCGACCTCGTGCTGAACCCCGAGGTCTTCCAGTTCGGCGCGTTCACCGCGAGCGGCCGCGGCTTCCCCAGCACCCTGATGGGCTACTTCTCGCAGCTGCGCCAGTTCTTCTACGACGCGGAGCGCCAGACCGCCTGGCAGTCACGTTACGACGCCGGCCAGCCGGTTCCGCGCCCCGCGTGGGACCCCGACCTCGCCGCGGGAGCCATGCTGCTCGGCGGGCGCGAACTGTACATCGTCGAAGCCCACGACGCAGGCACGGTCGAGCGCTGGCTGCGATTGGCCGACGAGTTCGACCTGCGGCTCGCCTTTGCGGGCGGCGCCGGGGCTTCCGAACACGCCGCGCTCTTGGCCGAGCGCCAGATCCCGGTGATCCTGTCGCTCGAGCTCGGCGATGAGCCCGAGGACCCGAGCGCTGAAGAGGAGAGCGACGACCAAGCCGCGGACGAACCGGAGCAGGACGCAGCCGACGAAGAGCCCGTCTGGCACTACACCAAGCCCACCGCGCAGCTGGCCGAGGAGCGTCGCCTCTGGGAGGAGCGCCGCGACAACGCCAAGCTCTTGACCGAAGCCGGCGTGCGCGTGCTGTACGGCTCGGGCGACCGCAAGCCCAAGGAGTTCATGGCCGACCTGCGCAAGGCGATTGACGGCGGGCTCGATGCCGCGACGGTGACCCACGCAATGACCGCCGACGCGGCGCTGTTCTTTGGCCACGCAGAGCGCCTGGGCGCGCTCGAGGCCGGTCGCAACGCCACCTTCTCCGTCTGGACGGGCGATCCCTTTGGGGCCGAGCCGGGGGACATCGCGCTGACGATCGTTGACGGCGTCGTGTACGAGTTCGAAGTCCGCGCCGAGGGCGAAGGCCCCGACGAAGGCGTCGATGCGAGCGGCACCTGGGAGATCGAAATCGAAGGCATGGAGAGCGAAGAGGCCACGCTGATGATCCTCGAGATGGACGACGAGGGGCGCCTAACGGGCACGCTCCGTTCCGTCGACCCCGAGAGCGGCGAGGTCCTCGAGACGGCCGTCAAGGGCGCCGTTTCGGGCAGCTCCGCGAGCCTGGAAGGCACGCTGTCGCTGGGCGACTTCGAAGTCGACGTGCGCATCACCGGTGAGCTGAACGGGGACACCGTCTCGGGCGAGTCCACGCTCCTATTCCCTTGGGGCGAGGAGGTCGAGAAGTACAGCGGCACCCGCCGGCCCGAAGGCCATCAACACGAGTCCGTGATCGAACACTACAGCTGCATGCACGGCACGGAGGCCCTGTGATGAAGACCTTCCTGACGACCCTGACCCTGGCCGCCGCCGCCTTTGCCGGTGAGCACCCGGTCGAGACCGACGCCTTGCGCGCACCGATCCTCGAGACTGGCGGCGACGTGCTGATCCAGAACGTGACGATTCACACCGCAACCCAGCCGGCGTTCGTCGGCTCGGTGCTGGTCCAAGGTGGCGACATCGCTGGCGTCTTCGAGGGCGCCG
>Ga0316208_1002709_pt1 | contig 13873 bp, 8 predicted proteins | sample 3monopyrite_MG_FD_204944 | JGI IMG/M metagenome (GOLD analysis project Ga0316208, IMG submission 204944) | Microbial mat bacterial communities from mineral coupon in-situ incubated in ocean water Damariscotta River, Maine, United States -... | ecosystem: Environmental > Aquatic > Marine > Coastal... | reverse complement strand
CGCATTTCGCTCAGCAACCCCACCACCAAACCAACTCGCTTCCCAGCAACGCCACGGCATCATGCGAAAAAGCCGCTCGAAAAAAACGACGCCTGCTCCTGAAAGAACTAGAAATCCAAATCCTAAATCCCAGCAGTTAAGCGGGGCATTGAAAAAAAAGGGTGCGTCATGACGCACCCTTTTTTTTAACGCAAATTATACTTGGTTCGTAATAGCAGTTCCGCTGATTGGGTTACGAAACGATTTTGTGGATGACTTCGCCGTGGATGTCGGTCAGGCGGAAGTCTCTGCCGCCGTAGCGGTAGACCAGCTTTTTGTGATCCAAACCGAGCAGATGCAGAATGGTTGCCTGCAAGTCGTAAAGATGAACGGGGTCGATCACCGAACGGCGTCCGAATTCATCCGTTTCGCCATGAGAGTGGCCAGCCTTGGCACCGCCACCTGCCATCCAGAAGGTGAAACCATCTGCATTATGTCCGCGACCGGAACCAAATTCCAGCGTTGGTAATCGTCCGAATTCGCCGCCCCAGACAACAAGCGTATCTTCCAAAAGTCCGCGTTGTTTTAAGTCTTTCAACAAGCCAGCCATCGGTTTATCGGTTTGTTGGCATTTGCCGGGGAGTCCTTTTTTGAGATCTTTATGATGATCCCACGAACCATGTCCCAGTTCGATAAAGCGAACGCCCGATTCCACAAATCGGCGGGCCAGCAGACATTGTCGCCCGAAATTATCGGTAGCACTTTCGCCGATGCCGTACTGCTGGAGGGTTTCTTTCGATTCCTTGGAAATATCCATCACATTCGGCGCAACATCCTGCATACGCATTCCCAGTTCAAACGAATCCATCACCCCTTGTGCTTCGGGAGTAATGTACTGTCCGTTCATGGAACGTAGCAACTTCATCTGTTCCTGTTGTAACGAACGCGGGATTTTATCGTTAGAGACATTGCTGAACTTGGCGTTTTTAAGTGATTGCCCTTCCCAGCCGATTCGTGTTCCGGAATAGGAAGAGGGGAGAAAGGCAGAACCAAAATTAGCCGGACCACCAAACACGCGGGTCGGATTGATCGTGATAAATCCAGGCAAATCTTTATTACCCGATCCCAATCCGTAAACAATCCAGGAACCAATCGAAGGACGAACGAATGCAAAGCTGCCCGTATGCAATAACGGAATGGCTCGCGGATGGGCGTTGCTGTCCGTCTTCATGCTGCGAATTAAACACAAATCATCAGCACACTGCGCCAGATAGGGATGCAATTCTGAAATCCATAATCCACTTTGTTGATGCTGACTGAACTTCCAGGGGGAGCCGAACAGTTTCGTTTTCTTCTTTTCGTCGAAATCTTTTCCATCACTTTTATTGAGTGCGGGTTTGTAATCGAACGTATCCATCTGTGATGGACCGCCCCGCATGAACAGAAAAATGACCCTTTTTGCTTTGGGCGGAAAATGCGGTGCAGGCCCATCCACCAGGCTGCTTGGCGAAGAGGCAGCTTGCGCATTCAATCCGAAACGGGAAGCAGCCAGGCACCCCAAGCCCGCTCCAATCCCCTTGATTGTCTGCCGACGTGAGAGTGAATGACTGCTACCGTTTAGTTGTGGCTTCATATCCATTATCTTTCTCCCTGAACCGTAGGATGGCGTACTCACACCCATCAAATACGGTCTGTTATTTTGTGAATCCATGGCCGAAGCATAACCGTTCCAACTCTTTCCAGTTGTCGAACGCAACCCGGCACGCAAAGATGGGTGCAAGCACGCCATCCTACGAAATCAATACTCGTTTATTTTCGACTTAAAATAGTTGTCTGCTTCTCGGTTGTTGGTTGGACCAAATATCGGAATTCCGCACTACTGAATATCACTTGCACAAAACTTGCCAATGCAAGCTGGCGTCTTTTGTTTACATCAGGTTGCGATTTGACTAAATCTTTTTCTGCCTGTTTGAGATATATTTTGACGTGCTTGATTTCTTCAGCAGTCGGTTGACGATTTAACGCTCTTAAATAAGTGAGCCGAATACAAGCCTCAAGATCCTTGGGTGCCTTTTTCAATAACAGCTTGGCGGTCGCTTCAGACTGCGCGAGAATGAATTCGTTATTCAGGAAAAAGAGCGCCTGCTTGGCGGTTGTGGTGGTTGCCCGTTGTCCGACGACCAGACTGGACGAAGCAAAATCGAACTCCTGAAAAATATGCGGTTCGTAATTTCGCACGATTGGCAAATAGACGGAGCGTTTTTTATTAGCCGGATTGATTTTTTCGTAAGGAACATCCCGGGCCAGTTTTTGTCCGATTGGCGTTACCGTTGAGCCTTGTGCGGGGGTGAGATCGAGTTCCCCACTGACGGCCAAAATGGCATCGCGAATCGGTTCCGCTTCCAGTCGGCGGGAAGATGCTTTCCAGAGATAAACATTCTGCGGATCGATCAGCAGGTTCGCTTTATTATCAGCCGTACTTAACCGGTAAGTCCGACTGAGCACGATCAATCGAATCATTTTCTTGACCGACCAGTTATTCTCCTTGAAAGTGATCGCCAGGAAATCAAGCAGTTTCGGATGCGTGGGCGGCTTGCCGATGGTTCCGAAGTTATTCGGCGTGGGCACAATCCCGACACCAAGCAGATGTTGCCAAATGCGGTTGACCATTACGCGGGAGACAATCGGATTGCTCGGATCGGTCATCCAATTCGCCAATTCCAACCGTCCGCAAGATTTGCTATCGATGGCAGGCGTTTTCTGAACAGGCACTGCAGAAAGGAAGCCGCGGGGAGCCTTTTCTCCCTTGGTGCGTGGATTCCCGCCAACAGCGACCGTTAAATCAACAGGTTTTCCCTGTTCAACGCCCATCGCGTATTTCGGTTGTTTCGGGGCGTTCTTCTCCAGTTTTTTGATTTGTGCTTTCAGCTTCTTAATTTTTTCTTTTGCTTCTGCAATCGCTTTTTTGTCTTGTTTTTTCTCGTCTTTGTTTTCAAGTTTTAATCGAAGCCCGTCGGCTGCTTTCAGGTCTTTGTTGAGCTGATTAACTTTTTCCAGATGTGCCAGATATTTTTTGTTTAACTCGACCGCATTTTCACCAAACGGAATTAAAGGGGAAGGATGGTTTGAGTATTTAATCGTACTGGTGCCGTAAAGCGTTTTTGTACTCTGGAAGATGGAACCGAGTGCGTAATAATCTTTGGTGGGGATCGGATCAAATTTATGATCGTGACACCGGGCACAAGCGACCGTCAATCCGAGAAATGTTTTAGTGACCGTTTTGATTTGATCATCTGCCAAGTCGTACTTGAATTCTGTACCCGAAGCGTTGTGCCTTTTCGGACCGACCGCCAGTAAGCCGGTCGCGATCAGATTCTCTTCTCTTTCTTTCTGATTCTTCGCTTTGAGCAAATCGCCTGCCAGTTGTTCGGTAATGAATCGATCATACGGCTTATCTTTATTGAACGCTGCAATGACATAATCGCGATAAGGCCAGGCGTTCGGGTAGGTGAAGTTGAATTCCATCCCGCTCGATTCCGCATAGCGAGCCAAGTCCAACCAGTGCCTCCCCCAACGTTCGCCAAAGCGTGGCGACTTCAAAAGAGAATCGACAACTTTCGTATAAGCCTCGGTTGAAGGATTTTTTGTGAATGCTTCGATTTGTTCAGGAGAGGGGGGCAGGCCAATCAAATCGAAATAAACTCGACGCAACAGCGCTTCCGCAGAAGCATCGGCCACCGGATGCAATCGATGTCTTTCCATTTGCGCGAGCACAAATCGATCAACCGGGTGCTGCGACCATTTTTTGTTTCTTGCCCTGGGCAAACCCTTGAACTCTGGTGGATTGAGCGACCAGAGCGTTTCGGATTTCTTTTTGTCGGCTGCTTTCCGCATTTTGAACGGATCGCCTGCACGCGGATCGGGAGCGCCCATTTTAATCCATTTTTTGAAGTCGGCGATGATGGCAGCAGGCAATTTCTCATCTGGAGGCATTTCCATGTCCTCATAATTGAGAGCCTTCAGCAGCGGACTGTTATTGGGATCGCCGGGAACAATCGCAATCTCTCCCGAAGAACCAGCCGCCCGAACACCCATGCGGGTATCCACAGAATAATCGCCGTCCATCGTATCTGATTTGGCGGAATGACATTCGTAGCAATGCTTCACCAGCACGGGGCGAATTTTCTCTTCAAAAAATTCCCGCTCCCGCTGCGTCATGTCATCACCAAACAGATGTGATGACGAAAAGCAAATTGCCAGGAGAAATAAACAGTTCAATACTTTAGGAAGGTGCATCATGATCGCCTCGCAGATTGATAAGTATCATCCTCATCTCCGGTGGGTCTGGAAAGACTCAGTGCCCTTCCAAGTTGGAGATAATCAGGTAAGTCGTATCTATTATCGGTGATTGGTGATTGAAATGTCAAGATGTCAGCCGTTTTAGCCGCCTGAAAATCGCCTTCTTGCCGATTGTTTGCAGACTAAAACGATTGAACCGATCAATTCAAAGCATAAACACCACCAATTCATCCTGTTTTGCAGAGAGGGAAAGAATTTTAACTTTTTTAGGAAAAAAATGTCGTAGAGTACTTTTTCGAGGAAACAGAATCTATACAAACGGTCTGTTTCTGTTCGACAGATTCGCAATCGAGATTGCTGAACGGTAAGATGTTGAGAGTTGAAATGCCCAATACAACATAGCGTCCAAAAATGGAGTGTGGTGATGAAAGTTTTTTCCGTTCTTATTCTACTTTTACTTTTCACTTTTTCCCATCGGTGTTCTGCACAGACTCTGGGACCTATGCAACAAGTGTTCTTCGATATAAAAAATATAAAAAAAGTTGATCACCAAGGAAAAGGGCATGAACAGGCTCGCATCGCCATTCAACGATTACAAAAAAGGAGTGCTTCCGCCTTAATTCCGATTTTGATTGAACTCGATGATGCGAACCCACTGGCATCAAACTGGTTACGCAATGCGTTTGAAACGATTGCTGCCCGCACGTTGAAAAATAACGAAAAGTTGCCGGAAGAAGATCTGCTCAATTTCTTACGCAAAACATCACACCGTCCCGCTTCGCGCAGAATGGTTTTCGAATGGCTTCAGAAAATTGGTTCTGATCAGACGGAAGAAATGATTGATCTGTTCATCAACGATCCCAGCGATGAACTTCGCAGAGAAGCCGTGAGCCGATACATTAAACAAGCGGAAAAAATCGTGAAGGAATCTCCTGATGACAAAACAAGCCGATGCGATTTCTATAAGAAAGCGTTATTGGGAGCAACCGACGATGACCAGGTTCGCAAAATTATTAAAGGCCTCAAGCAGTGCGGTGAAGAAATCGATCTGCAATATCATTACGGATTCCTCAACACATGGCATCTGATCGGCCCCTTCAATAATAAAGAAGGGGTTGGGTTTGCCAAAGTCTATCCGCCCGAAAAAGAAATCAATCTGTCTGCTTCTTATAAAGGTCAACTGGGAGAAGTGACTTGGAAAAAGTATCAAACCGACGACTCGTATGGTATTCTCGATCTCGCCAAGCAGGTTGCTCCGCATAAAGGAGCGGTTGAGTACGCTTATGCCGAATTTATTTCGGATAAAAAACAACCCGTTGAATTCCGGCTTGCTACTCCCAACGCCTGGAAGTTGTGGGTTAACGGCAAGTTACTTTTCGAGCGGGAAGAGTACCACCGGGGTACCGCGTTTGATCAATATCGAGTGCCGGGCGAATTCAAAAAAGGGAAGAATACGATCCTGCTGAAAATTTGCCAGAACGAACAGGAACAGGACTGGGCACAAAAATGGCAAATCCAATTTCGCGTCTGTAACCCATTCGGCATGGCGATCCATTCCACACAATCCAAATAAGAAAAATGTAGGTTAGGCTTTCCAGCCTGACACAAATTACACTGATTACTTCAATCAAAAGTACAGAGTTCACTGGTAAATCAGAGAGTGATTATCTTGGAAACCACATTTGTCAGGCTAGAAAGTCTAACCTACGATTCATCAAAATATCCTGCCACTTTTGTGCAGCATTTAAGAGACAAGACACTCAAATATACGTAATTCACCCGAGGATTAACACCCACGGCTCGCAATGAAAAGCAATTCAAAAAAACTATAAAGGCTTGAACTATGTTTGTTCGTTTTATCTTTCTGTTGACCTTATCGCTCCCATGTGTCACTTGTGTCGCTGAAGACTGGAGGCAATTTCGAGGGACGCTTAATAACGGCATCGTCACCGGTCCTGCACTACCTGATACATTAGATAACATTGCCTGGAAAATCGATTTAAACGGGCGAGGCGTTTCGTCACCCATTATTGTGGGGGACCGCATTTTCGTCACCAGCTCTCAAGGAGTGCATCAGGACCGGCTGGTTGTTAACTGTTACGATACCAATAATGGGAACGAACTTTGGCAACGAGAATTCTGGGCGACCGGGCGAACGATCTGTCATAAAAAAATGGCGGTCGCAACGCCAACTCCTGCCAGTGATGGAAAACGAATTTTTGCATTTTATTCTTCGAATGATGTGATCTGTCTCGATTTGGAGGGCAATCTGCAATGGTATCGCGGGTTGACTTACGATTTTCCCAACGTGAGTAATTCGCTGGGGATGGCTTCTTCTTTAATCGTCAAGAATGGAACCGTTGTTTGCATGGCTGAAAACGATACCGAGTCCCTCACGTTTGGACTTGATGCAGTCGATGGGACAACCCGCTGGCAGATTGATCGCCCCCGCAAAGCGAACTGGACCTCTCCGGTTGTCTGGCCGGGCGATGAACCGTGGGTCCTTTTGCAGTCTTCCAAAGGTGTCGCTGCGGTTGATGCCAATACCGGCAAAACGGCGTGGGAATATCTTGATGGAGCCTCCACAATTCCTTCATTAACGGTCAGTAACAAAGTTGCGTATGTTCCCTCACACGGGTTAACTGCAATACGCCCGGGTATCAGCGATCCGAAAACGCCGAAAATCATCTGGCAATCTGGCCAACTTTCGCCTGCAACAGCTTGTCCGATTATTTACGAAAATCGTGTTTATGTTTCGAACCGGGCAGGGGTTATTAGTTGTGCGGATCTCAAAGAGGGAAAAAGAATCTGGCAGGCACGCATGAAAGGGCCATTCAGCGCAACGCCGATTATTTCTTCCGGGAAATTATACGCGGTCAACGAAAGAGGTCTGGCTCAGATTTTGCAAATTGAACCAGACGGCGGCGAAGTCATCAGCACCCACGATTTCAAAGATACCTTTCTTGCAACACCCTCTGCATCGAACGGGGCGATCTATTTGCGAAGCGACCAGCACCTCTGGAAAATTGAATAAGGATGGTTTGAATAATTATCATCATCATATCTTTCGATACCGTCGGAAGGCATGCTTGCCCCATCAAATACGGTATCCATCGCAATCGTTAAACGAATTATTGATCAAGTGTTCCTGAATGTTTTTTGTGTCTGTTTTGTTCCTTTTGTGGTTCCTTATGATTCAGAATCTATTTCACAACATTTTTCTCAATAGCTAACCCGGCGTAGCCGGAACCAAACAGGAAAAACAAATTAACCACAAAAATTAACCACAGAACACTGAGAAAAAAACTTTCGCAAAGACGCGGTGACGCAAAGAAATTGGTTCAACGACAAACTATGTGCGCGGGGTGGGTTAGGCTTTCCAGCCTGACGAATGTGGACTCCATGAGATTTGCTCTCTGATTGACCAGTGAACGCTGTTTTATTCATTGAAAGATCAGTGCTATTCGTGTCAGGCTGGAAAGTCTAACCTATCTTTTCCCTAACGCCTAATACCTACGACTTAACGCCTATCCCCCTGTTTGGTTCCGGATATACCGGGTTTGGTAAAATTATTGAGCTGCTTGTTGCCCGCGTCCGAAAAATTTCTTTTGGATTCCCAGTGGAGCGGGCGGGGTTGCTTTGCAAACGAAGTAGCCGACCGCTGCGGAAACGACCAGTCCCCACAGGAACGGGTCTTGCGAAAGAAGCAGGTACGGCTTGGCTGCCTGATGAATATAGACGCCTGCTGCGTACAAGCTCAGATAAGAAAAGAACCCGGCGAGCATCGAAGCTATCGCAGCGGTGTTGTTGAAGCGTGGCCAGTACATCGCGTAAAAGATCGGAATCAGAAACGCGGATGAAAGCCCGCCACCGGTGAAGACGATCAGTATTTGCAGAAACTTCGGCGAGTTCACCGCGGCAAACATCACAATGACGCCAATCGCAACGGTGCAGAAGTAACTGAGCCGCTTGACTGTTTTTTCGCTGACATCGGGATTGAAACCGCGTTGATAAATATCACGCACCAGCGAGGAAGAAATCATCAACATGAAACTATCCACCGTTGACATCGCCGCTGCAAATGGAGCCGCCATCAACAAGCCCCCCAACCAGGGAATACCCGCTGTGGATGCCAGGTGCATCGATAATAGCGGCATGATGCGATCCGGTGTTTGATCCAATCCGGGAATCAAAACGCGAGAACAGCAGAAGATAAGAACGAGTGAAACGTAAATTACGCCAAAGTAAATCACCAACAAAGCCAACGCACGTTTCAATGTTTTGACGCTGTCAAAAGCCATCAGACGCACCATGCTGCCCGGCTGCCCGGCTCCACCAATCGCCCAGTACATGAAGAACGAAATCGCCACCGCGATCGGCAAAAAACCGTTAACATCGTTGAAGTTGGGCCCCGGTGCAGAAACATAAACGCCTGTTTGTCCGGCTCCGTGCTGATAAGGTTTTTCGTTGGAAACTTTGGCAAGTACATTGGCAGGAACAATTACGGCTTTCTTTTTTTCTTTCCACGATTGAAATAAATCTCGTTCATACTGACTGAGAATCTCGACACATTTGACTGGCTTGGAATCGTTTTTCTTTTCCAAAATGCGAGCAATTTCGTTGATGCGAAACAGCCGCTTCGGTTTTCCTTCTGAATCATCCAGCTCGAACCAACTTTCACTCGGAATTAGAATCGGCTCGGTTGCAGTCTTTTCGGTCCGACTGAATGTCGCATCGCATAACACGGGAGGGGTCATTTTCGCTAACGTGTTTGTTGCTTTCGAAAGACCGCCCACTTGCTGAAGGACGAGTACCAGCATGATGATTACACCGGTAAACATCACAATGCCTTGCAGCACGTCGGTCCAGACAACCGCACGGAATCCGCCCAACGACGTGTAAGCAATCACCATGATCGAAAACGAAAGTAACCCCAGAAGATAGCCGGGGTCTGCCTGATTGAGGTACGGAATCGTGGACGTCATTGCTCCCAACAACAATGCAGACTGATGCCAGATCGGAACATCAGCCATCAGCGATTGCAAAATGATGCTGGCAATTTTGAATTGAGGCACCAGATAAAACGTCAACAGGAATACAATCAGCGTTGTTGCAACCACAGCGACCGAACCATGTCCGAATCGTGAATACATCAATTCGGGAAGTGTGATCGAGCCAGATTGTCTCGCCATCCGGTTGAGCCGTTTCGCCAGCAAGCCCATTCCAATAAGAGGCACCATCATGTAGCCGGCAATCCACAGGGCAAGCACCCAGCCGTGTGCGTAAATTAGCGAAGGAAAACCAGCGAACGAACCCGCAGAGGCACTCGTGGCGGCAAACGTAAACATAAACGGCCAGACGCCCAAACTGCGACTGCCCAGAAAATACTCCGCCAGAAAACTGCGACTGGACAACAAACGATGACTCAGTATCGCCAGCCCAAGCACAATCAGAGAGTAAAGCCCGAACGTAACCAGTGCTGCGTTGGCATCGGAAATTGCCAGGACGAAACTTGTTGGTGAATCGATGAAGGATAATCTCAAAAGACATCACTTTCTGATTTTTTGAAGGACTCTTCGAGCAAAGCTTCCGCAGCAAGCAGGTCGGCGTCATCTTGTTTGATGTAGAACAGGGCAAACCAGATTGTCACCACACTGCAAAAACCCCAGGGAAGCGCGATCCCCCATAGAACCCAACTCGGCACCCCCCAAATGATAGCCACCGGTTCGTTTGCGTCCGGGGAACGATAAGCAAACAGCGCACAGTAGCCCATCGACCAGACCAGGCTGATCACCCAAAGCCTTCCCATCACGTACAATTCACGCAACGCATTCAAATACGCAGGATCGTACTCAAACGTGGCTTCCCCTTCGCTCTGTGTTGATGGTTCATTCATATCAATTCAATTCAATTCAATCTGTAAGACAGTAGTGCGTCGTGACGCACCTTTAATATGCATGCCTCATTTGGTGCGTTGCAACGCACCCTACGACTTTTGTACATAAAGATTACGCCTGTGGCAAAACGGCCCGGAAGGATCGCAGCCAGTTTTTATTGAATATCTTTTCGATGTCTTCATCACGATAGCCACGATGACTCAGGAGTTCATCCATGCGTTGTAAATCCGCGATTGATTTTAAGTCGGAAGGCGTCTGTTCGTTGCCGAAGCCGCCGTCAAGATCGCTGCCGATCGCGCAGTGATCGGTATTCCCCGCCATTTGGCAAATATGATCGATATGATCCACAGCCGATTCAATTTTCAATTCGCCTGCAACGCTCGAACCAACCTGCCAGCCTACTTTGAGCATCCACGCATCAAAGGCTGCTCCGATAACGGCTCCACGTGAAATTAACAGACGAATCAAATCATCACTCAATTGACGATCCCCCGGAACGAGCGATCTGCAATTATGATGCGAAGCCCAGATCGTCCCCTCGTATAAATCGATCGCTTCTTCCATACTGCGATCACATAAGTGAGTCACATCCAACCCCATATTCAACTGCTGCATATTTTGCAGCAGTTTTTTTCCATCTGATGTCAACGGACCATCTACCGCGGTGCCTGCTGCGTATTGTCCGAAGCCGTAATGGACCGGGCCGATGGCGCGCAGTCCATTTTCGTGCCACATTGAAAGTTCATCCGGCTGCGTAATCGGGTCCGCCCCTTCCATCGAAAGAATCATACCGAGGGGCAGTTTTTGATCAGCCGTTTTTGCAGACCACTTGGCAAGGTGATCATCGAAATCGGCCTGTGTTTGAATCAGGCGAATATGCCCCTGTCGTTCCCACAGCGTGTAACAAGCCCGTTGCGCATGAGCGGCGGCAAAGGCTCCGATGCGAGTGGAATAATCGATATCGGTCCGCAGATACTGCTGCTTCAACTGAAGCTGCGGCCCACTTCTTGCCAGTAACGTTGCGATGCACAAAAAGATATTTCCCTTGTGCATTTCTTCAAATGTCAAAACGGCGTTACCGCGATAGGCGACATCGGTCATTGCCGCTTCCCGCTGGTTCAACTCTGCTAAACTCTGGGTCAAATCCCGATCATGCGAAGCAGCATTCCATGCCAGATCCAGGTGTGCATCAATCAGCAGTCTCATTGTTGTTCGCCTTAGTTATAGTTCATCATCAGCGTTACTCATCAGCATTATGTTAATTGTTCTATAACAACTCTTGCAACCACTGGGAGAGACTCTCGCAAGTCCAATCAACTAATACAGAATTGATTTCGCGGAAAAAAGAAGTTTTTTTGTAACAATTACACCCCAAACGGGTTCGATTTGTAAGCCTGCTTACTAAATGAGGGGAGATAAGAGCTTATTGAATTCTCTCTAGGTGATTTTGTTGAAATTTGCTACAAAACCTGTCCCTTCACTACTTATTCCCTCCACTGACGGACAGATGCAATGGTACGTCCTTTAATTTGCAATCAATTTTTACGGATGAGTTTAAGCCTCGTTGTTGCCGGCTTTTGCTTTGGTCACCATGTTTTTGCTCAATTGCATCAACCGTTACAGAATCGGGCATCTCAGCCGGTTTATCAGAATTCAGCGAGAGCCTCTCGTCCTTACTTCAAACCCTACCAAAACAGATATCAACAAGATGTTCTGAACAGGCAAGTGCAAAACAGAGTGAGACCCGTTTCTAATTATCAGCCCGTCAATCAAAATAGACGGACAGGGCAATTACCGCAGGCTCCAACTGAATCTTATGCGCCTGGGCCAACTTTAAGGCAGCCAGCCGGAAACAGAATTCCCTCACTTCCCCGTACATTTCCCAATGCTGGCGGGCATACGTTTGGGCCGAGCGGAGATTCACCTTCATTTGCACCACAACAGCCAGGCTCTGTTTACAACTCCCCATACAATAATGGAGCAGGGCATACCTACTCAATGCCCGAACAATTATCACCCTACGCAACGCAGTCTCAAGATTGCCTCGATCGCCTGGGAGAAGATTACAGTGGCGGCTGGGGCTGGACGGTGCTTCCTAAAGACATTTTGTATCAATCTTACCTGGGAGGTCCTCGGGAACCGCGTTTTGGTCAATCAATGGTCTATCTCAAAGGGACAGGAGCCATCTGGTCGCTGGAAGCTGGGGGAAGAGCCGGGTTATTGCGTTACGGTTCAGGACCGGGCGAACCGCTTGAAGGATGGCAGTTAGATTTCTGGGGAGCCGCGTTTCCCCGCTTAAACATGAACGAACAGGGAGACCTGGAAGCAGCCGATTTTCGGGTGGGTATCCCAATCACCTGGAGAAAAGGCCCGATGCAAATGAAATTTGAATGGAGCCATCTCAGCTCTCACGCAGGTGATGAGTTTATGCTTAGAAACCCGGGCTTTGTGCGTATCAATTATTTGAGGGACGCATTCCTGCTTGGGGGCGGTTATTTCGTCACTCCCGATTTACGCCTTTATGCCGATGCGGAATACGCATACAACACCAGTGGTGGTTCAGAACCGTGGCACTTTCAATTTGGCTTTGATTATTCACCAGTCGCTGTTTCAGATTATAATTATTATTCTGGACGCCGTGCTCAGCCATTCCTTGCGGTCGCTTCAAATATCCGGCAGGAAGTCAACTTCAGTGGAGGAGTTAATGTCGTTGCAGGATTGCAGTGGCGTAGCGATGAATCGACAAGTCTGTTTCGTATTGGGTTGCAATATTACCAGGGACAATCCTTGCAGTACGAATTCCTGGGCGATTACGAAGAACTAATCGGCTTCGGCATGTGGTACGATTTTTAAGTTCAACTTTCGCACTGTTAGATCCCTTATCGGATCCAAGTTGTACGAGCCCTTCAACAAGCGATCCTCGTTTGTTGAAGGGGGCAAAACGCAATCAGAAACTTCATCAACGCCTCTCTAAACAGCAGCGTCAATTGTAACTGCGTTTGGATGACCGGTTACTACAATATGACTGCTTCGCGTTTTTAACACTCGAAAGTTACCAGGGGCGTTACCAGGGGCGTTACCAGGGGCATCACTGGGGGCATCACTGGGGGCATCACTGACCCGGCTCTCCTGAAAGAGTGGCTCCACTTTCCAGCATGGTCAGTAATAGCGGACCTTATGGCTCATGACAATTCGCTGGATAGTTACGTGTTTTCCTTTGTGAACGTTTAGACTTTGTGGTAAAAAGCAATCTGGTTGCGGCTATCAAGATAAGCTAAATGAGCCGAGTACATGTTTCCCAGATGCTTTTCCCCAAAGAGAACGCTATGCCCCATCCTTGCCTTTGCCGAAATGTGCTGCTGTTCTGTTTATTGTTCTCTGGTTCTCGATCTTATGCTGATGACTGGCCGATGTGGCGGTACGATGCGGGGCGGACTGCGCAATCGATGGAAACATTGCCGAAGCATTTGCAGTTATTATGGACGCGAGAACTACCGCCGTTGAAACCGGCGTATCGGAATGCCCGTTTACAATTTGATGCCGGCTACGAACCGGTTGTCGCCGGAAAAACATTGTTTGTTGGCTCCTCACGTAACGACAGATTAACCGCTTACGATACCGAAACCGGGACAGAACGCTGGCGATTTTATACAGATGGACCGATCCGATTTGCACCGGTTGTCTGGCAGGGCAAAGTC
>Ga0316208_1002708_pt1 | contig 13881 bp, 12 predicted proteins | sample 3monopyrite_MG_FD_204944 | JGI IMG/M metagenome (GOLD analysis project Ga0316208, IMG submission 204944) | Microbial mat bacterial communities from mineral coupon in-situ incubated in ocean water Damariscotta River, Maine, United States -... | ecosystem: Environmental > Aquatic > Marine >... | reverse complement strand
TCCATTGAGGATATGGACGAATATTCTGAGCTAGCTCAGAAATACTTGGATGATTAATGAGTCAATATCATCAACCGGTTTTGCTTGCAGAAAGTATTGAAGGACTTGGGGTAAAACCAAATGGAGTGTATGTGGATGTGACGTTTGGTGGCGGTGGTCACAGCCGAGATATTCTCAAAAAACTTACAACTGGAACTCTTTTGGCCTTTGATCAGGACGAGGATGCGAGACAAAACGCTGATGATCTAGCCGGAAAATTCCAAGAACGTTCTTTCACATTTGTTGAATCAAACTTTAGGCATCTTAAAAAGTATTTGAAGTTTCACGGGATTTCAGAGGTGGATGGAATATTGGCAGATTTGGGCGTTTCTTCACATCAGTTCGATGTGGGAGAACGAGGGTTCTCCACCCGTTTTGATGGGCCTTTGGATATGCGGATGAATCGAGAACAGGTGGTCTCGGCCCAAACTATTGTAAATGAGTATGCTGAAAAGGATCTCATCCATTTGTTGAGTGCGTATGGAGAAGTGAGAAACGCTCGAACATTAGCCGCTGAAATCGTAATGGAACGATCAAATGAGCAGATCACTACCAGTGGTCGTCTCATGTCTATTGCTGAACGCGTGGCTCCAAAGGGTAGGTTAATGAAATATGCTGCACAGCTTTTTCAGGCAATTCGGATTGAGGTGAACGATGAAATGGGAGCTCTGCAAGAGTTCTTGGCTCAGAGCAGGGAAGTGATTAAACCAGGGGGAAGATTGGTCGTGATTAGCTACCATTCTTTAGAGGATAGGCTAGCGAAGAACTTTATAATGAAAGGAAATTTTAAGGGTACAGTTGAAAAGGATTTTTATGGAAATTTACTTCGGCCATTTGACCCAGTAAATAGAAAGTTGATTACACCAAGTGAAAAAGAAATTGATAATAATAGCAGAGCGCGTAGTGCGCGATTACGAATAGCCGAACGAACGACATGGCGGTAAATACTTATAAGCAATCTGGAAAACGAAAGAAGGGTTCTTTTTTCGGTTGGCTAAATCGCCTCTTTCAAATCAACGAATCTTTCGCACAAGTGATACACGTTCGGTTTTTGCCACAAATAATTTTTATTGCGGTACTTTCCATTTTGTATATAGCCAATCGCCATAGTGCTGAAAAAAAAATTAGAGCGATCAGTAAATTGGAGGTGCAGGTTGAAGATTTCCGAGCGGATTTCACAACCTTAAAGGCGAGTTATATGTTCGATAGCAAGCAGTCTGAAGTTGCCAAACGGGCTAAGCATATTGGCTTGGTCAATGGAAGTGAATCACCAATGTTGATTTCAGTAAAATGAGTATCAAAAAATCCATATTGGTCAGAGTGCGAATCGCCTTTCTTCTAACGTTTCTTATTGTTGGAGGAATCGTTTATCGATTAGTCAAAATACAAGTAATCGAAGGAGAGCAATGGGTCGGACTCGGAGAATCCATCGGACTCAAGGTAATGGATATCCCAGCCACGCGTGGAAATATTTACGCTGATGATGGGAGCTTACTGGCTACTTCATTGCCCTTCTATCAGATCGCATTTGATCCTTACATATCATCCGATGGACTTTTCAAATCCAACATTGATTCGCTAAGCATTTTACTGGCTAGTTACTTTAAGGACAAGACCCGAGAGCAGTACAAAGATAAGATCGAGCGTTCACGAAGGGCAGGAAGAAGATACATGGTGTTGAGCCAAGAGGAAGTGGGCTATCAGGATAAAAAGCGAATGGAGCATTGGCCGATTTTCCGAAACGGTCGAATGAAAGGCGGGGTGATTTTTGAAAAAATTGGAAAACGGTTTCTTCCTTTTTCACGATTGGGCTATCGAACGATTGGGCGAGTGAATGGAGAGAATAGAGGGACTGTCGGTCTTGAATTTAGTTTCAATAAACAGCTAGCAGGACAAAATGGAGAGGCGCTTTTCCAGCGAATGTCTGGTGGTGGCTGGAAGCCCGTTTTTGATGGGTCGGAGGTACGATCGGTGGATGGTTTTGATATACGAACTACACTAAATGTGAATCTTCAAGACATTGCCGAATCATCCCTGCACAGAGCACTCAGACAACACCAAGCAGATTATGGGGTGGCTGTGGTTATGGAAGTTGCTACTGGTGAGGTCAAGGCCATTTCAAACCTCAGCCGAACAGAAGCCGGAAATTACTGGGAGAAATACAATTATGCTGTTGGTGGCCAGGGATCTCGTGAGCCAGGTTCCACTTTCAAATTAGCCAGCATGATTGCGCTACTTGAGGAAACCAATATAAAACCCACGGATTCCATAGACACGGGTGATGGAACCATGGAATTTTTTGATCGAGTAATGCGAGATCATAAGTATGGTGGGTTTGGAAAAATCACTGTGAAGGAGATTTTTGAAAAATCCTCGAACATTGGAATTGCAAAGTTGGTGACTCAGTATTTTGGCGATAAGCCAGACAAATTCGTTCAATACATTGAGGAGATGGGACTCACAAAACCACTCGGTTTTCAAATGGTAGGAGAAGGTATTCCTTACGTTAAAAATACATCTGATTCTACATGGAGTGGCGTCTCACTTCCGTGGATGTCTCATGGATACGAGTTGAAGATGACCCCACTTCAGACATTGACGTTGTTCAATGCTGTTGCCAACAATGGACGAATGATCCAGCCAATCATTGTGAAATCAGTGAACAAGGCGAATAAAGAAATTGACACGTTCAAACCACGGATCATCAATAATAGCATTTGTTCTGATCAGACCTTGGCGTATGTGAAATCAATGTTGGAGGGTGTTGTTTTGCGTGGCACGGCCAAGAACATTAGCAATAGCAAATACCCAATTGCGGGCAAAACAGGGACGGCAAAGAAGGTGGTGAATGGAAGATATACCAATAAATACTATACCTCATTTGCAGGATATTTCCCTGCCAACAAGCCCAAATATAGTTGTATTGTGGTGATCGATGATCCCAAGGGATTCCAGATTTATGGCAGTGATGTGGCGGCACCAGTATTTAAGGAAATCGCTGACCGGATTTATGCTTTGGAGTTAGACATGCACGAAATCACAAATGAATCCGCCCAAATGACAGGTGTGTTTCCAGTAATCAAATCTGGCAATCATGATGAGCTAAAATACCTGTGCGATGAACTCGGGATTTCCAATCACTCATCGGGTGACGAACAGTGGGTAACAACGCAAGTAGTGAACCAATCAATTTTATGGAAAGACAATGAAGTAAGCCTTAAAGGAATTCCAGACGTGCGAGGTATGACGCTAAGAGATGCCATCTATGTCTTGGAAAATCTCGGACTTAAGGTAAGCACCAAGGGCAGAGGACGCGTGGCAGAGCAGTCACAGTTGCCAGGGGTGAGATTGAATAAAGGAAGTCGAATAACCCTAACGCTCAGCTAATGGCGGTTTTGAAGGACATATTGTTTGGGGTGAACTTGAAAGGTATTCAAGGCGATCGTGAGATGGAAATCACTGGAGTGGAGTTTGATTCTCGATTGGTGAAGAAGGGAACGCTGTTTGTGGCCATCAAGGGAATTACTTCGGATGGGCACTCGTTCATCAGCAATGCCATTGCGTCAGGAGCGTCGGCCGTGATTTGCCACACCTTGCCAACAAAATTGAACAAGGACGTAACATACATTGAAACAGAAAACAGCCCCAAAGCCCTGGGTCTCTGTGCATCAAATTTCTATGGCCGCCCTTCTGATAAATTGAAGCTTATTGGCATCACGGGCACCAATGGAAAGACAACAATTGTCACGCTCTTGCACGATTTATTTTCAAAGCTGGGCTATAGAAGTGGGTTGATTTCTACTGTAGAGAATAGAGTTGGGGATAAAATTATTGATTCGAAATACACCACGCCAGATGCCAATCAGCTTAATAAACTGTTGAAACAAATGGTTGATGAAGGCTGTACGCATTGTTTTATGGAGGTGAGTTCACACGCTTTGGTTCAAAATCGGACCGAGGGTCTGGTGTTTTCAGGAGGAGTGTTCACAAATATTTCACACGATCATCTTGATTATCACGAGACCTTCGATGAGTACATCGCGGCTAAGAAATTACTGTTTGATAATTTGCCATCCACGGCTTTTGCACTGGTGAATCAGGATGATAAGCGAGGGAGGATCATGCTTCAGAACACCAAGGCTGACAGGCAGAAATTCGCGATCAAGACCATGGCAGATTTCAAAGCGAAAGTCATTCACAATACCCTCCAAGGATTGGAACTGGATGTGGATGGTACGGATGTATGGTTCAAGTTGGTCGGAGGATTCAATGCCTACAATTTACTCACAGTTTATGCCATTGCCGTGCTGTTGGAGGAAGACAAAATAGAAATACTCGAGGTACTTTCTTCCTTGCAAGCTGCCAGAGGAAGATTTGAGCAAGTCGCAAATAGCGAAGATATTATAGCCATTTTGGATTACGCCCACACACCTGATGCGTTGGAAAATGTTCTGAAGACAATTGACGATTTAAGAACTAAGAACGAGCAGATGATTACAGTGGTCGGTTGTGGTGGAAACCGAGACAAATCAAAGCGCCCTAAAATGGCCAAAATTGCCGCAAAATACAGTGACAAGGTGATCCTGACATCTGACAATCCGAGGGACGAAGAGCCACAGGATATCTTGGATGATATGCTTGTTGGCGTACCTAAGTCACTCGAGCGAAACACCATGGTTATCGTCGATAGACGTGAGGCTATTCGTACGGCTTGCAATTTGGTCAGTGCAAAGGACATTGTATTGGTGGCTGGAAAGGGACATGAGACCTATCAGGAAATAAAAGGTGTAAGACATCATTTTGACGACAAAGAAATATTAACCGAGATGCTGAACTGATGCTTTACTATTTATTCACATATCTCGATGAAAAATTTGACCTGATGGGTGCAGGGGTTTTTCAGTATATCTCGTTTCGAGCGGGAATGGCAGCTGTATTGTCCCTGCTCATCACCATCACATTTGGCAAACGCCTTATCGGTATGCTTCGCCAATTCCAGATGGGCGAATCCATCCGTGACCTTGGCTTAGAAGGTCAGATGGAAAAACAAGGAACACCTACGATGGGAGGAATCATTATCATTTCTGCCATAGTTATTCCCACGTTGCTCTTTGCCAAGATCGCCAATATCTACATTATCCTTCTTGTAGTGTCCGCCCTTTGGCTTGGTGCCATTGGATTCCTAGATGATTACCTGAAAATCAAGCGACAGAATAAGGAAGGACTTAGAGGAAAATTTAAAATATTGGGGCAGGTGATTTTGGGATTGGGAGTAGGTCTGACCATGGTTTTTCATGAAGATATTGTGATCCGTGATTTTGCAGGTGATGCCTATCAGGATGCCAAGAGCCTGCTGACAACAATACCTTTTGTCAAAGGAAATGAATTTAACTATGCTTGGCTCATGCCGAATATTTGGGATGATTATACCTGGATAGTCTACATTCTAGTTGTCATTTTTATCATTACGGCGGTTTCAAACGGAACGAATATCACTGATGGACTGGATGGGTTGGCGGCTGGTTCAGTGGCCATTATTGGCTTGGGCTTGGCGATTCTTGCTTACCTCTCAGGTCATGCGATTTTCTCCGAATACCTGAACATCATGTTTATCCCCAATTCAGGAGAATTAGTGATTTTCTGTGCTGCCTTTGTGGGTGCTTGCATTGGATTCTTGTGGTACAATTCGTATCCGGCGCAGGTGTTTATGGGAGATACAGGTAGTCTTTCACTAGGTGGAATTATTGCCGTGCTGGCGCTAGTACTTAGAAAGGAATTTCTAATTCCTATTTTATGTGGAGTAATCGTAATTGAAAATCTGTCAGTAATTGTTCAGGTATTTTATTTCAAGTACACCAAGAAAAAATACGGAGAAGGACGAAGGGTATTTCTTATGTCACCACTTCATCATCACTATCAGAAAAAGGGCTTGCACGAAGCTAAGATTGTCTCACGTTTTTGGACTATTGGAATCATGCTTGCAATTATTTCACTAGCGACTTTAAAACTCAGGTAATTATGACATTACAGGATATACAAAAAAGAAATGAGCACTTTCAGGGCAAAGCAGCAGCTCTTGTGGACTTGATTCCGGGAGCAGGGTTGCTGGACATTAGTACCGCTTTGATCCGCAGTGCCAGAGTCATTGACAAGTATATGGTTCAGTTGATCCATGCGGCCAATGAAAAGCAGTTTCAGCAGGCCATGAATTTGATAGAAGAGGAGTTGGATGAAACGGTCTATATCCTCGATCGAATGGACATGAAGAATAAAAAGTATAAGCTAAAGGTTCTGGAAAATTTCCTAAAGCAAGGCTATGAGCTTTTATCAATTTATTCTTTGTGCTGTGATCACATCATTAGCAAACGAGTGAGCAAAGACGAAGAAGTAATATGAGCAAACGAGTCGTCATATTAGGGGGTGGAGAAAGCGGAATTGGGGCTGCATTGTTGGCAACCAAACAAGGATATGATGTCTTTTTGTCAGATGTTGGGCACATTTCAGCCTCGCGAAAATCGGTACTCAAGAAGAACAAAATCAGTTTTGAAGAAAACCAACATACTGAGGAAAGAATATTGGCAGCAGATCTTGTAGTAAAAAGCCCAGGGATTCCGGATACCAGCATGCTGATTTTGAAAATCATGGGAGAGGGCATTTCGGTGATTTCTGAAATTGAATTTGGGTTCATTCATTTAGAGAAAGAGGCAAAGGTGATCGGGATTACGGGGACAAATGGGAAAACAACGACCACACTGCTCATCAATCATTTGTTGAAAACGGCAGGCTTGAAAGTGGGCATGGGAGGAAATGTAGGTACCAGCTTTGCTGGACTAGTGGCGGAAGGAAATTTTGATTACTATGTTGTAGAGGTAAGTAGTTTTCAGTTGGACGGTATTCATGAATTCAAAGCAGATGTTGCCATACTTTTGAATATTACTCCTGATCATTTGGACAGATACGAATATGATTTTAACAAGTATGTCACCTCGAAGTTTAGAATCACTGAAAATTTAACCCGCGAGGAGTGCTTTATTTATTGCAAGGATTCTGCCCCAGTAACCGAGCGACTCAATGAACAAAAAGTAGATGCGTGTATGATGGCAGTGTCCACGGCTAAGAATGAGCAAATTTCAGCTTATTTGGAGGAGGAGCATTTGATCTTCAATTATCAGTTCAAGGATTTGGATAGAAATCATCGAATTCCACTTTCGGAAATCTCACTTATAGGTAAGCATAACATGGTCAATACCATGGCCGCTGTGCTTAGCACATTGCATTTTGATGTGTCTATAGAAGATATTTTGGATGGACTGAAGAGTTTCAAGAACGCCCCCCATAGATTGGAACTGGTAGCAGAGGTGGATGGGGTCGCATTTATCAACGACTCCAAAGCCACCAATGTGGATGCCGTGTACTATGCGCTCGATGGGGTGAAATCCGGGATCGTATGGATGGTTGGAGGTATTGACAAAGGGAATGACTATGGACAATTGATGGAATTGGTGAAGGACAAAGTGAAAGCAATTGTATGTTTAGGAAAAGACAACAGTCGGATTCGAGGCTGCTTCGGGGAGCTGAGCGTGCCCTTTTATGAAACTCAGGAAGTTGGCGAGGCAGTAGAGAAAGGATTAGAGTTCGCAAATGAGGGAGACACAGTTTTGCTATCACCAGCATGTTCTAGTTTCGATTTGTTTGATAATTATGAGCAACGTGGTGATCAATTCAGAGAGGCCGTGTTGGAAATGAAGGAAAAACAAAAGGTATGAACGAGGTTAAAGAATGGGCATATCGAAATCTAAAAGGTGATCCAGTGATCTGGTTTATCGTTTTCGTGCTATCGCTGTTTAGCATCCTGGTGGTGTACAGTGCCACCGGTAGTCTGGCGTACAAGATGATGGGTGGCAATACGGAGTACTATTTATTTAAACACACTTTCTTGGTTGTACTTAGTTTGCTTGCCATGTGGTTTGCACATCGCGTAGATTATCGATACTATTCTAAAATATCGAAACTTGCTTTGGTCCTCAGCGTCCCGCTCCTTCTATACACCTGGGTGTTCGGCACCAACATAAATGAAGCCTCTCGGTGGATCACCATTCCAGTGATTAATCAAGCTTTTCAACCGTCAGATCTCGCAAAGTTGGCACTCATCATTACCCTTGCCAGCATGCTCGCCAAGCGGCAAAAGGATATTCAGGATTTCAAGAAAGCCATCATTCCTATGCTCATTTGGATTGGCGTTATCTGTGGGCTTATCGCAATGACCAATATCTCCACGGGGATACTACTTTTTGTTACCTGTATGTTGGTACTATTTATTGGACGAGTACCGGTAAAATATCTCGCCATGCTGATCTTGATTGGTGGGGTTGCTGGAAGTACGGCGGTGCTATTTGGCCAACGTGGAAATACAGCATTGAGTAGAATCGAAGATTACATTTACAAGGAAACTCCATTTCAAGCGAAACAGGCCTACGTGGCAATTGCATCAGGCGGATTATTTGGAAAAGGACCAGGTCAGAGCGAGCAAAGAAATTTTCTACCACATCCTTATTCGGATTTTGTGTACGCAATCATAATTGAGGAGTATGGCCTAGTTGGAGGAGTAGCAGTGTTAGCACTTTATCTCGGATTGCTCTATCGAGGAATGAAAGCAGCGGCGAGTAGTGAGCGAACCTACGGTGGATTGTTGTCTGCGGGATTGAGTTTCGCATTGGTCATACAAGCGATTGTAAATATGGGTGTGGCCGTTGGGCTGGGGCCAATCACAGGTCTGACCCTGCCACTCATAAGTATGGGGGGTACCTCCCAATTATTTACCGGACTAGCCTTGGGAATTATATTGAGTGTCAGCAGGGGTGAGCAATCCTCGGTAAGCACAAGCGTATCAAACCAATACAAAGAAGCAGCTTGATGAACGAGAAGCGCACATATCGAATTATGATTAGCGGTGGCGGTACCGGAGGACATATCTATCCAGCCATCTCGATTGCACAAGCTTTGCAAGCGCAGTTAGATGCACCAGAGATACTATTTGTGGGAGCCAAAGGTCGTATGGAAATGAAGAAGATTCCGGAGGCCGGTTTTGATATTGTCGGATTATGGATCAGCGGTTTGCAACGAAAGCTGTCTGTTCAAAATTTGCTTTTTCCTTTCAAAGTCATCATTAGCCTGATCAAATCCTTTTCTCTGATTAGGAAATTCAAGCCAGATGTTGTCGTAGGCGTTGGTGGTTACGCCAGTGGGCCGTTGCTTTTTGCTGCTTCTGCCAAGAAAATTCCTACGCTGATTCAAGAGCAAAATTCTTACGCTGGACTTACCAATAAATGGCTCGCCAAACGTGTGAATAGAATCTGTGTGGCGCATGAAGGGATGGAGAAATATTTTCCTTCCTCCAAACTGATAGTAACGGGCAATCCTGTGAGAGATAATATCATTCTGGACGTGTCACAAAAGGATACAGCGTACACTTTTTTTGGGTTTGATTCTCAGCGGCCTGTCGTGTTTATGGTCGGTGGTAGCTTGGGCGCACGTACGCTGAATGAAGCCATGTTGGCCTCCTTAGAGAAATTTGAATCCGCTGGCATTCAGGTGATTTGGCAAACGGGTGGATTCTATTTTGAGGAAATGAAATCAAGGGCATCCGTGCAGAATACTAGGCAATTGATGATGGTTGATTTTCTCAAGGAAATGGACATGGCCTATGCGGTGGCAGACGTGGTGATCTCCCGCGCGGGTGCATTGTCGATTGCAGAATTGGAGCACACAGGCAAAGCCACGATTCTGATCCCATCACCAAATGTGGCTGAAGATCATCAAACCCTGAACGCTCAGGCACTGGTAGAAAACGATGCAGCGATTTTATTGAAAGATTCGGAGGCCGTGGAAAAATTGGCAGAATATACCTTGAAATTGCTTGATGATGCGGAACAAAGAAATCGACTCTCAAAAAACATTAAGTCATTAGCAAAAGCTAATGCAGCAAGCGGTATTGCAAATGAAGTAATCAAACTCGCAGCATGAAAACTGACGATCTACATAGCGTCTATTTTATCGGAATCGGAGGAATCGGGATGAGTGCTCTGGCGCGATGGTTTGTGGCCAGGGGCAAGAAGGTGGCGGGATACGATCTCAGAGAAACCGAACTAACTAAGACGCTGGTGGCTGAGGGAATGGACATACATTTTCAACCAGATATTTCACTCATTCCAAACAATTTCAAAGGGCAGGTAGGGACATTAATCGTGTACACGCCAGCAGTTCCTGAAGATCATGCGGAATTGAAATTTTTTAGAGAAAATAATTTCAACCTCAAAAAACGAGCAGAGGTTTTGGGCGATTTAACCAAAGATCATTTTACGATCGCTGTGGCGGGTACACACGGCAAGACCACCACTTCTTCGATGATCGCTCATTTAATAAACGGAATTTCCGGTGGTGTCAACGCTTTTGTGGGCGGCATCATGACCAACTATGACTCTAACCTAATCCTGGGAGATGCAGATGCCCCGATTGTGGTAGAGGCGGATGAATTCGACCGATCCTTTTTATACATTCATCCCAACTACACGGTCGTGACATCCATCGATCCCGACCACTTGGATATCTATGGTGATGAGGCAGAGTTGGCCAATACATTTCTGGAATTTGTTAAACGTACGGCACCAAAAGGAAGAATTCTCATGAGCTCTGATGCAGGCCTTAAAATATTCGGGCCCGCCTACACGTCGTACGATATTCGATTGGGAGACATTGTAGCGGAGAGTTTGCGGATTGTGGAGGGTGCTTTTGTTTTCACTTACCGAAAGGGCAAGATCAAGGTGACTGATCTGTTTCTGTATGTTCCTGGTTATCACAATGTAATGAATGCGCTTGCGGCCGTAACTGTGGCTCTCGAAATGGGTATGTCTGACAAGCAGATACGAACAAGATTGAAGACGTACAAGGGCGTAAAAAGGCGATTCGAATTTGTCGTACGTTTCGGAAAAACAATTGTCATAGATGATTACGCTCACCACCCAACGGAGATCGCTGCGATTATTCGGTCAGTAAGGGTGCTGTACAAAAAACGCTATCTCACGGTGGTATTTCAACCGCATCTTTTCACTCGGACAAGAGATTTCTTGGAGGGTTTTGCCGAGAGTCTGGATGCTGCCGACGAAGTGATTTTACTCCCCATTTACCCTGCCCGTGAAAAAGCCATCAGAGGAGTTACTTCAGAGAGCATTCTGGAGTTGATGAAAAATGAAAAGAAAATGGTCTGTGAAAAAGACGACCTGCTGACAGTGCTCGAAGAAAAGAAACCTGACCTGATCCTGACTTTAGGAGCAGGAGATATCGATAAAGAGGTGCCGAAGATTGCTGATTTTTTTAGACCGAAAGGAGACGAAGATGAAGAATAGTAGATACGCTTGGACAGCTGCGGCGGCCACTGTGGTTTTACTCTCATGGATGGGGTTTTCTTTCCGTGGAGACGCCCTTGTTAATGATGTGCAGGTGGATATTATTTCCAATGTAGGCAATCAATTTATATCGGAAGCTGAGGTGATCGAGCTGATGCGAGGTGACCAGAATATTCTGACCCTGCCCGTGAGCAAGTGGGACATGAGCGAGATGGAGAGGAGGGTGGAGGCCAATCCTTTCGTGATGGATGCGGAGGTATTTCGGGATGTGAAAGGAAATGTACTTGTGCGTGTAAATCAGCGCAAACCCATTGGTCGAATCTATCACAAATATGAGCGGGACAAATACATCGATGGAAGCGGAAACCTGTTACCTACAACCGCACGTCACACAGCTCGCGTACCTCTAATAGAAATTCAAGGATTGAATTGGGAGGATAATCTCACCGAGACAAATTACGGAAGCGACCTCTTGGAACTATTAAAATTTATCGAAAAGGATAATTTTTGGAGAGCTCAGATAGCTCATATAGTGGTGGAGGCAGATGGGCAAATAGAGATGATTCCACAAGTGACCAAGCAAAAAATCGTGCTTGGAATGCCAGAGGATATAGAGGCGAAATTTGAAAAACTAATGATCTTCTATAAGAAGATACTGCCAGCTAAAGGCTGGAATAATTACAGCACTGTGAATTTGAAATTTAAGGACCAAATTATCTGCGAATAGCCATGAGTAAAGAAGAAATAATTGTAGGACTCGACATAGGCACAACCAAGATTTGTGTAATTGTTGGCAAGAAGAATGAATATGGAAAACTTGAGGTGCTCGGAATGGGTAGATCCGTTTCTGATGGTGTCGTCTCTGGTATTGTCATTAATATTGACAAGACCGTTCATGCAATTGAGAAGGCCATCAAGCAGGCGAGTGATGCGTCGGGCATCAATATAGGCGTGGTGAATGTAGGTATTGCGGGTCAGCATATCAATAGTAGCATCCAGCATGGATCGATTATTCGTAAGTCAGAGGATGAAATCACACTCGAAGATCTCAACCAACTGACATCAGATATGTATCGTATGGTGATTCCACCAGGTAGCCAGATTATTCACGTGATGCCTCAGGATTATATCGTTGATTACAACGAGGGGATTACAGATCCAGTCGGGATGCCAGGAGTGAAATTGGAGGCAGATTTTCACATTATCACAGCTCAGAGCAATGCCATCAATGATATTAATAAATGTGTGAAACGTGCAGGATTGGAGATTGCAGATTTGATTTTGGAACCGCTCGCTTCTAGCCTCTCTGTTTTAGGTGAAGAAGAAAAACAAGCAGGTATTTGTCTGGTGGATATTGGAGGGGGCACCACAGACGTGGCGGTTTTTCATGAAGGAATTATTCGCCATACGGCCGTCATTCCTTTCGGGGGAAATATTATAACTGCCGATATCAAGCAGGGTTGCATGGTCATGGAGCACCAGGCAGAATTATTGAAAACTAAATTTGGTAAGGCCATTGCCGAAGAAGCAAGTCCAAATGAGATTGTCTCGATTCCTGGGTTAAGAAATCGTCCGGCAAAAGAGATTTCAATCAAAAATCTTGCACATGTGATTGAGGCAAGGATGGAGGAGATCATAGAAATGGTACATACCGAAATCATCAATTCGGGATACCACAAAAAATTGGCTGGAGGAATTGTAGTGACAGGCGGAGGATCCCAATTGACCAATGTGAGTCAGTTATTTGAATATATGACTGGTCTCGATACTCGAATCGGCCATCCAAATGAACACCTCGGAAGAAGCAAAATTGAAGCGGTAAAGAGCCCAATGTATGCCACATCGGTGGGACTCGTATTGTCAGGATTCAAGGCGCTGGACTTCAGAGAAGAGCAGTATCAAGAGGCCAGTAGTGGAGGCTACCTGAGTGGAAACCGAAAAGAGAAAAAAGGAAGTAAATTTTTTGAAAACATCCTTAGCAAAACGAAAGGACTGCTGATTGATGATTTTGATGATAAAGAATACAAATAGCAACCGTGTCACTGGTTGGTTTCGGTCGGGTACTGATGACTGATTTTTTGACACAGAAACTAAAAAATTATGGAAGATAGTATGTATCAATTCGATTTACCGACCCATCATAAGTCGATTATTAAAGTGATTGGAGTTGGGGGGGGTGGAAGCAATGCCGTAAATCACATGTACAACCTTGGTATCAAGGATGTGGAATTTGTGGTCTGTAATACGGATCATCAGGCATTGGAGACTAGCCCGGTTAAGAATAAACTTCAGATAGGCGTGAACCTGACAGAAGGACTTGGAGCAGGAGCAAATCCTGAAAAAGGGAAAAATGCTGCGATAGAAAGTAAGGAGCAGATTCGTGAGCTTTTGTCCGAAGAAACGAAAATGATCTTCATCACTGCTGGAATGGGTGGCGGTA
>Ga0316208_1002707_pt1 | contig 13883 bp, 11 predicted proteins | sample 3monopyrite_MG_FD_204944 | JGI IMG/M metagenome (GOLD analysis project Ga0316208, IMG submission 204944) | Microbial mat bacterial communities from mineral coupon in-situ incubated in ocean water Damariscotta River, Maine, United States -... | ecosystem: Environmental > Aquatic > Marine >... | reverse complement strand
CGATAGTTTTCCATCATGCCAAGTATAATGATAAAACCTAAAGGATTCGCCTGAAGGCGAGGGTTTTATACCCATCGTAAGGAAAATAAGATCCGTTCGCTGGTAAATCAAAAGGTGAGCTTCATGGAAACCACATTTGTCAGGCTGGAAAGCCTAACCTACTTTTTCCTAACGCCTATCTCCCTGTTTGGTTCCGGCTGCGCCGGGTTAGGAGCACTCGAAAAATTACTGTCGTTTCTTCAACCTCTCGTTTAGATCGTGAATTCACCTTAGAGATGAGCTATCCGGTTGGCGAACTGGTTTTTAGCAAATGAATCCACTCCTTGTCGGTTAACTGATCGATGTTTTGCTAGCTTGTAACCCAGCCTTCGCGGTATTTCATTTTATTGAGAATCTGATTCGCTTGTTCATCACCAATGATTATTTCTTGCTTGGGATCCCATTTCAAAGACCGTCCTACTTGTGCAGAAACATACCCCAAGTGTCCCGGCGTGATCGAACGGTGTGCATTCTCTGCAGGGGCGATACAGGCCTTTCGTGATTTGATGCAGTCCAGGAAATTCCGCGCATGACCGGGAGAGGCTTGCACATCGTGGGAACCTGCTTTGAAACCCTTCTTGAACCAGTCCCGCTGTGAGGCATCGATTTTGCCACGTCTCACATAAACCCAGCCATCCTCACCGATAATTTTAAGCCCTTGTTTATTTTTGCTTGAAATCGAACCGGTAATTCCGCCGGGATATTCTGTTTGAATTTCGTACTGAAACGGCGTGTTGTAAATTTTTGTCTCGGGATAAATCCAGTTGACTGCATTGACCGAAGTTGGTCCCGATAAATCAACTCCTAACGCCCAATGCACAATATCGTTGTGATGCCCGATCCAGTCCATTAAAACGCCACCGCCGTAGGCTCGATTCCCACGCCACCAGCGATGAAATCGGGCCTGCATCAACGGCAGCTCTTCTGAAGGACCACACCAGAAATTATAATCGAGATCTTTTCGGGGAGTTAGAATTTTGGTACTTCCCATCGGTTTTTCATACCCGGGAGGAAGCCCCACTTCAAACTTCTGAATTTTTCCAAGATGCCCATTCCTGACCAGGTTGACAGCCATTTGAAATTCTCGCATGGACCGTTGTTGAGAGCCGGTCTGAAAAACCGCTTTTTGTTTCTCTACTTCCTGATAAACAAGTTGCCCTTCTCGAAAAAGGTGAGTAATTGGCTTCTCGCAATAGATATCCTTACCGTTTTTTAGTCCCTGCAGGGTACACAAAGCGTGCCAATGATCGGGAGTGGCGATCACGAGCGCATCGATATCGCTGCGATTGCAAACTTCCCGGAAATCTTTGTAAACATCGGGACCGGAATGTATTCCACTTTTTTTCTTTCTGGCTGCATGTTTTGTGATGTACTCCCGAGCCGGTTCCCGACCAAATGTTCTCCCTTTTCCCCACGGGCGATCTCGATAATGCAACCGATCCACATCGCAAACGGCGACAATTTCTGCATTGGGTTCGCGCAGAAAATCATCAATCAGGTTGAAACCACGCGATCCTAACCCGATTACGCCCAGGCGAATTCGTTCAGAGGGAGCAGCCGTTGCTTTGGTTGAATAAAAAGAACCAGTAAGCAGTGAACTTCCAACCCCAAGTGATGTCCTTAGAAAACTTCTGCGTTTCATAATGAGTTTCCCTTATCTGTATGACTATATTCGAGCTAATCGCTAAAACTTTCCTGATAGAGAAAACAGGAAGTTGTGAACATTGTTCTGAGATACTTGTCATCATTGTCGATGACGATATACTACAGCTCTGCTTTACCGGAAATAAACATTGAATTTCTGATAAAATCGCTGCGGGCGTGGCGGAACTGGCAGACGCGCACGGTTCAGGTCCGTGTTCCTGTTATGGGAGTGGAGGTTCGAATCCTCTCGCCCGTACTGAAAGCCAAACTCGGTTTATTGCCGAGTTTGGCTTTTTTTGTACGAACATCCCTCTACTTATCGTGTGCAAAGCGATAAATACCTTTGCCGCTTGCGGTTTCAATTCCAAAGTAAACTTCACCCGATTGATCCGAACCGAATGTCATCACAGGCATTTTATTGGAAGGGATTCGATAATTCCCTTTCAGTTTATTGCATTTAACATCGTAATCAAGTGCCCAGATTTTTCCGGTGACATAATCGGCGTAGATATATTTTCCCTGCAATTCAGGAATCGCTGTTCCCCGGTAAACTTCTCCGCCAGTGATTGATTTCCCAACCTGGTGATCGTATTCCCAGATTGGATCAACCGCGTTGATTGCAGTCCCCTGACCTCGGTTACTGAACCCGTTGGTTCCTTCACGCCTGTTCCATCCATAATTGCGACCGGCTTGCACGATGTTAATTTCTTCCCACTGGTTCTGACCAACATCGGCTGCCCAGAGGTCTCCCGTTTTTCGATCAAAAGAAAATCTCCACAGATTACGAAATCCGTACGCATAAATTTCTGGTTTCGCCCACGGGCTTTTCACGAATGGATTATCGGGCGGAATCGCATACTGTTTGTTCCCAGATGTTTTGTTGATGTCGATTCGCATGATGCTTCCCAAAAGCGAGCTGAGGTTTTGTCCGTTATCGAACGGATCATTTCCCGAGCCGCCATCACCCAGCGCCATGTAAAGGTAGCCATCCGGACCAAAGGCGATTGTGCCGCCGTTGTGATTAGCAAACGGTTGGGCAAACTTCCAGATGATACGCTCTGAATCTGCTTTGGCTTTGTTTGGATTAGCAGGGTCAACCTGAAATTCTGAAAGTATCGAAGTGTGAGACTCCTTCGCTGATGTATAATAGATGTAAAGCTTGCCGGTCTTTTTGTAATCAGGATGAATCGCCATTCCGAGCAGGCCTTCTTCATTTCCCTTCTTCCAATGTAAAACGCGGTCTTTAATGTTGAGGTACTCAACGGTTTTTTTCGACTTGGCTCCCTCAGGAAGAACGTGAATGGTTCCTGATTGAGTCGCGATGAAAATCCGTCCAGAATCATCTCCTGCATGTGTAATGACAAGCGGACGCAGTGGCGTTGTCTTTCCATCTTTGTCAATTGCTTCCCAGTTATCCCATTCTAAATCGGGAAAGGCGAGGACCGGTTTTAACGCCAGCGTGCTGTCGCTGGGGTCGGGTACATCGTATTCTTTCGGCAGCTCACGTACTTTAATGTTCCGATAAGAAACATAATCGCCATGATCTTGCAGGCAGATGTGACCTTTGGTCGGTTTGCCAAAGTTTTTGAACTTCGCAAACTTACTGGCTGCGACTCGCTTATTCCAATCATCGCTTCCTTTTTGAAAGCGGTAATAACTGACGCCATTGACCATCACTTCACTTTGGTTCGGCGTCTGTTTGAGATAAATATGATTCCATTGTCCGGCAGGATGGCAGGCATCCAACTCTCTTTCTGGATCCAGTCCTGCTTGGGCTTCGACATTTTTCATCCAACCGGGACGACCAGGGCTATAAAGTTGATACAACCAGCCCGCTTTTTGTGGATCGTGCCCGTTGATGTTATCGTTAATTTGAAGTTCCGGTCCTGTCTGCCAGGGGCGGGCTTCTGTTTCGGTGACATGAAACATAATCCCGGAATTTCCTCCCGGCGAAATCCGAAATTCAATCGAAAGTTCAAAACCTTCGAATTGTTCTTCAGAAATAATGTCTCCGGCTCCTTTTTTGGCACGACTCAATACGCCATTTTCGACAACCCAACCATCGCCGACTCCCTCTTTTTTATAGTTCCGCCAGCCTTTAGTGGTCTTGCCATCAAACAGAAGACGCCAACCGGAGCGACGATCCGATTCCGATAATTTGTTCAATTTTTCTTCTGCACGAAGAATTTGTGTTCCTCCACAAAATAATAGTGCAGCAACCATTGCATATCGTAACTTCATAGGTGCCTCTCAGTTAAATAATTATCGTTCCAGTTAATTTAATGATGTTCGGATTCAATACCAATCAATTTTCTCCGATCATATCTTGCCCGCTTCGGAAATGCTACAATGCAGTCAGAATTCGTCTGAACTATTATGTTTGCTGTTGGAAACATCACAAAGAAATCTGATAATGAAAGTCATTGGCATCATCCCCGCGCGGCTCGCATCAACGCGGTTGCCTCGCAAATTATTGCTGGATGAAACAGGAAAAACGTTGCTTCAACATACTTGGGAAGCAGTTCGCGAAGCGGAATCGCTGGGGCGACTTATCATCGCAACTGATGATGAAGAAATCGAAGCGGTTGCAAAATCATTCGGGGCAGAAGTGGTGATGACGGGCGATTGTTCTAACGGAACCGAGCGTGTCGCAGAAGCGATTGAAAACCTGAACCTCTCGGCTGATATTATCGTCAACATTCAGGGAGACGAGCCGGAAATTGATCCGCAGCAAATAGATTTATGCGTGCAATCACTGAGCGATCATCCTGAATGTGAAATGTCCACACTCGCCAATCCGCTGCACGATGCGGCTCATGTGAATGATCCCGCCTGCGTGAAAGTTGTTCGCGCTGATAACGGGAACGCGCTTTATTTCAGTCGCTCGCCGTTACCTTGTTCGCGAGATGGCAGCCCGGAAGATTGGTTCACCAATGCAACAGGTAACCGAGAAAGTCCCTGGTTGCAGCACATCGGACTTTACGCATATCGCGAGCCATTTTTGAAATCATTCGTCAATATGCCTGCTTCCACGCTGGAAAACATTGAAAAACTGGAACAATTAAGAGCCTTGCAAGCCGGGGCGCAAATTCATGTTTCGGTGGTATCACACGGTTCAATTGGCATCGACACGCCAGAAGATTATGCTGCGTTTGTAAAAAGAGTGGTTTGATTAACGAATGCCTCTTGAAATACTTTCGGCTGATGGTAAAACCAGCCTGCTCACCAGATAAATCGTTTAACGGCAAGCCAAAGGCGACTGCCTTGCAGGTAGGTTTGCATGAATAATATCGTCAAGGATGAAAACAGAAAATGACTAAACATATATTTGTTACCGGTGGTGTTGTCAGTTCACTCGGCAAGGGGTTGACGTCTGCTTCTGTCGGTTTACTCCTAGAACGTCGCGGCTTAAACGTACGGATGCAAAAACTCGATCCGTACCTCAATGTCGATCCCGGCACGATGTCCCCCTTCCAGCACGGCGAAGTTTACGTTCTGGATGATGGCTCCGAAACCGATCTCGACCTGGGGCATTACGAGCGATTCACGAACAGCCCGCTGAATAGAAAATCGAATTACACGACCGGGCAGATTTATCAGTCGGTCATCAAAAAAGAACGTATGGGAGATTACCTCGGCGCGACCGTGCAAGTCATCCCGCATATCACTGATGAACTCAAAGAAGCGATTTGTTCGCAGGACGGACCCGATGTCGATGTTGTTATTACTGAGTTGGGCGGCACGGTCGGCGATATCGAAGGGCTGCCGTTTCTTGAAGCATTCAGGCAGGTTCCTTTAGATATTGGCCGAAATAATTGCCTGTTCATTCACCTCACGTTGGTTCCGTATCTGCGAGCTGCCAGAGAATTGAAAACGAAACCGACTCAGCACAGTGTCGGACAACTACGCGGCATCGGGATTCAACCCGATATCCTTGTCATTCGCACCGAACGACCATTAGGACGTGACAACGCAGAGAAAATTGCGCTCTTTTGTAATGTCGAAAAAGAAGCAGTCATCGAAGAAGTTGATAAAACCCTTTCCATTTACGAAGTGCCCCTTGGCTTGGCAGAAAATAAAATTGATCAACTTATTATCAAAAAGCTGAATCTGCATACCGATTCTCTCGAAATGAATGACTGGAAAGAGTTAATTCACAACATTAGAAATCCTGAACACGAAGTGACCATCGCCGTCGTGGGAAAATATATTGAACATCGCGATGCTTATAAATCGATCTACGAATCACTCGATCACGCCGGGTTTGCCTCGCAAACACGAGTCATCATCAAACGGGTTTCCGCTGATGATCTGGAATCAGAAGAAGCAGAACTGTTCCTGCGTGGTGTCGATGGCATTCTTGTCCCTGGCGGTTTTGGCAGCAGAGGCTTTGAAGGAAAAATAAAAGCGGTCCAATATGCGAGAGAGAATCAGATTCCTTACTTCGGAATCTGCTTAGGGATGCAAAGCGCGGTGGCTGAATTTGCCAGAAATGTCCTTGGCCTTTCTGATGCAAACAGTACCGAATTCGAAGACACAACCGGCAATCCGGTTATTTGTTTACTCGAAGAACAAAAGAAAATCACCTACAAGGGGGGGACAATGCGGCTTGGGACTCAAGATTGCAAACTGGCTCCCGGTTCCAGATCACTTGAATTGTACGATGAAGAAATCATTTCAGAACGTCACCGCCATCGCTACGAGTTCAATCCCGATTACCGCCAGCGTTTTGAACAAGCCGGCATGCAAATCGGCGGCACCAGCCCAGATGGCGTGCTTGTTGAAATCGTCGAGATTCAGGATCACCCCTGGTTCGTCGCCGTCCAGTTCCATCCAGAATTCAAATCCAAACCCCTCGCTCCGCATCCACTTTTCAAAGGCTTCATCAACGCCGCATTAACAAGACATCAAGAAAGAATCTCCGCCCCGGTGTAGTAACAGCAAGTTCCCACCGACCTTATGAGGCTGACGGATAAATCCATTGAGGGGTAATAATGACGCACGGCGAGATTGATTAAAAACTATCTGCCATTCTAAAGAAATACCAGGAAAATTTCTCTGCTAAAGAGTATGTAGATAATTACGACGCTACGGATGTATTGATGGAGACATTTGGTGTAACCCAGGAGCTGAAAAGTGAAAATAAACAATTTTGGGGAAGACAGCTTGGAATGTGCTGGCAGCTTTTAGTCGTAGAGCTTTGCAAACAGAATTGTTCTGACTATCGTGATGCCCTTAAATTTGGTGCCGATGAACCATGCGATCTCGTTCTTGGCACTGATGCAATTGACACGAAATACAGGGTCGGCTCTGGTGACTCTGGAACATTAAAAAATATAAATCAGCGTATTTAGGAAATTTTTCAGTCGCAATCCTGATAACTCTCAGCAGGTCGCGCCCGCGAGGAGTTTCTAACATTTTCCACTCTGCAAAATCATGATTAACAGGAGCATGGGGCAGTGATTCGTGAGGCCAAGGGTATTCAATATTTGGCCCTTTATTAGCCAGTGTAGGTGCCAAGTTTTCAAGACCGTGAGCAATGGGCATAAACAAACGAATTCGATTTTGAAACTTGTTGTATTTGGGGAAAGAAAATACTTTAGCAATTCGCTGTTGCTTTTTTTCTTTATGAATCGAATTCCATAGTCTCAAAAGCGAGACAATCCCTTTGTGGCTTTTTGAGGAAGATAAACCTGAACTCCACAAATATGCTTTCAGAAGTTTTTCCGTTGATATTTGCAGGTAGTGCAATAAATGACATGGCGAAACAGGTTGATTGCTTAACAGAAAAAAACACTGAAATCAGATTTTTCTTGCTCCCACCACAATTTCTGGTAGTCATTCATGGCGTGTAACGTTTCGCATTCTCAAGACACCATCCGTCAGACAGTTGAAGCTTGAGTGACTCAATTCGTTCCCATTGCTCAGGTGTGACATCTAAAATGGAAAGTGTGTGTGCTTTGTTTATCTTCCCTGTCGAGACAGAAGCTGATCGGAAAAAAGGCATTGTCGTTGCGATCTCCCATCAGATTATTAACTTCTATCAGGCGTACCTCTCGCTCGTCAGCATTTTGAGGGAGGTACAGCACCAAAATCGTTCCAGGATCGGTTTTAAGATGTTGCTTTGCATAGAATCTCGCCATCTGGTCTCGATTGAAGCTCATCGTTTTCATGACAACACCTTGTTGAATGTTATTCCTTACCCTCTTCGCACAGCATTGTACCGATGAACCGTCTTTGTTTCAATGAATATTCTTGGCACACTTATTTGCTATTGCTCGAACTTCTTTCGAAAAAACAGCCGTAGCGTCCGCCCGCAGGTAGCGGTTCCTACGAAATATTATGCTCTCACCACCTGAATATGCTCTGCAAAATCTGGATTGGTTTCTGGGTAATCGCTGCGGAAATGGACGCCGCGGGATTCAGTTCTTTCTGATGCGGAAACGAGCATTAAGCGAGCAACTAAAAGCATGTTCTGTAGCGACCAGCCGGATGTTTCGTCGAATTCGTGACGGGAAACGTAATGATCCCAAAAGCGAACCTGACGCAGTGCATCTTGCAGTTCGGTTTCGGTCCGTCTGATGCCAACTTGCCGCCACATTAAACTGAGCAGTGAATTTCTGATATCGGTTAAATCGAGTGGTTCGCTCACCGGGAGTGAATCGGTCCATTCCACATTTAAGGGCATCGCGCAAAAATGATCGGTAATCTTTCCTGCCACTAACGAGGCGGCTTTCCCAGCGGCTTTGCCATGATACAACCCTTCAAGCAGGCTGTTGGAGGCGAGTCGGTTGGCACCGTGGAGTCCGCTGGAAGTTACTTCCCCGGCGGCCCATAATCCGGGAAGTGATGTTTTCCCCGTATCATCTATGACCACCCCGCCAATCATATAATGGGCACCAGGACGCACTGGAATTAAATCCGTCGTGATATCCAGACCAAATTGAGCACACACCTGCATAATGTTCGGGAAGCGATCATTGATTAAATCATTACTGAGGTGTCGCAAATCGAGATAGACGCAGGCATGTTTCGTCTTTTCCATTTGAGCAGTAATCGCCCGACTGACGATGTCTCGTGGTGCAAGTTCAGCCGCTTTATCAAAATCGGACATGAAGCGATAACCGGTCACATCAACCAGATACGCTCCTTCGCCGCGGACCGCTTCGGAAATTAAATACCGCGATCCACCTGCGATATACAAAACAGTCGGATGAAACTGCATCATCTCCATATCTCGCATTTTTACGCCGGCCCGAAACGCAATCGCATGACCATCGCCCGTTGCGATTTCCGGATTAGTCGTTTCTCGATACAGCCGCCCTGCCCCGCCGGTTGCTAGAATAGTCTGTTTCGCCCAGACAAAAGTTTTCCCATGATACGGATTCCAAACCAGCGCCCCGACACAACTGTTATTGTGTGTCAGCAAATCGATGATGAAAGTCTTTTCCCACAGTTGCGTTGTGGGGCGTTTTCTAACGGTTTCCAGTAACGCCCGCATCAATTCGCGACCGGTGGCATCACCCAGGGCATGGGCAATACGGCGGTGACTGTGACCGCCTTCTTTGGTGAGAGAAAGTTTGCCTTCTGATCGATCAAAATTGGCTCCGAAATGAATCAGTTCTTCAATAAGTTCAGGAGCCGCTTCGGTAATACGACGAACTGCCTCAAGGTCACAAAGCCCCTTCCCGGCATCAATCGTATCATCAGCATGAGACTGAAAATCATCGAGCGGATCAAGAACGCTCGCAATCCCACCTTGAGCTTTGGTGCTGTTGGAAAGTTCCGCGACATCTTTAGTAATGATCGTCGTTTCGAGAGCAGGATCAATTTCAAGAGCCGTCCTAATGCCCGCAATTCCTGCCCCGATGATCAGCACATCGGTAAAAGCATGCGGAATTCGTTTCGGATTAAAACGAACCAGATACCGGCGATCAACAGGAGGAGTGAGTTCTGTTTTCATTAAAAATAGAAATCGTAGGCTGAGTCGTGACCCAGCAATTTACTTGAAATGAGAGAACACAAGCGAACAACAAGGTCATGAGAATATCAATACCGAACAAAAGCTGGGTCACGACCCAGCCTACATGATACGAACTTAAATCGTCATCGAAGAAAAACCACCATCGACGACCAGGTTTTCTCCCGTGATAAAACTGCCTGCATTTTCTGCTGCCAACAATAGGACCGCACCGGCTAATTCCTGTGGTTCGCCGAATCGGTTCGCGGGAGTGTGTCTCATAATCGATTCCACACGATCCGGCGTGAGAACTTTTCGGTTTTGTTCAGCGGGAAAGAAGCCGGGAGAAAGAGCATTGACACGAATCCCCTGTTCTGCCCATTCTCTGGCTAAATTCAAAGTTAAATTCAGCACCGCAGCTTTGGTTGCAGAATAAGTAAACACGCGCGAAAGCGGAATCATGCCGGACATCGATGCGATGTTGATAATCGAACCGCAATGGTTTTCTGCGAGCCAATGTTTCGCAAAGACCTGACAGGCCAGGCGAACCGAACGCAAATTCACATTGAAAATGCGGTCCCACTCTTCATCAGTAATATCCAGAAAAGGCGTGGGCGAATTGATGCCCGCTCCATTCACAAGAATATCAGGAGTCTGCCCAGCTTCGCGTAGTTTAGAATAAAGTGATTCCAGGTCTTCTTGTGAAGTCACATCGGCTGCAATGAATTGAGCCGAACCACCTGCCTCCTGAATGGCAGCGACTCTTTTGTTCCCCGCTTCTTCGGATCGACCAACAACTGCAACATGCGCCCCCGCAGAAGCAAGGCATTCGCAAATGGCACCTCCCAGAACTCCGGTGCCGCCGATGACGACAGCCGTTTTTTCATTCAGGCCGAACAATTTTGTAAGATACTCTGCAGGTGTTGTACTCATATTTTATTCTTCGATCGTTTTCTTACCCCGGCGAGTCGAGCCAGTAATAGTCCTGGTAACTCCCGAGTATTCATGTTGGTTGCCGGCTATGTTACGCAAAGTAACCAGGGGGTTAACACCCCCGGCTCGCCTTAGCCGATAAAATCGACGTCTACTTTATGAGGGATAATACCGGCTTCAAATCCACGTTTCATCAATTCTGCAACCGCTTTGCGACCGACTTCGCCGAAATCGAGCGTCCAGTCGTTCACGTACATGCCGACGAATTTGTCTGTCTTGGCGGTGTCGAGATCGCGCCCGTATTTCATCGCGTAAGCGAGTGCATCATCACGATGATCGAGCCCGTACTGAATGCTTTGCTTCAGGTAGACGGTCACTTCTTCCATCACTTCGCGACCAAGATCTCGTCGAATCGCATTCGCACCAAGTGGCAGCGGCAGTCCGGTTTCTTCATACCACCAAACTCCCATGTCAACGACAAGTGAAAGCCCTTGATCGCCGTAGGTAAGCTGCCCTTCATGAATGATCAGCCCGGCATCGACTTCGCCGCGTTCCACCAGGTTGAGAATTTCATCAAACGGATGTTCTTCATAAGTTGCCTGATCACCCAGCAACAATTGCAACGTGAGAAAGGCAGTTGTCAACTTGCCGGGAATCGCAATTGTTTTCCCTTTCAGATCATCAACAGACATTTCCGTTTTCGCAACAACCATCGGGCCATATTTATCTCCCATGCTTGCGCCGCAGGAACAGATGGCATATTTATCAGCCAGATGAGCATAACCGTGTAACGAAACTGCGGTCAGTTCCAATTCACCACTGAATGCCCGCTGGTTGAGTGTTTCGATATCCTGAAGTTCATGCGAAAAGTTGTATCGCCCGGTATCGATTTTGTCATTTGCCAACGCGTGAAACATAAACGCATCATCAGGGTCGGGGCTGTGACCAACATGAATATCCATTTTTTCCAAATCCGTCATGCTTGTTTCCACTGTTATATCATTCGTAATAGTAAGGTTTAGGGAGATCAATCACTGTCATGCACAGAGCATTTGCAATAAGAAACCAGCCTAGCATTCCATCAGAATTCCTCAACCGCTGCAGGATCAGAAGCTGGAATTGTTCACGAAATACGTGGAGATCTTGCACAGCACCGCCCCATTCCTGATCAGAGGGAACAAATCGGTTGAAATCTCTGTTTCCGATCGATTACTCTGTACGGTTGCCAATTACCTATTGATCTACACTGGATTGATGTTTTTACAATTCAATCAGGAGCCAGCAATGCCCGAACCAGTTAACCGCCGTCATTTCATCAAGACAACCGGAACCCTCGCCGCCGCGGCTGGAGTCAGTTCCCTTGCATCAGCTTCTGCCAATGCAAAAGGTTCCAACGAGCGAATCCGCATCGGTTTCATCGGGCCGGGCGGTCGTGGTTTTGGTGCTCATGTAAAAACATTGGCAAAGATGAAAAATAACGGAGCCAACATCGAACTGGTTGCTGTCGCGGAAGTTTACAGCAACCAACGCGACAAAGTTGCGGACTACATCAAACAACAAAACGGCAACGCCCCTGCCAAGTATGTCGATTACCGCGACATGCTCGAAAAAGAAGAACTCGATGCGGTCTGCATCGGCACACCGGACCACTGGCATTGCAAGCAAATTATCGACAGCCTCAATGCCGGCAAGCACGTTTATTGTGAAAAGCCGATGACGAAGTATGTTGAAGAGGCCATGCAAGTTGCCGATGTCTGGAAGAAAACCGGCAAGGTGATGCAAGTTGGCGTGCAGTCTTCTTCGCTGCCTGTCTGGAAGCAGGTGAATGAATTACTTAAAGAGGGAAAACTCGGCAAAGTCCTGCAATTCCAGACGGAATATTTCCGCAATTCCAACATGGGACAATGGCGATACTATGCTCTTGAAAAAGAGATGAACCCGAAAACAATCGATTGGAAACGCTGGCTCGGCGTGGAAGAAGGGCTCGCGGAAGATGTTCCGTTTGATCGAGCCGTTTACCGACAATGGCGACGCTTCTGGCCTTACGGCTCCGGCATGTTTACCGATTTATTCGTGCATCGCACAACCACAATGCTCAAAGGAACCGGATTACGATTCCCTTCACGCGTTGTCGGAGCAGGCGGCATCTATCTGGAATACGATGGTCGCGACGTTCCCGATGTCGCTACCGTTGTCGCCGACTTCGACTCGGGCGTGCAAGGTTTAATCAATGCAACCATGTGCTGCCAGGAATCTCGAATTCAACAAACAATTCGCGGACACTACGGCTCATTCATTTTTGGTAATGGCGAGAATTTCCAAACCTTCAAGTTCATTCCAGAACGCCCGCAGGTCACGCACAACAGTAAGTTGAAAGAAGAGGATATCAAAGTCAACATCCCGCTGGCAAAAGGGGTGCATAGTACCGATTTGCATTTCCAGAACTGGATTGATGCAATTTCCAAAAACGATCCGTCGTTCTGCAACAACCCACCAGATTTGGGAGCAGCCGCAATTGCGACCGTCATTCTTGGTGCTCGCAGTTACCGCGAAGATCGCGTCTTCTACTTCGATGGCAAAACCGGCTCCATTACCGATGGCAACGGCAGTTGGTCCAAGCAGTGGGAACAGCGATCCCACGCCAGAAAAGAAGCCGCCCACATCCCCGGCTGGACCGCAGGAAACTACGGCTCCACCCTCGACGAACCCGACTACATGAAACTAGCCGGCCCCTGGATCAACGGCAAACCACCACAAAACGGCTGAGTTGTTTCGTCATTTCGTAGGGTGTTTGCGCGTGATCGAGGGTAGCTCAGTCAAGCGGGGTAGCCCGACCGCTTTTAGCGGTTGGGTTGCGTAGCAACAAGATGTCCGCGTCATGTGGGTTCCATTCTTACTGGAAGTTCAAATGAAATCGAAAGCACATGGCGCGTTCATCTTGTGCCTGGCGGCACCCAACCACTGAAGTGGTCGGGACACCCGTAGTGGGTGGTTTATGTTTTTGTGCGAACAAAGAAGTCGCCTAAAGTCTCGTCCGGCAGGCGTTGGCAACAAAAATCGAGCAGTAACGGACGTAACGCAGCAATAATTTCATCTGCAGGGACCAGATCTTTATATAGTCTGTTCAGCCGTTTTCCCAGACTGTCGCCACCCAGGAAAATGGCGTATTTTCCCTGTTTTGTTTTTGGATCTACGGTTCGCCCAACAATGCCAATATCTGCCAGTTGAGTTCTTGTACATCCGAAAGAACAGCCAGCTACTCGAAGAGTAAAACGTTCTTTCGCCAGCCCGAGACGGAATATTTCAG
>Ga0316208_1002705_pt1 | contig 13887 bp, 10 predicted proteins | sample 3monopyrite_MG_FD_204944 | JGI IMG/M metagenome (GOLD analysis project Ga0316208, IMG submission 204944) | Microbial mat bacterial communities from mineral coupon in-situ incubated in ocean water Damariscotta River, Maine, United States -... | ecosystem: Environmental > Aquatic > Marine >... | reverse complement strand
AACATGGCACACAAACAGCGGATTCAGAGCGTCCCGGCTCTGAGCGACTCAAAGAGGCATCAGCATGGGAATGATCGACCTGGGATCTCCAGCGGCGAAGGTTCATTCGTCTTTGGAAAACCTGCAGGAAGCCTGGATGGCAGCTCAGGAAAAGTGGAATGACGACAACGCTCGGAAGTTCGAGGAAGAGTACCTGATGCCGCTGGCGTTGACGGTGAAACTGTCGCTCGACGCGGTGAATCGAATGGCTGAAACGCTGCACGAAGCCGAACGCGACTGCCAGGAAGATCGAGAAGTCTTTTGAATCGTTGCCGATGAATGCGCTGCGTTGTTGTAAAGAGGTCTGCCGATTAACTCTGCTGTCGTTAATGCTGGGAGAATTCGAAACATCATGACAACTCTGCATAGCGAAGCTGACCCGAGCGACGTCTCACTGGAATATGACGAAGCCGCCGCAACTCAGATGTCGTCGGATTCTGCACCCGATACACTGAACGCTTCGATATTTGGCACGCGGTATTCTGAAGATGCCGCACATTCCGGGAGCGTTGTGGCTTGTGGGTCGTCCGTTGGTGACCGGCAGCAAGAGGTGAGAAAAGTGTCGGGCGATGTCGCTGCGGAGCGAGTTCAGAATCTGATTCAGTCATTGTTCGATGGGATCGCCCAGCGAGTTGATGGCGAGCTTGGTCTTGCACAACGATTGAAGAATGAACTGGCCGAAGAGCAGGTCCGTTTCGAGGCAGAATCCGAATCACGACAGTCCGTTTACGAAACCGAGCGGAAAGCTTTACAGGCCGAGTACGACTCCGTTTGCGCCGAGGCCGGAATTCATTATCAGGGGCATTACTCAGCAGCGTCCGAAGAGTATGACGAAGCACTTCGAGCGGCGAATGAAGACTACGAAGACATCGCCGATCAGATTCGGAAGGAGTTCGAAGAAACTCGCTGGATGGTCGTGTCGTACTTCGACGAGAACGCCGGCGGGTCTCCCAAGCAGCAGTTCGAGCAGTTTGAACATAACGTCGAGCGATCGGGAGAACACCTTGAAGGTGAAGCCGCACAGTTCGAAGAGTTGTATGAGTCAGTCGTTGCGACGTTGAAGAAACGTCGCATGTGGACCGAGCCTGACCAACCAGGGCACGGCACCTTGCCACAGTCGCTGGATGGACTGCTGGAATTGTTCGCGGAGCGGGCTGAGCAGGCAAGAGCGCAGTCAGCACGTTTGAGTCGCCAGAAGCTTCCCCTCTTGTTCGCTGGCCTGTTGCCACTTCTATTCTTTGCGGTGTTTGCCGGTGGATTGACCGCAACCGCGTGGTTCGCCGTCGATCCGACGATGCTTGGTTTCAAAACGACTCCGCCCACGCAGGAGTGGCTCGCAATTCTTGGCGGCAGCTCTGTCGTTCTGACGTTGACAATTCAGGGGATTCTTTTCGGAGTCGCGCGCAGCGGCGCTGATTCCGGATACGAGCGGCTGGCTCAACAGATGGCCGACTTACGGGCAGTCCGTCAGCAATGGACTCGACTTTCTGCTCGCGAGTTCAAGCGTCGCCGGAAAGAATTCGATGAATGGTACTCATCACTCGTGGAAGAACGGGATTCTCGACTTCGGATGTCGCAGGAAAAGTTCGATCGGGAAACGAACGCGCATAAGCAGCGTCGAGCGGACTTGCTCAAGCAGGCGAATGACCGATACCCGTCACTGATGGAGTCGTTGACTCGCGAACGCGATGAGCGATTGCAACTTGCTCACGACAACTTTCCCGGAAAGCTCGACAAGCTCAAAGCACGATTTGAATGGGACGTCAAGAAGCTGAACGAGGAAAGCGAGAGCCGGGTCGCAGCAATCCAGCAGCGGCATGACTTCGACTGGCAGAACATGGCTCAGTCATGGCATGGCGTCGTCGATTCGGTGCGTGCAACCGCCGACCGGATGAATGCCGACACGGCTCGGATTTCACAACGCTGGCCTGATCTGGCGTTTGGAAACTGGACTCCTGCGACGGAGATCCCAAGTGGCGTTCGAATGGGCGATTTCAAAATTCGACTCGACGACATCGAGTACGGCGTACCGGAAGATGACCGGCTTGTTCCGGATGTCAGCGAGTTCTCAGTCCCCGCCATGCTGCCGTTTCCCGACAAAGCTTCACTTCTGCTGAGAGCCAGCGGCGGCGAGGGGCGTGAAGCATCCGTCGATCTTTTGCAGGTGGTAATGCTTCGGTTGCTGGCGACGTTGCCGCCTGGAAAAGTCCGATTCACGATCATCGATCCGATCGGTCTTGGAGAAAATTTTTCGGCGTTCATGCACCTTGTTGATTACGACGAGCTGATGGTGACGAGTCGGATCTGGACCGAACCGGCACACATCGAGCAGCGACTCACCGACCTGACCGAGCACATGGAGACGGTTTTTCAAACGTACCTTCGCAACGAATTCAAGACGATCGAGGAGTACAACGAGTTTGCTGGCGAAGTCGCCGAGCCGTACCATATTCTTGTGATCGCCGGCTTCCCTTCGAGCTTTTCCGAACAGGCGGCCAGACGGCTGACGAGTATCATGTCGAGCGGTCCGCGATGTGGCGTTTACACATTGCTCAGCGTCGATCCACAGTTGACGATGCCGCCAAATTTCAGCCTCAGTGATGCCGAATACGAAGCGACTTGCCTCTCGTGGAACGACGGAGCGTTCGTTTTTGACGATGAAGACGTTGCCTGGCTCCCGTTGGAGTTGCACCAGCCGCCCGAGCCGGATGAGTTCAGCCGTTTCGTGAAACGCGTCGGCGACGAATCGAAAGACGCTCGCCGTGTTGAAGTTTCATTTGAACGAGTCGTCCCGAAAGAACTCTGGCAGCAGGACAGCCGCGGAGGCCTGGACGTCCCGCTTGGCCGCGCTGGAGCGACGAAGCTTCAGCACATGCGTCTGGGAAAAGGGACGTCGCAACATGTTCTGATCGCCGGAAAAACCGGTTCCGGTAAGTCGACGCTGATGCACATTCTGGTGACGAATCTCGCGCTGCACTACAGCCCGAACGAGATCGAGTTTTACCTGATCGACTTTAAGAAGGGCGTCGAATTTAAAACGTACGCGGCGAATCGGTTGCCGCATGCTCGCGTGATCGCCATCGAGAGTGATCGTGAATTCGGGCTGAGCGTTCTGCAGCGGCTCGACGGAATTCTGAAAGAACGCGGCGATCTGTTCCGCGAACGAGGCGTGCAGGACATCGCCGGCTTCCGCAACAACAACAATCCCGAGCGGATGCCTCGGATCATGTTGCTGATCGACGAGTTTCAGGAATTCTTCACCGAAGACGATCGAATCTCGCAGCAGGCCGCGTTGCTGATGGACCGCCTGGTGCGGCAAGGGCGAGCGTTCGGGATGCACGTCATGCTGGGTTCGCAGACGCTGGGCGGAGCGTACTCGCTTGCCCGCAGCACGCTGGGACAGGTTGCCGTTCGAATCGCGCTGCAGTGCAGCGAGGCTGATGCACATCTCATCTTGAGCGAGGATAACACCGCCGCTCGATTGCTGACTCGACCCGGTGAAGCGATTTACAATGACGCCAACGGGCTACTGGAAGGTAATCATCCATTCCAGATTGCGTGGCTCGACGACGACAAACGCGACGGGCATCTGGGACGCGTCCTGAACCTCACAGACGAGCAAAACATTGAGACCTCAGCACCGATCATTTTCGAAGGAAACGTTCCGGCGATTCCAACCAACAATCAGGAACTGGTCGCGTTGTTCGCGCCGGATCGCGTTGCCGAACCGCAAGGCGTTGTTGATGCATGGTTGGGCGAAGCGGTCGCCATCAAGCCTCACACCGCGATCGGGTTTCGGCGGCTTGCCGGATCGAACCTGCTGGTCGTTGGCCAGAGTCCTGTCGGAGCCAGAGGAATTCTTTCGTCCGTCGTCCTGGCGGCCATCGGGCAGGTTCCACCCGTAATGCCCGACGCCGCTGCGGTGTTGGCAGATGACGAGGAAGAATCGGCGGCCGACGGTACGGAGCCGGCGAATGATGACGGTGCGTCTGAAACCTCAACGGCGAACGCGCTGGAGGCCATGAAGTCGTTCTCGTTTGCCGACATGAAGATTCCGAATCCGGTTGCCGAGTCATCGGAGCCAGACGTTGGAAACGCGAGTGCGGATCGGCCAGCGGCGCAGTTCTACGTTCTGGACGGAGAGCTGGCGGATGCTCCGAGCGTCGAGTTCTGGAGTAGTCTCACGGAAGGTTTGCCGCACGACATCCGTGTCGGTGGCCCGACCGATGCTGCGGAATTCGTGGGAGAATTAGCCGCGGCAGTTGAGTCTCGCGGGAAGTCAACAACCGATCCGCCGATCTTTTTGGTGGTCGACAATCTTGGGCGATTCCGTGATCTTCGGAAGGCGGACGATGAGTACAACTTCTCGGCGGATCGTAGCAAAGTGGTCAGCCCTTCCAAGCAGTTCGTTCAGATTCTGAAGGAAGGTCCCAGTGTCGGAGTCCACGTCCTTGTCTGGGCCGACACTTACAACAACGCCAGTCGATGGATGACGAATCAGACGATGCGTGAACTTGAGATGCGAGTGGCATTCCAGATGAGCGCGACAGATTCCAGTAACCTGATCGATTCGCCCGTTGCCGGGAGGCTCGGACAGAACCGCGCGTTGCTCTATCTCGAAGAAACCGGCACGCTGGAGAAGTTCAGACCGTACGGGCTGCCGTCTGGAGAGTGGATGGCGACAGTCAAGGGACGTTTTGAAACTTGCGAGTTCGAATCGGATCATGCTGGCTCTGAAATCGCGACCATCCCGGATGAAGACATCGAAGTCTGCGATGACCTCAGCTCCTGGACCGTGCTTTGAGCATCCATCGAGGGTCTCGCGACTGAATGAAGGACGCGTTGCTCGGAATTACGCGTTGCTCGGGCGGAGCAGCGGCGGTGTGACAGACTCAAACAAAATGGCGAGTTTGTTCCGAGTCGAATTCAAGCATCGATCTGCCCGGCTATACTTCGCCAGTTCTGATGCGGTGACGCGGGGCCCGTCGTCATCGAGCCGATAACTTTCCCTGATGCACACGTCTGACAACTCAGCTTATGGCTCCTTCCGATACTTTCCCGTCCACGCAGGATTTCTCGCAGCACTTCCGTCCAACGGGAAGTGCTCTCACGATGCGCTACGAGTCGCTGCAGAAGGCCGGAGCCGTTCACTGGACGGCTCAGTACCGCTTTCTTGAACGCCTTGGTGCGGGTTCTCAGAGCGTCGTCATGCTGGCCGACCGGCTGGGATCGCTTGATGTTTCGCTGCGAGTCGCGTTGAAGTTGTTCTCGCCGCTGCTGTATCCGGACACGGATTCGTACCTGTCTGAAATGGCTCAGACCGCGCAAGTGGCGATGAAGATTGCCAGGATCCAGGAAGACCATTTGCTCGATGTTCACAACTTTATCGAGAGCAGCGGCATCCAGATCATGGTGATGGAGTGGGTCGACGGCTTCGACTTGAAATATCTGATGGAGCCCGATCGGTTGTCGGCAACGGCGGCGGCGGCAGGCCGAGAACGCTGGGCACACCTTAACGACGTTGTGGTAACGGCCGGGCCAACTCAATCAAGACTCAAGCCCGGCGTCGCGCTGCACGTGCTTCGTGAGTGTCTTTCGGGGCTGGCCGTGCTTCACCGTTCGAACATCGTGCATGGAGACGTGAAGCCTTCTAACATCATGCTTAAGCGAACGGCCAGTTCGAAGGTCATCGATTTTGGCTCGGCGTTTCATATCTCCAGACCACGAATTCAGCCAGCATGGACACCTCGATACGCCGCTCCTGAAGTCATCGAAACAGGCAAGTTTGAAATGAACTCAGATCTGGCGAGCCTTGGCTACGTTTTCCTGGAGCTGGTCGCCGGTCGGTCGCCATTCGATGAAGTAAAGACGAAGTCCGAGATGCTCGAAGTGAAGAACTCTTTACATGAGCGTGTCGAAGATGTTCTGCCGCGTGACGTTGGACGAGACACCGGGCTTGTCGAATTGATCCGCGGCATGATTCATCCCGACTGTTCGGAACGATTTTCCGGGCCAGATAACGCGCATTTATCACCGGATGGGGTTGCGGCAGCTCACAAGCGACTGGTCCTGGGCGATCTTTCAAGTGAGTACGAAATTGACATTCGCGACTGGCTGCAGTTTGTGCCGTCGCCAGTCTGAGACTGGTCCAGTTAGTGTAAACGAAAAAGGCCTCACCAATTGGTGAGGCCTTTTTTGATTTATCGTTTCGACGCTGCCAATGCTTAAGCGAACTCGGGGCGACGACGTCGGAGCTGATCTTTCAGTCGGGCCACAATGCTGGAGTGCATCTGGCTGACTCGTGATTCAGACAGGCCGAGTGTCGAGCCAATTTCCTTCATCGTCAGTTCCTCATAATAGTAGAGGATCATGATGAGGCGTTCATTGCGGTTCAGGCCTTTGGTAACCAGACGCATGATGTCGCGTTTCTGGATGCCACCGGTGGGGTCTTCGCCTTTGTGGTCTTCGACGATGTCGACTTCGCGAACATCTTTGTAGCTGTCGGTCTCGTACCACTTCTTATTCAGGCTGACGAGATTGACGGCGCTCGCGTCGGATTTCATCTTCTCGTACTCTTCGAGAGACATCTCCATTTCGGCGGCCATTTCAATAGCCGTCGGTGGCCGTCCCACGCGAGCTTCGACTCGTTTGCGGCCGGCTTCGAGCTTGCTGGCTTTACTTCGAACGAGCCTGGGAACCCAGTCCATCGTTCGCAGTTCGTCGAGCATGGCTCCACGAATTCGCGGCACGCAGTAAGTTTCAAACTTGACGCCGCGTTCCATGTCGAATGCTTCGATCGCATCCATGAGTCCGAAGACGCCGGCTGAAATCAGGTCGTTCAGGTCAACCCCTTCAGGCAGCTTCTGCCACACACGCTCAGCGTTGTATTTGACTAACGGAAAATATCGTTCGATAAGAATGTTCCGTAGACGCTGATCTGTGAGATCTGCTTTGAAGTCCTTCCAGACCTCTGCCAGAACTTCGTCGCTGATCTTCGTTGCCATGAAACCCTCCGTGGTTTTCATCGTCATGCAGTTTCGAATCCTTTGGGCGGACGCGTGAGCGTCGTCGTTCAGGGTTCGGTACTGAGTTGTTGGTTGTTGTCCCGAGGTGCGTTTTCGTCAATGACTTTTTTGATCTTTGAAATCACCATGTCTTCCAGAAGGCGACGGGCGAGTTCTCCGATGATCAGTCCGATTCCGAAGAATGCGGCTCCGATTTTGATGGCCAGTATCAGTGCTGTCTGGAATTCCGAACCGTCCAGGACGCCGCGAAGTGCAACCGTCGCAAACGCGATTAGTGCAAGTCGACATGCAGTGTGGAGTGCCACGGGACTGTCCGAAAATGGGTGCAGGCAACGACTGGAATCTCCTGCGAACACGCATCAGAAAAGACATGATCGCAATAAGGGCCTGCTTCGATTTATCGACCAGTTGGACTTCTGGAATCAGCCTTTTCGGAAAAGTTTTCGTAATCGGAAAAGTTTGACATTTAGAGGAAGTGAGAAATCGGAAGCTTCAAGGTCGCGTCAGTGAACTGAGTATTCGAGTGATCCTGAACGGTGTCCAAAATGAAAAGCAGGAGAGGTTTGAGAACGCAGACTCGCGATTCAGTCGCACATCTGCGTTCTCAACTCTCTCCTGCATTATTGAATGCCTGCTGGCATGACGCGGCTCGCGTTGCGTGTTCGTCATTGAACCGACTGACCGACCGCGTCACGTTTTATTCGAAGACCGCGTGCGGATTCGAATCATCCGTCGGACATGTTTGCCGTCGTCGTGCTTTGTGGAAAGCGAGTTACTCGATCGCTTCGAAATCAGCGTCCGTGAGACATGCCCACTTGTGATAAATCTGCTGATCTTCGCAACGTTTGACGTACGACTCGGGCATCGAGCTAACGACCGCGTCGTCCCACTCAACGAAGTATTTAAACGGAGCCTTCTTGCCGGAGACCTCGACAACTTTGCCGGTCCAGCCAGCGAAGGAGATATCCGGAAAATCCGGTGAGACGACTTTATCAAGGGCACGAATGCTTGTTCCAACCTTGCGCTTAACCGTCTTTTTCTTGACCGGCGTCTGAGGTTGAGGGTTGGCGGTGGTCACACTGGGCATGTGTCTGTCCTGATTCTGGGAAGTTCTGTTTTAGGACGGGCAACCTGACTGTTCACTGCGGGAGGCAGTCACGTTAACAGGATGTCAGAAAACGGCTTTAATTGAAGTTCACAGTAAGACTTGGAAGTGGGTTCAAGAATTCAGTTTCAGTCAATCAGTGAGCAGTCACCGTCGGCAGCGACGAGAATCGCTGATCAGCATGAGCCGGGTCTGCGTTTCCGACTCCTGCCAGCGACGGTTGTGACTGATGCATGATGATCGGTGGTGTGCGGGCAATTGTCGGCTGGCTCATGATCGGCTGTCCGAAAGCAACGGACGATTGACCGGGCTGGTAGTGAGCGAACGTTGGCTGTGGTGACTGTGCGATAATTGGCTGACCGCTGACGTAGGTCGGCATCTGAGCAAACTGCATTGTCGACTGCGGAGCCGGAATCGGAGTTGTCGCTCCGCCGAGTGTGGCGACACGACCTTTGACGTCGGGCTGATGCCAGTTCTGATATAGCGAGCGACGGTACATGGCCACGGCCTCGCTGGATCGTCCCTGATCCTGATACACCTGTCCGAGGTGAGCGAGTGCCGTGGAGTTGGAAGGGTCGACCTGCAGCGCCTGTCGCAGGTTTTCTTCGGAGGCAGCGTGGTTTCCCATTTCTCGGTTGAGCCAGGCGAGTTCGATCTGTGGCTCAGGAATGTAAGGTTGAGTGTCGGCCCAGGCGGTCATCAGTTCGTGAGCTTCGCCGGCTCGGCCCTGTTCCTTCAGCAGTTTGGCCAGACTGTGGTACGACGGCTGGTGCATGGGATCGATGTCGAGCACCTGTCGGTAAACCTGTTCGGCACCGGCAGTGTTGCCCTGCTTCCACATGGCTGACGCCACGTTGTGGAGGTAAGCCGGCTTACGAGGGTTGTCGGCGGCAGCCATCTTGAAATAGCGGCTGGCTTCGGCGTAATTCCCGCTCTTGAAATTCCGCGTGCCCATTGTGTTGTGCACAAACCCGTTCGGTGCACCACATCCAGCCAGCGTACTGACCAGACAAGTGATGATCGTGCAGGCCATGACCCGTGTAAAAAACATGGGCGGAATTCTCCAGGAAGTGAAAACCGAAACGGATGCGGAAGGGATGTTCTTTGAGCTAACCACGATCGCTTGATCATGAGCATGCACGAAGAATCAAACAGTGACTGAGTTAAGGAAACGCAGGCACGGATTTATGGTTGAATGGGGATTGGGTGAGTGATGCCCCGTCAGACATCGAGTGCTCTGAGGAAGTCGAGCGAAAGGAGTGGTGCGTCGGAGGTGACTCTGACGGATTGAGTGACGGGAATTTGCTTCAGGGCCGGGGAGACTACTGATCGACAAAAATCACTGCAATACCGAATTGCAGACTGTGCAAGACGTCTGAAAATTTTACACAGCAGAAGAGCAATTCAAAGTTGCGTGATCGGTCGGGCGAGGCCGCAGACCTACTTGATTCGTGCGTAATACCGCAGCATTTCGGCGTCGAGCAGGATGAGATTGTCGCCGAATGATTCCTTGAACAGCTTGATTCGCGACACTGGAGTCAGCTGTCGCGTGACTTCGGTTGAGGCCATTTTCTGCAGGAACTTTGCGTATTCACGGGGCCGCGTTTCGATCAGCCAGAACGAAAGCGCCCACGCCTGAGCATAAGCGTTGCCCATCTGAGTGCTGAAGGCCTTGTCGTCTCGAATGAACGTTTCGAGGAATCCCTCGGGACGCCCCTCTTTGACAAACCTCTTGAATCCGTAGTGCCAGCCGGGGTTCAATCGCTTCTTAACGTCTCGATCCATCGCGTATTTCTCCATGCCCGGCGTTTCAAAGACCGTTGCCAGGCCTTCGACGACCCACTTCGGATTTCGCCCCGTTCGATTGTGAAGTCCCAGGTTGTAACCAAGCTGGTGTGTTGCTTCGTGAATCATCGTTTCACGCAGGTCCGAGTTGATCCCCGCCCGCGTCGCGACACTGTCCGAAGCATGAGTATGGTCAATCAGGCCTGCTGATCCGTCATCGTTGAACGCCCAGCTCCACACGTCATCTTCCAGATGAGTACGCTCGCCAAACAAGCCATCGTGGCCGGAGCTGTTAAGTGAAGCTGCCAGCAAACGTTCTTCCGTCGCCGCCTTGTGGTCGAAAATCGCGGCTCGAGACTTCTGATCCTCGAACATGATCACTCGGTTATGAGTCGACCAGTAGTAGCCTAGAATGCTGGAATCGACTTTCGCGTTCTCCTTGCGAGCGTAGTCAAGGAAGCTCTTTCGATCTTTCAGAACGACGGCAATCATCGGGAATTCGGGATCGTTCATTTTGAACCCGCGAATCGCGAAGTACATGTGAAACCGTCGCCAGGTTTTCTCGAAGACATCGCAGTAAGTTTTCGCTCGGCCTCTGGGGGCGCACACAACGTAATGCCGTGTCGTTGCCACTTCGGAGCCGCTGCCAAACTCCTTGAGCAGTTTCGTTCGCAGAGTCTGGAACGAATATGGAGCAAAAGTGGACGAAACTTTCTTGAAACGAGTGACCTTGTTCAGGTCGATCGTGTGCATTCTCCCTTCGCGATCGTAGAGCGCGCACCACCCCTGGCCACGTTCAACGATGCGTCCTTCGACTGCAGCGTCGCCAAGGCGAAGCTCAACCATCGGCTGAGCCGCAGCAGCAAAGCGAGAAGGAAAAACAGCAGCGGCGAAGGCTGCCGCGACGAGCAGTACGTGTCTTGAATTCATCGTCAAACCGAGTCTATCAGCAGAGGTGAATCGTGGTGCGGATGCAGCATCCTGATGCTGACACTCAGTCCAATCCCTCACTTCAACTATACCTCTCGCACTGCGGGGCGAGAGATTTGCGACAGCCAACTCGACGAGCTTTCCGGGTCACCGACCGAGGTTAGGACCACCGTAGACTAACCTGTCAGGCAGGCACGTGGTGCCAGCTCGCCATTACGTCTAGTGACGCGCGCGGTATTCCCGACTTGTCACGTCACACTGGTAGGCTGGAACGAGCGCAGCGCTGTTCCGGCACGTCAACCGGATTTTGGGAGCATGATTGCCGGAGCAGCGCTGTGCTCGTTCCAGCCTGCAAACTTGCTTACTCGTCATTCGGGCCGAAGAAGGTGTAGTACGGGCGGGATTCGTCGGCGACTCGCTGGATGTAGAGGGCGAGTTCGCGCAGGTGATAGTCGCCCCACATGCACGATTCGCTGTGCGGGATCTTCGAGCCGGCGGGAACGTGATCCCAGCCTCGTGGTTGGTGATAGATCGTGTGCAGCAGCAGGCCCTGGTGATTGTCATTTGTGCTGAGGTACGGCTCGGCGAGGAGCGACTGAGTTGTCGTCAGCCCGGCCTGCCAGTAACGAGCGGCGGCATCGTCGTCGCGACCTCGGAGAAAACGGCCCAGTCTCAACAGTCCCTGAGCTGCGATCGCGGCCGCCGAACTGTCGACCGGCTCGTGAAGGTTGAATGGCTCGGACGGGCGCTCGAGGTAGTTGCCCAGTCGAGCAAGTCCCGGGGCGCCGGTGTCCCAATAGGGCACGCCGTCGGTCGGAGTGTTCTCGATGAAGAAGTCGCACGATGCCTGTGCGGCTTTGAGCATCATGTCCTCAACGTCGTCGCGACCGCTGAGCGGTTCGAGTTGTGAATCCGGCACCGTCTGCAGAAACTCGAGCTGCTCCGGATAGCCGGCGATGATCCACGACAGGCCGCGAGTCCAGGTCGAGAAGGGCGAATAACCCTGCTGTGTGCTCGGGCAACGGTACCGGCCGTCGTTGCGGTTGAAGATGCTTTCGTGAGCGACTCGGCCTCGGACATCGTAAGTGTCGCGACCATCTCCGTAGTAAACGTTGTACCTCGCGGTTGATCGGGCGTGTTGAATCATCCGGTCAAGCAGACAGATGGGATCGTCGTTTTCCCCCATCAGCGAATGCCCGAGCTGGTGTGCCAGCGAAAGCGATCTCATCGACCGAATCGTATCGCAGAACAGCGAGTGCGGACCGTTGAACGAGTACACGTACCCGTGCCCGTCGATCGTCGTGCTCCACCTGGAAGCCTGGACCGCTCCGGAAACTTTCAGCGACAGCTCGTAGAAGTCGAGCTCCTTCTCGTCGTTTGGAATTCGACCTTCGAGCATCAGTCGCCGCAGGTTTCCGTACGTGCTGACGTTGTTAAAGCCGTGATCGTGGACTCCGACATGCGAAACGTGCGGAGCCATTTTCTCAACGGTGTTTTTCCGACCGATTTCCAGAAACTGCTCGTCGCCAGTCGCGTCGAACTGGAGGATGGCTGAGCCGAACTGAAATCCCTGAGTCCACTCGGTCCAACCCTGCGGCTGATACTTGCCTTCGATGGTGAAGACAGGAGTCTGCGAATTCACCGAACACGATTCTTCGATCGAGAGAATCTTTCGACCCGACGCGTCCCACATCTCGTCGATGGTCGGAAGCAGGTCAGCGGGTGTCAGCTCAGAGTTGATAATCATGGCGTTGTCAGTCGGAGTTGGTGATTTACGTCACGGCGATGCGAAGTCGGAGGCCTCAGCTTCCCGAGCTGCGATAACTGCGGAGCGACCACTGAAACAGCATTCGCGACAGGCAGAGCCCTAGAAGTGAAGAACCAAGACCGATGACCGGGTAGTGCCACTCGGTGAGGCCCTTGGCAATGATCCTGGCGGGGACAGTCACCACAAGCAGGATTGGAACCGCGAACGTAAACGTCCCCTGCAGTATCTCGCCGAATTCCAGGCGTTTGGCGTCGACACCGTCGTAGATGCTGCGCGGATAGCGGGCGAAAACGGTGATGTAAAACCAGAAATCGTAGAGCCCCTGATTCCTGGTGAGCCAGATGCTGGTGCTCGCCATGGCGATCATCAGGCTGTAGAAGAACGTGACTCCGACCACGATGAATGCGAGGTACGAAGCCACCTGCATGATGCTGATCGGCTCACCGATTTGAATCAACGCGTAGCTGAGCAGGCCAAGTCCCCACATCGAAGTGGTCAACATCGCCAGCTCCATCTTCTCGCACGAGATCAGGAACTGCGTGTCGATAGGCTTAACCAGAACAAAGTCGAGATTGCCCGTGCGGATCATCTCGCTGAAGTTCGCACAGTTCGGCATGAACAGAGCTTCGACGATCGAATTGATCAGAAACCCTGTCGCCATGAAGGCGTAGTACTGAGGATGAGTCCAGTCGCTGATGGTTTTGACGTTGCCGTAAATAATCTCGAACAACGTAATCTGGGCGCAGACCCAGAATCCTCGCGTGACCACGGTGATGAGGAAATTCCCACGAAACATCATCTCGCGGACGAGCGAGTTTCTAAAAAACGTCGTCCAGACTCGCGTGTAGTTTGCTTGAGATGATTTCGCTGATGGCTCCATGCGGGGAGTTTAGCAACCGGTCGAAAATGTGTGCCACTGGGAGGACGCCCCAGAAACCTGGCACGCGACGGCGCGAAGAGCAAGGATGTAAAGTCGAAGTCACTTGCTGACGAATTTCGTCGCTTAGGATCGTGTCGAGAATAACTTCCCTTTTTCTGTGGCACGCGACTCCGTCGCGTTAGCCCGGCCTAGATGTCGACACGGAGAGGCTGTGAGTTTTCAGTAGGCAGGAACGAGCGCCGCGCTGTTCCGGCAGAGGGCATGTCAAAAACCATTCGAATTGCCGGAACGGCGCTGTGCTTGTTCCAGCCTGCCGCCGGCGAATCGAAAAACTCACAGACTCGGAGAGGCTGTG
>Ga0316208_1002702_pt1 | contig 13903 bp, 14 predicted proteins | sample 3monopyrite_MG_FD_204944 | JGI IMG/M metagenome (GOLD analysis project Ga0316208, IMG submission 204944) | Microbial mat bacterial communities from mineral coupon in-situ incubated in ocean water Damariscotta River, Maine, United States -... | ecosystem: Environmental > Aquatic > Marine >... | reverse complement strand
CGTTGATGCCGCGGGCTTGGTTGCGGGCAGCGGCGCGCAACAGGCCGGGAAGCAGGCCCGGGCGCATGTGCGACATGTCGCTGGAGATCGGGTTTTGCAACATGGTGGCGTCGCTGCCACCGCCAAAGAGTGTGGCCGCATCTGCGTCGATGAAGCTATAGGTCACGCATTCGTTGTAGCCCAATGCGGCCGCCGTGCGTTTGGCCATTTGCTGGCGCAATTGCAGCGGTGTCAGGATCGGTTTTGGCACACCTGCGACGCGCGGCAAAGGGACGCCGACAAGTTTGGTCAGGGACGCGATGCGCGCGACCTCTTCGACAAGATCCGCCTCGCCTTGCACGTCGGGCCGCCAGCTTGGCACATGGGCCATGTCACCTTCGAGCCGGAAGCCAAGAGCCGTCAATGTCTGGCGCTGTGTGCTTTCGGGGATGTCCATGCCGACCAGCGAGATCACACGTTTTGCATCAAGTTTATAGGCGCGCGCGACGTTGGGGACCTTGCCTGCCGTGATCATTTGGGAGGCTTCGCCGCCTGCGGTATCGACGATCATACGCACCGCGTGTTCCAACCCGTCGGGGGTGAACGACGGGTCCACGCCGCGCTCGAAACGGTAGCGCGCGTCGGAGTTGATTTTCAGCGCCCGGCCAGTATAGGCGATTTGCACGGGGTCCCAATAGGCGCTTTCGACAAAGACATTTGTGGTGTCGGCGGTGCAACCCGTGGCCAGCCCGCCCATGATGCCTGCGATGCTTTGCACGCCATTGTCATCCGAGATGATCATTTGGCCGGCTTGCAAAGTGTAGGTTTTATCATCGAGGGCGGTAAGTGTTTCGCCACCAACGGCGCGGTGAACCCGCAGGTTTCCGGCCACTTTGTCGGCGTCAAAGACGTGCAGCGGGCGGTTTTGGTCGTAGGTGAAGAAGTTGGTCACATCCACGAGGAAGGAGATCGGACGCAGGCCAATGGCGCGCAGCAGGTCTTGCAACCATACCGGCGACGGGCCGTTTTTAACATCACGGATCATGCGCCCCATGAAGACGGGGGCGCCGTCAAGCGTGTCGGTGTCAATGCTGACCGAGAGGTCGGATTTGAACGTGGCTTCGACGTGTTCAACATCAAGCGGTTTCAGTGTGCCAAGCCCGCGCGCGGCCAGATCACGCGCGATGCCCCGCACGCCTAACGCATCGGGGCGGTTGGGGGTGATCGCGATTTCGATCATGGTGTCGACTTTGGCAGGGTCGTTTTTGGCAAGCCAGTCAATAAAGCGCATCCCTACGTTGCCGCTGGCAAGTTCAATGATGCCGTCGTGTTCGTCCGACAGGCCCAGCTCGTGCTCGGAGGCCATCATGCCGTAGCTGTCGATGCCGCGGATTTTTCCGATGCCGATTGTGGTATCGATGCCGGGCACATAGACGCCGGGTTTGGCGACGACGACGGTGATGCCTTCCCGCGCATTTGGTGCACCGCAAATGATTTGCAATTCGCCCTCGTCGGTGTCGACTTTGCACACTTTCAGCTTGTCCGCATCGGGGTGTTTTTCGGCGTGTTTGACGTAGCCCAATGTGAAGGCTTTGAGTTTTTCAGCCGGGTTCTCGACGCCTTCGACCTCGAGGCCGAGATCGGTCAAGGCGTCGCTGATTTCGTCGACAGAAGCGGTGGTGTCGAGGTGGGCTTTGAGCCAAGAGAGTGTGAATTTCATTTGGAAAGTCCCCCGTGCAATGTCGGCACGTCGAGTGAGCGGAAGCCGTAGTGGCGTAGCCAGCGCAGGTCTGAATCAAAAAACGCGCGCAGGTCGGGGATGCCGTATTTCAGCATGGCGATGCGGTCGATGCCGACGCCGAATGCAAAGCCTTGGTAGATGGACGGATCAACGCCTGCCGCTTGCAGGACCTTAGGGTGGACCATGCCGGAGCCGAGGATTTCCAACCAGTCGTCGCCTTCGCCGACCTTGAGAGTGCCGCCTTCCCATGAACAGCGGATGTCGACCTCTGCCGAGGGTTCGGTGAAGGGGAAGTGGGAGGCGCGGAAGCGTAATTCGACGTCGTCAACTTCAAAGAAGGCTTTGACGAATTCTTCCAGAACCCATTTGAGGTTGGCCATGGAGATGTCTTTGTCGATGGCCAATCCTTCGACTTGGTGGAACATCGGCGTGTGGGTTTGGTCGTAGTCGGCGCGGTAGACGCGGCCCGGGCAGATGATGCGGATCGGGGCGCCGTTGGCCTCTAGCGAGCGGATTTGCACGGGCGAGGTGTGGGTGCGCAAGACGTGCGGCGGGCGGTCGTCGCCTGCGGCGCGGTGGGTGTAGAAGGTGTCCATTTCGGCGCGCGCGGGGTGGTGTCCGGGGATGTTGAGGGCGTCGAAGTTATACCAGTCGGACTCGATTTGTGGGCCTTCGGCGACCGAGAACCCCATGTCGGCGAAGATTGCGGTGACCTCTTCGGTGACTTGGGTGATCGGGTGGATGGTGCCCATCGGGCGGTCGCGCGCGGGCAGTGTGACGTCGAGCCATTCACCGCGCAGACGCGCGTCTAGGGCCGCGTCGGAGAGGGCGGATTTTTTGGCGCTAAGGGCCGAGTTGATCTCGTCTTTCAGCGCGTTCAGAGCGGGGCCTGCGGTCTGGCGTTCTTCGGGCGTCATTTTGCCCAATTCGCGCATTTGCAGAGAGATTTCGCCTTTCTTGCCAAGCGCCTGCACACGCAGGTTTTCGAGGCTGGCTTCGTCGCCGGAATTTGCAATCAGATCGAGATATTTGGATTTCAGATCGTCCATGTCGCGCCTCACACTTGGGGTTAGTGGGGAGTTAGCGAAATGGGCGCGCGGTTGCAAGGTTTGCGGGGAGTTGGGAGAAACTTGCTCTTTCCGATGAACTCCTTCAAAGTTATTGATGCGGGCTGCTTGATCTGAGCAACACTGTTTTTGAAGAGTGAATTTAGGGAAATTTGTTTGTCCAATTATTTAGTTTCCGTTGGCTTTGTGTTGATGACCGCGTTCGTTTCCGGTGGGTTTCATTCTGTTGCGCAGGCAGAGTCCTACAAAGACTTTGATCCGCTCGCAGCACCTGACGCTATCGCGTGCTTGAAGGCCGTTGACCCATTAGACATGCGTTATCGCGGTTTTATGCAAACACACTGTCTAACTACTGCAGGCGACATTTGCACTAATCTGGACGAAACAGGTAGCAACTGCTTTGCAGACCTCAACGCGTCCTTTCGTGAATACTATGGACGCCTGAGCACGCTTTTACCGGCAACTTTTAGATATGTGGGTTATGAAAGCTCGCTTGCTCAACTTGCAGTAACCTTTGACGGCCCAGAACAATGCGCCGATTTCGCGGGAGACAAAAAAGTGAGGTGCGAATACATTCGGCTTGGCGCCGCGGTGCCGTTACTATTTTATCGCGCACGTCAAACTGGCGTACCACTGCCATAGGGTTTTACCAGGGAACCGCGCTGAACAGCCGTTGATCGAAAAAGCAAAAAGGCCGCGCTGTTTCCAGAGCGGCCTTTCAAAACTGTGTTGTGCTTTGGCTTACGCCAATGCGGCCTTGGCTTTGCCGACGATTGTAGCAAATGCTTCTGGCTCGTTCACGGCCAGATCGGCCAGAACTTTACGGTCGACTTCGATGCCCGCAAGCATCAAGCCGTTGATGAACTTGGAATAGTTCAGTGTCTCGTCAATAGAGCGCACACCGGCGTTGATCCGCTGGATCCACAACGCGCGGAAGTTCCGCTTGCGGTTGTGACGGTCGCGTGTCGCATATTGATTGGCTTTTTCGACGGCCTGCTTGGCGACCTTGAAGGTCTTGGAGCGGCGATCGTAATACCCTTTTGCAGCGTCGAGAACTTTCTTGTGACGACGGTGCGTGACTGTTCCACCTTTAACTCGCATATCAAATTCTCCTTATCGCGCGTAGGGCATCATGCTCTTGATGATTTTCGCATCAGGAGCTGAAAGAATGGTCGTGCCGCGTGCGTCACGAATGAATTTGCTGGAGCGTTTGATCATGCCGTGCTGTTTGCCCGCCTGACCCGCTTTGACTTTGCCACTGGCTGTCATCTTGAACCGCTTTTTGCAGCTCGACTTTGTCTTCATCTTAGGCATTTCCGTCTCCTCTATTGAGTTCGGTCGAACGTGCGCTCTCGGCATGCCACTTGGGCCGGACGCACGGGTTGAAAGGGTCGTTTAGGGGGAATCAATTCCCCATGCAAGAGGGATTAGCCGATATACCGCCCAATCACGCTGACAAAGACGTCAGGAATGGTCTGGATGGTATAGTTATTGGGCCGCTCGTTGACCGCATAGCCGATCATGACGATCCCGATCAGGATAATCAAAGCCGGATAGCGCGGCGTGCGCCGGTCCGAGAACGCACTGACAATTGCAGGCACAGAAAAAGCGGTAATCACGCTGCCGAGCACAAAAATTAAATCGTAGTCCATCACTAAAGATCCCACATTATCGCTAATAAAAGCTTACTCTGGATCGGCGGCGTAAATCAAATTTTCTGCACAAGGGGCCACGCGCAAGATATTTGTCGAGCCGGGCGTGTTGAATGGCACGCCTGCGGTGACAACAATCATGTCTTTTTCGGTCGCGATACCTTGCTCAAGCGAGGCGCGCACCGCAGCGATCACGGCGGCCTTAAACCGGTCGACCGGACCCGTCACAACGCAGTTGGTCCCCCATGTCAGGCAAAGCCGGCGCGCGGTTGACCGAAAGCTGGTCAATGCGATGATTGGCACCCGTGGCCGTTCGCGCGCGACCAACAGGGCGGTTGTGCCCGATTGCGAGAAGCAACAGATCGCTTTGACATCAGCGGTTTCGGCGATTTCACGCGCGGCGGCGACGATCCCGTCGGCGACCGTGGTGCGCACGGCGCGGCGCGAGGCTTCGATGATTTCGGTATAGGTCGGGTCGGCTTCGACTTCGGTTGCGACGTCATCCATGGTTGTGACGGCTTCAATCGGGAAAGAGCCTGCCGCGGATTCCGCCGAAAGCATGATTGCGTCGGCCCCTTCATAGATGGCGGTGGCCACGTCGGAGACCTCGGCGCGGGTCGGCATCGGGCTGTCGATCATCGATTCGAGCATTTGTGTCGCCACGATCACAGGTTTGGCTGCCGCACGGCATTTGCGCACCAGTTGTTTCTGGATTGGCGGCACGTTTTGCACCGGCAGTTCGACCCCAAGGTCGCCACGCGCCACCATGATACCGTCCGACACGGCGAGAATTTCGTCGAATACTTTCACCGCGTTTGGTTTCTCGATCTTGGACAAAACCGCAGCGCGGCCCTTGATCAGCGCGCGGGCCTCTTGGACGTCGGCGGCGCGTTGCACGAACGACAGCGCGACCCAGTCAACGCCAAGGTCACAGACAAAATCGAGGTCTTTGCGGTCTTTTTCCGAAAGCGCGGCCAGCGGCAGGATCACGTCGGGCACGTTCACACCCTTGCGGTTGGAAATGGTGCCGCCCACAAGCACAACGCAATCGGCAAAATCGGCGCCGCAGTCTTTGACCCGCAGTTTGATTTTGCCGTCATTGACCAAAAGATGCGCGCCCGGTTCAAGCGCGTCAAAGATTTCTTTGTGCGGCAGTTGCACGCGGGTGGCGTCGCCCTTGGCGTCGTTCAGGTCAAGCCGGAAATCCGCACCGACGACCAGATTTTCGCCAGCGTCATTGGCAAAAACACCAACCCGCAGTTTTGGTCCCTGAAGGTCGGCCAGAATACCGATCGGGCTGTTGAGGTCTTCTTCGACCTGCCGGATGATCGCATGGCGCACCCGGATTTCTTCGTGGTCGCCGTGGCTCATGTTCAGGCGGAACACATCAGCGCCCGCTTCATGCAATGCGCGGATCATCTTGTAATCGTTGGATGCAGGACCAAGTGTCGCTACGATCTTTACATTGCGGTGGCGTCTCATGAGTATTCCCTTCAGGTCGGACAAATTGCGTAGCTGTTAGCGGTAACGCAAAGCTTTGCGCTCTTATTGCGCAATTCCATTCGCACCACAACTAGCGTAAATGCGTTGACAGATAAATGACAGGTGCCCATGACACATCCCCCCTTTCAGATCGACGGTGAGAATCGCACCGGTCGGTGGCTATTCACATGTGACCACGCAACCAACCGTGTGCCCGACTGGGTCAATGGCGGTGATCTTGGGCTGGATCCTGCGGATATGCAGCGCCACATCGCGTTTGACGTAGGTGCGGCGCAAGTGACCCGTCTGTTGGCGCAGCGGTTGGCCAGCCCTGCCCTGTTGTCGGATTTTTCGCGTCTGGTGATTGATCCCAACCGTGGTGAAGATGACCCGACCTTGTTGATGAAGCTGTATGATGGCACGATTATCCCGGCCAATCGCCACGCGGGTGATGCCGAGAAAGAGCGGCGGCTGGATCTGTTGCACCGGCCTTATCACGCGGCCTATGCCGGTTTGGTGGCGGCCCGTGATGATGTGGTGGTCTGCGCGGTGCATAGTTTTACCCCCCGATTAAAGGCCCGCGCGCCGCGTCCGTGGGAGATTGGTGTGCTCTATGCCGGTGACGACAGATTGGCGCGGCCATTTCTGGCGGCCTGTCATGCCCAAGGCTGGTGTGTTGGCGATAACGAGCCTTATAGCGGCCATTTGCCCGGCGATAGTGTGGACCGTCATGCTTTGGGCGCGGGCCGCCCCAATGTGTTGATCGAACTGCGCAACGATTTGATTGCGGATGCGGCAGGTCAAGCCTTGTGGGCGGACCGGTTGGCCCCCATTCTGGCAACAACCCTAGAGCAATCCGGCCTATGAAGGAGCCCCCCGCATGGACGCCCAGACCCAGTTAGAAATCGAAGCCGCAGCGTTTCGTCGTTTGCGCCAGCATTTGTTGCAAGATCGCCCCGATGTGCAGAACATCGATATGATGAACCTGACCGGATTTTGCCGCAACTGCCTGTCGCGTTGGTATCAGGAGGCCGCCAGCGCGCGCGGTGTTGAGATGGACAAAGATGCCGGTCGAGAGGCATTTTACGGAATACCGTTTGCGCAGTGGAAAACGCTACATCAGACCGAGGCCAGCGCGGATGCAAAGACCGCCTTTGCAAAGTCCCATCCGGCGGGTTGAGTGAGAAAGCACGCGTTAACAGCTTGTTAACAGGTTTATATATTTAGCACTGTCGCCCGATTGGAAACAATGGACGCAAAAGGGGAAGGATTGCCCCACAAAGCCCCGCAATACCATGGGATTATTTGACAAAATTGTGACCTTATCCAATAGATGAATACATCTGCTGTCCGCGAATCATGCGGGATTTTACTTGGGGTTTTGATTATGGAATTAGCGATTTTGCCTATTTTGGCGCTGCTCGGGATTGTGTTTTTGGTCGATTTCGGAGGCGGTGACGACGATACAGACACACCCGAAGAGCCCGAAGCGCCAGAGGGCGATTTCAACTACTTACAGTTCGGGGCGCAAGATGATGATGCCACAGGCACCCAAGACGCAGATGCGATGTATTTGGATGAAGGCGATGACCTTGCCAAGGGCGGCGAGGGCGATGACAAGATTTTCCTTGGTGATGGTCAGGACGCGACCGCCGAGTTAACCGCAGAGGGTGATTTTGATCCCGCGGGCATGGAGGGCGATGACTTTATCCGTGGCGGCAACGGGCGCGATATTTTGATTGATTCGCTGGGCGCGAATACGATTTACGGCGATACCGGATATGACCGGATGTCATCGATTGATGATGAGACCGACCAAGGCACACCCGACACGATGTTTGGCGGTTTTGGCAATGACGTGTTGTTTGCCGATGATGGCGATACGCTGTCGGGTGGTGCGGGCGACGACCGGTTTCAGCTATACACCGCTGCTGGGGATGATCCTGTGACGATCACCGATTTTACCGCAGGTGACGAGCTGTTTATCCGCGACGAAGATGGTGCCTATTATATCGCCGGACGCGTAACGACAGAATTATCCGAGGATGGTGAGGACAGCAATGTGTTGCTGGATGATCAGGTTGTTGCTGTATTGCAAGGTGTCACTGACGTGCCGGCAGATGCAATCGGCAACCCGGCGTCGCCGCCGATGTTTGGCACAGTAGGCGATGATGATATCGTTATTGACGATTTTGCCGGTCTGGTCGTTGCAAGGGCTGGTGATGATACGGTTGCTTTTGCCGATGGCGCCGATACGGAAGGCCGCGACATGAAGATCAGTGCTGGCGCTGGTGATGACACTGTCACAACCGGTGCGGGTGACGACCTGTTGCTGGGTGACCTTGGCAACGATGTGCTGACCGGCGGGACGGGGTCTGACGAAGTTTACGGCGGCTATGGCAACGATCGGATCGATGTGACAGATAATGGCGTTCTGGGTCAGTCTGACACCGTCTTTGGCGGTTTTGGCAACGATAGGATCATGGGCGATGACGGCGATGTTCTGCTTGGCGAAGACGGCGTCGACAGCTTCGAGATCGACATGAACGATCCTGATGCGGCCACGGTCACCATCGGCGATTTTAATCCGACCACCGAAGTATTGGCGGGTGAGGTTTCCATTGATGGTGGTGCCGCACCGGTCGTGACCTATGAGGCCGTGCGCAACGATGCCGGCGATACATTCGCGACCAATGTTTTGGTTGGCAGCCGCGTGATTGCCCAAGTGGTCGGTGTTGTGCCGACAGATCTGAACGCGACGAATGTTGTGATCACCAATACGGCGCCGTAGCCTGAAAGTTACCCCATAGGAAAAGGGCCGCGCGGTTGCGTGGCCCTTTTTTGTCGTCGAAAGTGCGGATGCGTTAGACCGCCATTTTGCGGCTTTCGTCGAGATAGATTTCACGCAGGCGGGTGGCGATTTTCCCCACGGCACCGGTCCCGACGGCCGCACCGTCAATCTCGACCACAGGCATCACAAAGGTGGACGCGGAGGTGATGAAGGCCTCGTCTGCCGCTTGCGCCTCTACAATGGTGAAGGGACGTTCCTCGACGGTCATTTGCGCCTCGCGCGCGAACCGCAAGACAGCGGCGCGGGTGATTCCGTGCAGGATTTCATTGCCCAAATTTCGCGTGATGATGGTGTTACCCTTGACGATATAGGCGTTGTTTGACGTGCCTTCGGTCACCGCCCCGTCTTCAACCATCCAAGCATCGTCGCAGCCTGCCGCCTTTGCCATCATCTTGCCCATCGACGGATACAGCAGTTGCACGGTCTTGATGTCGCGCCGCGTCCAGCGCTGGTCCTCGATCGAGATCACTTTGATCCCTTTCTTCGCCACAGGGTTATCGGCCAAGCTCGGTTTGTTCTGCGTAAACAGCACGATGGTTTGTGGTGTGTCCGCAGGTGGATAGGCGAAATCGCGGTCATCGGGTGCGCCGCGCGTGATTTGCAGGTAGATCATGCCTTGGTCAATCTCGTTGATCCGCACCAGTTCGCGGTGGACCTCCAGCAGGTCGTCTTTGCTGATCGGGTTGCCCATACCCAGTTCGGACAGGGACCGTTGCAAGCGGACCGCGTGCCCGTCAAAGTCGATCAGTTTGCCGTCCAGAACGGTCGTCACCTCATAGACCCCGTCAGCCATCAGGAAACCCCGATCAAAGATCGAGACTTTGGCCTCATGCTCGGGCAGGTAATCGCCGTTTAGATAGACTGTGCGCATGTCATTTATCCCCATAGGGCCGGGGTCGGTGCATGGACGCCAGCGTTGTCAAATATCAGTGGTGCCGCACGGTCTTCGGCCAGAAGCAGCGGCCCGTCAAGGTCTGTGAAGGCCACGCCTTGCGCAATTATTGTCGCGGGGGCCATCGCAAGGGACGTGCCGACCATACAGCCGACCATGACCGCATAGTTTTCACGGGTGGCCGCCTCTTTGAGCAAAAGGGCCTCTGTCAGCCCACCGGTTTTGTCGAGTTTGATATTCACCATATCGTATTTGCCTTTGAGCGCGGGCAAGGACGCGCGGTCGTGGCAGGCCTCATCGGCGCAAACCGGCAAGGGGCGTGCGATTTCACCCAACATATCGTCCGCACCTGCGGGCAACGGTTGTTCGACCATTTGCACGCCCAGCCGGATCAGGTGCGGGGCGAGGTCTGCATAGACATCGGCGGTCCAGCCCTCGTTTGCGTCCACGATGATGCGGGATTTGGGCGCGCCGCGCCGCACGGCCTCGAGGCGGGCCATATCATCGGGCGTGCCCAGTTTGATTTTCAATAGCGGACGGGCGGCGTGCTTGGCGGCTTGCGCCTGCATTGCATTGGGCGTGTCGAGAGACAGGGTATAGGCGGTGATTTCGGGCTTCGGTGCAGGTAGGTCCAACAAATCCCAAACCCGCGTGCCTGCTTGTTTTGCGGCCAAGTCCCACAGCGCACAGTCCACCGCATTTCGCGCAGCCCCTGCGGGCAATAGACCTTGCAATGTCGCGCGCGTTATATCTGCTGGCAAGCCGGCAATCTCGGCCGTCACGCTCGCAAGCGTTTCACCATAGCGCGCATAGGGCACACATTCGCCCCAACCTTGATGCACGCCGTCGCTCACGCGCACGGTCAATACATCCGCTTGGGTCCGCGACCCGCGACTGATGGTAAACACCTGTGCCAGTTTGAAACTCTCGTGCTTCACATCAATGCGCATCACTGCCCTCTTTGGTTGTCAAATATCCTCGCCGAAGGCTTTGATTTGCCCCTTGGGGCAGACCAAAATCAGATTTCCGCCAGCGCGTCCACCAAGCGAGCGGCACCTTGGCGGAACGGATCAACCGCAGGCACGCCCATTTCGGCCTCGACGCCTGCAAGGTAGGCCTCGTATTTGTCTGCTGCAAGGTGCTGGGTATTCACGGAAATCCCGATGACTTTGCAGGCCGGATTGACGATTTTGGCGACTTGCAATGCAAGATCACGCAGGGTCGCAATGCTTGGCAATGCGTAGTCGGGCAGACCGCGCATATGGGTCCGTGTCGGCTCGTGGCACAGCACCAAGGCGTCAGGCTGGCCGCCGTGGATCAACGCCATTGTCACGCCGGAATAGGATGCGTGGAACAGGCTGCCCTGCCCTTCGATATGGTCCCAATGATCGGCGTCATTGTCTGGCGTCAGGTATTCAACCGCGCCCGCCATAAAGTCGGCGATGACCGCATCAAGTGGCACCCCACCGCCTGTGATCAGGATGCCTGTTTGGCCGGTGGGCCGGAACGTCGATTTCATCCCGCGCGCCTGCATTTCGGTGTCCATCGCAAGGCCGGTATACATTTTACCAACCGAACAATCGGTGCCCACAGCAAGGCAGCGCTTTCCTGCGCGTTTGACGCCACTGGCAATGGGATAGGCCACGGACGGGATCCGCACGTCAAAAAGCGTCCGCCCGTTGACACGCGCCGCCGCCATCAGGTCGTTTTCATCCCGCAGCAGATTGTGCAGCCCCGACGCGATATCGAACCCCATTTTGAGGGCTTCGACAAGGACCTCTTTCCAAGCCGCAGAGATCATGCCGCCACGGTTTGCCACGCCGATCACCAGCGTTTTGGCACCGGCATCTTTTGCCTCTTGCAGGGTCATATCCGCAAGACCCACATCCGCGCCACAGCCCGGCATCCGGAACTGGCCGACCGCATTATCGGGGCGCCAGTCTTTAATGCCCTGCGCTACTTTTGCAGCAAGCTGGTCAGGCGCGTCGCCGAGGAACAAAAGATATGGTGTCTGGATCATGGGGCAGCTCCGGTGCATGGGTGTGGGATAGGTAGATTTTCGCAAGATTTGCGCGCTTGACGTGGGATGTCGTCGCGAATTACGCGTATTTTGGCGAAAATTTCGGGAGATTCTTCTATCAATTCGCAAGTATATGAAATGTTTTCGCGCGAACCTGTGTAGGATGGGTTTAAACCCATCGTCGCCACAAAAAACCCGAGCGCGAACGCTCGGGTTGTTTTCGACACTATGGCTGGCTGAAATTAGCCTCTCGAAAACTCCGGATAGGCTTCCATGCCCAGTTCGGACATGTCCAAACCGTTGATTTCCGATTCCTCGGACACACGGATGCCGACGAGTGCTTTCAGCAACGTCCAAAGCAGCAAGCTGATCACAAACGTGAATGCACCTATCGCCAAAATGCCGGTGATCTGTGCGCCCCAGTTGCCGGTGTAAAAGGCAACTGCCAGCGTGCCCCAGATACCTGCAAACAGGTGCACAGGGATCGCGCCGACCACATCGTCCAGCTTGAACCTGTCAAGCATTGGCACGGTCACTACAACGATCACACCGCCAACGGCACCTGTCAAAAGCGCCCCGAACAGGGTCGGTGCAAGCGGTTCGGCAGTGATCGACACCAAACCGGCAAGCGCGCCGTTCAGCACCATTGTCAGGTCGACCTTTTTATAGATCAACTGTGTTGCGATCAGCGCCGTGACGGCACCTGCGGATGCGCCCATGTTTGTGTTGGCAAAGATGCGCCCGATGTCGGTGATGTCGCCCACGGTGCCCGCTGCCAGTTGCGATCCGCCGTTAAAGCCGAACCAGCCCATCCACAAGATGAACGTCCCCAGTGTTGCAAGCGCAAGGTTGGACCCCGGCATCGGCACGGTGCGCCCGTCTTTGTATTTGCCCAAGCGCGGCCCCAGCACGATCACACCTGCCAAAGCGGCCCAGCCACCCACAGAGTGCACGATCGTGGACCCTGCAAAGTCGGAGAAGCCACGTTCGGACAACCAGCCGCCGCCCCACTGCCAAGACCCTGTGATCGGATAGAGCACGCCCGTCAGCACCGCGCAGAACCCCAGAAACGGCCAAAGTTTAATGCGCTCGGCCAAGGCCCCAGATACGATCGAGGCTGTTGCCGCCACGAACATCAGTTGGAAAAAGAAGTCCGAGGCCACCGAGGCGTAATCAAGTGATGCGTCAGCCGCCGCAAGCCCAACGGGTTCCAGTGACGTGACCGCAAAAAACGGCCCGATCCAGCCTGCAATTGACCAGCCATCGCCCGGATACATCAGGTTAAACCCGATCAGCCAATACATGATGGCGGCGGTGCCGAACAAAGCGATGTTTTTGGTCAGCTGCATGGCCACGTTTTTGGACCGCACGAGACCGGCCTCTAGCATGGCAAAGCCGGCGGCCATGAAAAACACCAGAAACCCTGCGATCAAGAACAGCAAAGTCGTCAGAATATAGGGGCCGATTTCGTCAAAAGTCGGCGCGGCCTCTTGCGCCAAGGCAAATGTCGGCAGCAGCGAAACCGCCCCGCCTGCAAGTATTGATTTTGTAAGTGTCATGTTCATATGTCCTTGTGTCGCTTAAAGCGCGTCGTCATTGGTTTCGCCGGTCCGCACGCGCATTGCGCCTTCCACGTCGAGAGTGAAGATTTTGCCGTCGCCGATCTTGTCGGTCTTGGCGGTGGTTGCGATGGTGCGCACCACCTGTTCAGCCATGGTGTCGGTTACAACGATTTCAAGTTTGACTTTGGGCACGAAATTCACCGCATATTCGGCGCCGCGGTAGACTTCGGTATGCCCCGACTGCGCGCCGAAGCCCTTGATTTCCGACACCATCATGCCGCGCACCCCGATGGCCGTCAGGGCCTCGCGGACCTCTTCAAGCTTGAATGGTTTGATTGTTGCGATGATCAGTTTCACTGGTCTTCCCCTTGTCGATTTCCCCGCAAATCCAGCGCGATGCTGCATTGCTTGCGAAGATCAAAGCCGCACCGTGCAGCTGCAGCAATGCAGCGGGGGTCAGTTTTGTGGCCGGATTCCCCGAAATTGCACAATTTTTGCACAAATTGCCGTGAGAGATTAAATTTCAGGCATGATCTAAATTGCGCCGAGGGTGTATCTGGCGCTAAACAATCCCGAACAAACCCGTTACAGTGGCAAAAAACAGACGAAAATGTCAGTTGGGCAGAGCATGAGTAAAACCGGAAATCGCAAGTCACA
>Ga0316208_1002700_pt1 | contig 13910 bp, 16 predicted proteins | sample 3monopyrite_MG_FD_204944 | JGI IMG/M metagenome (GOLD analysis project Ga0316208, IMG submission 204944) | Microbial mat bacterial communities from mineral coupon in-situ incubated in ocean water Damariscotta River, Maine, United States -... | ecosystem: Environmental > Aquatic > Marine >... | reverse complement strand
CCGATTTCCGTAGCCTTGTTTGACCCGAAGCCGCAGGCGATGGTGTTTCAGACGCCGGCACGCATTCAAAACACCATCGCCTGCGGCTTCGGGTCAAACAAGGAACTTATTTCGGGACAGTTCCTAAAGATTCCCGCCCGGTCGCCCTCATGCCTCTGATCGAAATCTCCGACCTCGATGATCCGAGGCTGCACGTTTACCGAAACATCAAGAAAACGAACCTGACGCGATGGTCTTCGCATTTCATCGCGGAAGGAAAGAAGCTCACGATCCGACTCCTGCAGAGTGACTTCGGCGTCGCCTCGATCCTTACCAGCGACAAACACGTCGACCTGATCACTCCCCATCTGCGAGACGACGTGCCAGCGTACGTCGTTCCTCACCAGCTGGCTCAAATGCTGGTTGGCCAGACTTTTCATGCCGGGATGCTCGGCTGTGGAATCCGAAAGATTCCGCCAACTCTCGACGACCTGATGAAGATCGACCGTCGCCACTTGCTCGTCGTTTGTTGCGGAGTCGAAAATGCGGAGAACATGGGCGGCATCATTCGCGCCGCCGCAGGCTTCGGTGCGACCGCCCTGCTGTTAGGGCCTCACTGTTGCGACCCGTTTTCGAGACGGGCGCTGCGAGTCTCGATGGGCAGCTCGCTCAACATCCCGATTCTCGAAGTCGAGGAAGAACTTCGTTCCTCGTTGACAAGACTTCGGGACAAGCATCACTTCAACCTGGTCGCATCGATCCTCGACGATACCGCACGGCCGCTCCGCGAATGTCCGACCGGCGGCAACGTCGCCGTCCTGCTCGGTAACGAAGACGCCGGCCTCGCTGCTGATTGGGTCGAACTCTGCGATCGGCGCGTCACAATTCCGATGCACTCCGGAACCGACTCGCTGAACGTCGCGGTGGCCGCCGCCGTCTTTCTGCACCACTTTTCAGAGAACTTCAAGACAACGACACCGAGCGGGTGACATTGTCTGGTATCGTCTGCTGCATCCGAAACAGTCCTTGATTACACAGATTACACAACCGAAATACGAAACAGGAATTCCATCATGCGTACCGAGCCTGCCCATCGAATGCACCTGAAGGGTCCCTGGTCTTACGAGTGGCTGGACGGTCCACGCGGACCGAAAAGCGAGGAAGATGAGGACGCCACACTCGACTCCGCACTGCTGACTGGCTCGCGAGTACGCATGCCGTCGTCGATGAAGGAATCGTTTGGGAAGGTGTCCGGGCGAGTTTTATTTCGCAGAAGATTTCAGCGACCCACCAACCTCGACGACAACGAGCAGGTCCACATCGCCTTCGACGGAATTGGCGGTCGAGCCGACATCGCCGTCAACGGTCAGACACTCGGCAGCGTGGAGAACAATTCAGAAACCGTCTCGTTTGACATGACCAGTCTACTCGAACAATCGAATGAACTGACTGTCGACCTGACCATTTCCTGGGGAGTCGACCAGAGACCAGGCGGGCTCTACGAACCGGTCGCTGTCGAGATTCACAAAGTCGACGCGTGAATTGATGACGCGCAGCCACTGAATTATTCCGCAGGGTGTGACCAGCGGAGCAAATCAAACGGCTGGTGACACCGTACTTCTCATCCCTCGGTGATGGGCAAATCAAGCCGATAACGAGGCGTGCCGCGGTAAAGCCAGACGACCAGGCTGAACGGCACGACCATCGCCAGTGCCGAGACGATCCTGGCGTCGGTCAGGCTGCCATGAGTGATCGCCGTCACGTTCCAGCCGACTCCGGCCCCGAACATCCCGCTCAGAATACTCAGCAGGATCAGGTCGCGATGCCATCGCATGGCTTGCGAACCGAATCGCTGACGCATCAACAAACCGCCGCCAGTCCAGTCAGCATGGTAGAACAACCGCGACTCGATCCGCTGGAAGACGAACACCGAGTACGCATACCCAGCAACGCCCAGCGAGCATCCAATCAACGCTCCAAAGCTGTCGCCAAACAGCGCGAGCACGCACCGAGGCAGGACCGCCAGGAAGATAGCAATGCGCGATCCGATCATCGCCAGAGCGGCGAACTTAGCCAGCAGGTCATCCAGCACGGACATTCAAACGGCCTTTACGGTACTCACAGTCGGGCGGGGAAAACTCAGGGAACGGCAATGTCCTCCTTCGAGTACTCACCAGGTCACTGTCCTCTCGTGCCAAAGCGATCAGGCAACTGGTGCAGCAACTGTGACAGAAGCTGTCGATCGACCTGAACTTTGCAGCCGACTCGTCAATAGTTCTAACTGCAAACGGAGGCGTTGTTCTGGCCAGTCATCAACGACTTGCGAGGCAACTTCCGCAGTGCAGCCAGTCTCCTGTCGGTAGATCCCGATCGCTGCCAAAGATTCACCGTCAGACACCAGCGAATCCATCCGTGAGAAAAGTTGCTCAGACCAGTCGCCGACAAACTGCCGACCGATCTCGCCAATCTGCTCGTGCAACGCTTCGCTCGAAACAATCTTGACGTTGTTACCCTTGCCGGCTCGCAGCACGAACGTCGCGCCGAAGACCAGGCCGATTCCAATGAACGCGAGAAACGACGTCAGCCCCGCCTGCTTCTGCAGTGGACTACTGATTGAATAGTTCACGGCCTCGCGGAAGCCATCGGTCATGCAGACCATCGACAGCTTGCCAACAGCCGCTCCGAAACTCAGAGCAACAATTCCAAGACACATCGCGCCGGCGAGTCCCGCCGCTCGACTCTTTGCCCGTTGAACGCAACGAAGTCGGTAAACCAGCCACGATGCAAACCCCACGCAGAACAGAGCAGGCAACATACCTGTCATCGTTCGAGCGGAAGCGTACAACTGGCTTGATTCGCCTGACAAAGAGGCCGCAATCATCGCCAGGCCGGCAAACCCAAGGTTGAGCTCAAGCACGAGCAGCAGGATTTCATTCAAGCTGAAATTCAGTTGCAGTTTTTTCTTCATCGTTCGTGACCCGTAATTCGTGACCCGTAAACAGTGGAGTTGGCCCGTTGAGTTTCATGCGTAAGCGCTTCGCGAAATGCACCGGCTCGACGCCGGCTAATGACGCGAAACGATGGCTCACGCTCCGGAGTAGACCTTGAGCGGCGAATCGTTCGTCGGAGCGGAGACCTGTTCTTCAGCCGCGACCTCGACTTTGACCGGCGGACGCTGCGCCGGAATGTCGCCCGCTTCGGCAGCTCGTCGCCGTTTCAACAACTGGGCAGCCGGAGACAACTTTGCATATTGCCCGTAAGCGATTGACGTCACTTCGGAGTTGCTCCACGTGGCGACTCGTAGCGCATCGTGCGGCTGAAAGACGATGCTCTCGTCATCCCGCATAAAACTGTCACGGAGCATGTGGCCGAGCAGGCAGGTCAACGCCACGTCGCCGAACTCTTCCCGAGCCCCCAGGAACACATTCTCGAGGCGACCTTCTGTCCGATAGTTATACGCACAAGCTGCCGGACGGCCCGACACGGTGAGAGAACAGAACTCAACCGCCCCTGCATCGACCGCCGCCGCGTGAGCGTCCTTCATGACGGCCAGTTCGCGATCATCGCGTCGGCCTCGACCTTTTGAGTCTCGCCGAATCGCTTCGAATGTTCGGAACAGATCCCAGCGGCGATCAGTCGCTCCGACCTTGCCACCTTCGGGACGCCATCGATGAAACGAGATCGGGCCGCAATGTGAGATGACCTTTTCCGCCTGCAGAAACTCCATCCGGAACGAAACATCTCGCTCGCCCATGTACGTATCCCAGCTTTCCAGCATTTCGACCACAGGGTGCGAAACGGCACCGTTGCGACGTGCCTTCAGCCGAGCGTTCTTGAGCGCGTTATTCGTCCGAAGGTTGTCGTGACCAAACTCGTCGATCTGTGAAAGTTCCAGGCACTTCCAGTTTCGCTGAGTTCTCCGGACATAGCTGAAGGCGGTACTCAACGTCGCGGCAGGGTTGGGACCGATCGCCCCGTAGAACGGAACGAAAGTATTCGTCGGCCACGTCAGAACCGGCGTCGCACCGAGTGCCGTCTCCACCTGGCGAGTGACCAACGGAACGATCCCGATCGGCTTTGTCCGCAGAGTCACCAGTAACGTGCGGAGTTCCTGTTTGTCACCGTAGGTTCGCCAGTAGCTCCTCAGCCAGTCCCACGACTGCACGAAGGATGCGTTCGGAGTCTTTTCCCAGAGTTCCCGCCATGTAACGCGAAGATTTGCAAGCTCTTCAAATGTGTTGATTTCCGAAACCGCAATCATCACAGCTCCCAACGTGGCGGGCGTGCCACAAAAATGATTCTCGACCGATCGTCTGTTTTTGAAGCAGTCGGTGCCGAGGCTCCGACTGCGGAGTGCGCGTCGGCGTCCGATGACACTTCCGACGAAAGGCCGATAATCGCAACCACCGTGCCGCGATCACGCGACGAGAACGCCGCGACCGGTAGAAACAAGGTCGTGCCCAGCGTATCCAACACAGCTCTCAGTCAGCTCGAATTCGCATAAACACTGCCAGAGCTTGAGTTTCAGCCTGCCACGCGGCCTCAAAGTTTCGCCAGCTTCGCTGTTTCAGGAAGTTGACAGCGCGTTCGACAATGCTGAACGGTGCAGGACGAAGGAAGCGGCAATGTTGCCGAAGGGCAACATCCATGCGGCGAAGTCGAAACGTGATGCCGTTCGGCACGGCGGTCATTTTCCGTCGACGATCACTCACCCCGAGCGGCTGTTTCGGCCCTCTCATCATGACACAGCGTCAGAATGACCACTCCGATGCCAACGACGGTGGCGCCTTCAAAGACGGTCCACCAGACGGGCATCGACTCGGCAATGTCGACGCCGATCAGAAGCGCACCGGCGACAGCGATCACTCGCCCATACCAGCGGATTAACGAGCGATATCTAACAACGTCGCTCGCAAGGACAAGCAGCATCGCCCCATGAATTCCGTAGAGCAACGAGGTCGACCGAGCGAGATATCCAACGATCCGCCCTTGCGGAAGTGCTCCCAGCCCGACCGCCTCATGCGCCCAGCCGAGCCACTCCGTCGGCAAAAAAACGGCGACAACAGCCAGCAAATCGGCGACTCCAACCAGCCGTAGAAACCACTTCAGTCGCCGATCACGACCGGCGTCCGAATCGCTGCTGACCGCGTTATCGCGTTGGTCCGAGCTTGCTGTCACGAGTCACCAGTCTCCTCCGCCGTCTGGCCGCTTGAAGCAGAGGCGGTACGAATCCGGTCCACAAAGCCAGCAAGATCTGCCGGCAGCTCTGATTCAAATTCGAGCCGCTGCTCCGACTCGGGATGGTTAAACGCCAGCAACCGAGCATGCAATGCCAGACGCGGAGCACGGCTTTCATCAGTAACAGCCTCGCCGCCAAACGGTCCCCGGTACATCGTGTCGCCGCAGACGGGATTCCCCTGCTCCGCCAGATGGATCCTGATCTGATGCGTCCGGCCGGTTTCCAGACGGCAGCTTACCAGCGAGTATTGCCCGACGGGTTCGACAGCTTCGACGTGAGTGGCCGCAGCCTTGCCTTCCGTTTCTGAAGCCGTGCTGCCGCGCAGTCCGTCGCCTCGATCACGAACAAGTCTGGTGCGAGTGACTCCGGTCTTAGGAGTTCCCACCGAAACTGCCTGATAAACACGATCGACCGAATGCTCGGCAAACTGTTTAACGAGACTCTGCTCAGCTTCCAGTGATCTTGCAAAAACAAGCAGACCACTCGTGTCCCGATCCAGTCGATGAACCGACCGCACGTGCTGGCGGCGAAGTTTCGGCGGCAACGAAGAAAGATTCCGTTTGCTGCGAGTTGCGGCGCCAACTGCTCGCAGCACGCTTTCGTCGGCGGAAGGCTGCTGCATGCGGCGTTTGATCGGCCAGTTAATTTCCGCAACGTGCCTCAGCGACACCATCCCGGACGGTTTCTCGATCACCACGATCGACTCGTCGAGGTGCAGAATGTTGACATCGCCATCGTCAGGCGGAGGCGGAAAAGGGGCCTCCGCGAGAAACACATTCTCCGAAGCCGTCAGCCGTCGCGCGACATCCAGACAAAGGACACCGGAAACTTTCACCCGCCGCCGCTCGACCATTTTCCGAATCTGCCGCCAGGACTGGTCAGGAAGAAATTCGCGTAACGCCTGGCAAATCGTTTTCCCAGCCAGTTCAGCAGGAACTTCCCAGTTGGTACCGGGGGCGGTCGTGTTTGACATTGAGAAGCAGTTCAGATTCGTGATGAGTATTAAGGGACGAGTTGACGGAAAATCAGCAACCATTATTTGGTCAGGTTCAGATGAAACTCGTTCTTACCGTCGACGACGTTGAGCCGCAACGCACCGTTTGGATCGATGCATTCAAATTCTTCGCGCGTTGGACGAGACTCGACGGAACCAAGGTCGTAGATCTCGACGACGTTCGAAGGCGCTACTGCAGCACGCGAATTTCTTTGCGGCCACATCCCATCGGCAATGAGAATTCACCCTTATCCAGTGGCACCCGTGTGTTTAGAATGACCAAGCCCATCCGGGCACCCAGTTCTGTCGAACGGCAACAAACACATTCTGAGATTCTGGAGCAGCCAATGAGCATTGATATTGCAACGCTTCGAGGCCTCACAGTGGCCGAAAAACTGCGGTTGGTCACTCAATTGTGGGATGACATTGCTCGCGAGAACCGACCAATCATTGTGCCAGATGACGTGCTGAGCGAGGCGACACGCCGGTCAGACGAGTTGGCGGTCGATCCCTCGCTGGCCATTGATGACGACGAACTCTGGCGGCGCGTCGATGGCTAGAACCCATCGTTACCACCCACTTATTGCTGACGACCTTGCGAGCGCGACCGGATACTACGACGACGTCTCTCTCGACCTTGGAAATCGATTTCGGAGTTCCGTACGACAAAGTCTGAAGTCGATCCAGGAATATCCAGAATCATACGGCGTCATTCATCAGCAGATCCGTGCTGCAATTATGGATCGCTTCCCTTACGTTGTTCTGTTCGAACTTCGCGAAAACACCGTTTTCATTCTCAGCATCGTTCACGCCGCGTCTGATCGTGACGGGTGGTTCGATCGCGCAATTTGAAAACGAGTTCGCAGCGACAACCGCTGACCGCAATACTGCTCAATGAATCCATCATTGAGACAAGCGACCGGCAGTGGGCACTTACTTCGCCGTGGCGATTGTTTGCTCATAGAGGTTGAGCATCTTGGGGAGCATCTTTTCGAGGCTGAAGCCGTCCTCGATGAGCCTCGCTCCGGCCTGGCCGAGGTGGCGGTGTTTTTCGGGGTCGTCGAGGACTGTCATCGCGATTTCGGTGAAGCCGTCGACGTCGAAGAAGTCGGCGGTGTAGCCGGTCTCGCCGTGCTTGATCATCTCCTGAACGGGCGGCGTGGCTGAGCCCAGCACCGTGCAGCCGCAGGCGAGCGAATTCATCAGCGACCAGCTCAGCACAAACGGCACGGTCAGGTAATAGTGCAGGTCGCTGAGGCTGAAAACGTTGACCAGGTCCTGCGGATCGACTCGGCCGGTGAAGATGAATCGGTCGAGGTCGTAGTTGTCCTGCTTGAGGATGTGCTCGCGATAGGTTTCTTCTTTGATGCGATTCAGGTCGCCGCCGTAGCAGACTCGGTCGGAGCCGACGCAGAGAAAGATCACGTCGTCACGCGCGTCGCAGATCTGCTTGGCCGACTTCATGAAGATGTCGAACCCGCGCATGGATTCGAAACCTCGTGAGACGTAGGTGACAACTTTTTTGCCTTCGGGAATCTTGTGCCCGGCGATCTCACGCGGCGGATCCGGATTGCGTTTCCAGATGGTCGTGTCGATGCCGTCGAAGATCTGCTCGATCTTCGGTTGGTACTCGATGGGCATCAGACTTTGCTGATACTTCGTCGGTGTGTAGCCCTTCGTGCATGTCTGCAGGTCGAGCAGGATCATCGCGTTTCGGCTGCGGGATCTCAGCACGTCCTCTGGCTTGACCGGGAAGTCCGGCCGGAAGTCCAGATCCGAGCCTTTGCTGCGGTAGTAGTATTCAAAATAGTTGATGATCGGGCAGTCGTACAGGTCCGCCAGCCAGACCGTTGAGCCGAAGCCGCTGTGCCCCACAACAAGGTCCGGCTTGATATCCGGTCGACCTTTCATCGCCTCGTGAACGGCGTGCGAGTGCCACACTGCATTCTCGAAGGTTCGGCTGCAGTAGTGAGTCGACTTCGTCGCTCCACCGGCAATCTTATATTGGACTCGTTCGATGCCATCGACGTTGCCCGACGGAAGTTCAGACGCAAACGAGCACTCAATACCGTGATTCTTAATCAGATAACTGGCAATGTGTCCGAACTGTGCCGGAAAATTCTTATGTACAAAAAGAATATGCATGGTGGTCGCTCCTTGATCGACTGCTGACTCATATCGGAGCCAAATGTAATACTAGTCTGGTTCCTACGCTCTGCGTGGGAACATTCGCTTTGACGCTCCGCGTCCTCATCACTTGTTCCGACACGGTCGTCGTAGTTGGATCCGTCGACGCAGAGCGTCGCCCTCGCCGTTCCCACGCGGAGCGTAGGAACGAGTTTGTCGAATCAGGCAGCTCGCGACAGGAATTTCCGAGTCGCCTGCAACTCCTGGTCGCTCTTGTTAGCAGTTGGATCGAACTTGAGAATTTCCAGCCCGACTCCCTGAAGGGTCCGGACGTTGCTGTAAATCGGGTCGGTCCAGTCGGCGACTTTTCCATCGCGAACCGCTTCGACCATTTCACGGATTCCATCTTCCAGAGAAACGCTGGCACGGAAGCCGAGCACTCGCTGAATCTTCGTAAAGTCGACGCGGTAGTTTCTTGCGTCGTCGTCGTTGCGAATTTCTTCGACGAAAGTTCCCGGCTGGCAGTCCGCCACGATTTTGCCGAGCTGCTCGAGTGTGAAGTTCTGCGTGTGGTCACCGACGTTGAAGATTTCGCCGCCCACTTTGGAGAGCTGCGCCTCGATGGCGTACACGCACGCTCGGGCGATGTCGCGAGTGTGGACGAACGGTCGCCACTGTTCGCCGTTAAGCACTCGGATGTGTTTTTCGGTCACGGCCTGAGCACTGAACAGGTTGGCGACGAGGTCGAACCGTGGACGCAGCGACCAGCCGTACGCCGTCGCGAATCGGAGGATCGTCGGCTGAAATACCGAATCGGAAGCTTCCAGCAACGCTCGCTCGGCGTCGATCTTTGTCGTCGCGTACAGCGAAACCGGATTGAGGTCCGACTCTTCGTTTCGGATTTCCTCGGACTCACCATAAACGCTGCACGTTGATGCGAAGACGAATCGCGAAATGCCATTCGCTCGGGCGAGTTGGGCCATCATCTTGGCGGCTGCATAGTTGACTGTGATTGTCGTGTCGCGGTCCAGGGCGCAAGCCGGGTCACCGACGATCGCCGCGAGATGAACCACCGCGTCCATGCCGTTTAGAGCCTTCACGATGTCTTCGACGTTACGAAAATCGCCAGTCGTAACTTGAAGCCGCGGGTGGTCGAGAATCGACTTCAACGAGTCCCGACCAAAGAGTTCCATGTCCAGAATCCGAACACGGTAGCCCTTGCGGAGTAGCTGCTCTGTCAGCACTGAGCCGATGTACCCAGCACCGCCGACAACAAGCACGTCTTCAACTTTGCCCGTTCCCGTTGGAGTATGCCGCGACACGACACGGAAGCGTTTCATGACCGACATGCTCGAAAACCGCGTCGCAAACACGGTCAGTCCAAGTAGAACCCAGGCGGGAATAGCGACTTCCAGCGTCGCTGCCAGCCGATCTTCGACGATACTGCCGAGTGCCAGATGCCCAGCAAACCCGACGGCACACGCGCCGGTCACATCCAGCAGCCGCTGTCCAATTCTTGAGCTCGGAACGGGGCGATAAAGTCCGGCAAAGGTAAACAGCAGTACGGCTGTCGCGGCGAACCACCCGGCGTGAAGGATGTAGACCGGGTTGCATTTGGCCATGACATGGCCGACCGGATCAGCCAGATCCATCTGGCCGCTGACGACGACTCGCAACACCCCGACGGCCACCAGCACGATGTTTGCTGTTAAGAAGTCCGCGAAGAGTCGCAGGACAACCTGTTGACCCGATGCGTTGCCAAAAAGTCTCGTTCTGATTGCGTTGTACATCCCTGTGCCCTTGGTATTCCAAGTGAGAATCAACTTCAGCCTCTTCACCACAATGTTTCATCTCAGTCTTAAGCAGCCCGCCGCCGCGATTCGCTTTGTTCACAATCCGCCGCCACGACGCGCATTACCTTGGCGACGGCCGCGACGGTGTCCTCGATGTCTTTCCGACTCAGAGTCGGATGCACCATGAACATGATGCATCGTTCGCCAAGTTGCTTCGCATTTGGCAGACGTTCGGCAGGTGCGAATCCCGCACTCTGCATCGCCTTCTCAAGATAGATTTCACAGCAAAGCCCGCTGCCGCACGGAATGCCTTCCTTCTGAATGCATCGTACGATCTCATCGCGCGACCATTTGTCGCTCAACATTTCCGCCGAGACATTGACATAGTGCTTGTAGTAGCTGTGCTCGGAGTCGGCTGGCGGGCTCAACACTTCAATGCCCGGCACGTTTGCCAGTTCTTCATCCAGCAGCGTGGCGTGTGCCTGCCTCGCTTTAACCCAGACCGGCAGCCTCTGAAGCGCAGACCGGCCAATGGCCGCCTGCATCTCAGTCATGCGCCAATTCGTTCCGATCGTCTCGTGCAACCACTTGAACACCGTACGTTGTTGACTGCAGTTCTGAATGGTGTCCCAGCCTTTGCCGTGATCTTTGAAACTCCAGGCTCGCTCCCAGATGTCAGGGCAGTCTGTCACGACCATTCCACCTTCGCCGCCGGTCGAAACAATCTTGTCCTGACAGAACGAGAACGCTCCCACGTCGCCAAGCGTCCCGACATGCCGACCTTTGTATCGAGCTCCGTGAGCCTGCGCGCAGTCTTCGATGACTCGCAGTCCACGTTCGCGAGCGAGCTTGATGATCGGATCCATGTCGCACGGCCAGCCCGCTGCGTGGACAGCGATGATCGCTCGCGTTTGTGGCGTGATGACCGCTGCGATTGCTTCAGCCGAAACGTTTCCAGACACCGGATCGACATCGGCGAAGACCGGCCTTGCCCCGAGCATGGCCACCGCACTCGCTGTTGCAATGAACGTTCGCGGCGGCACGATGACCTCGTCGCCAGCTTCGATGCCAACAGCATGCAGAGCCAGTTCGACCGCAACGGTGCCGTTCGAAACGGCGATCCCGAAGTTGCCGCCAACGAATTCGGCGAAGTCTTTCTCAAAGCGGCGAACTTCTTTACCCGTCCAATAGTTAACCTTGCCACTGCGTAAGACGGCGGTGACCGCATCGATCATCTCGTCGTCGAAGTGCGGCCACGGGGCCAACGCTTCGGTCCGAACCGGAGTGCCACCGTCACGGGCAAGTTCGTCGAAATCTGCGAATCGTGTTCGCATAAGTTGCCTCTGCAGATGGAAATCTGTGCGAAGAATCAAGCCGCTCGTACGTAATGTCACGGCGGAACGGAGCACATGCCGAACGCACGAATGCTCATTCCGAAATAAAAACGGAACGCTACGAAGCGGATTACTGGTTGGAAGTTGGAAACGTTTGACTCGAGAACCGAGCCAATGATGGGGGTCGAGAAGTGTTGCGGGGCAGCCGTTGGAAGGGGATCGAGAATGGCAGCCGTCGAGGGGTCGCGACTTATATCAGGGCCTGGCGATCCTCAGCAATACGGTTTTTCACTCCGCGAGGGATGACGATTCGCGGCGATTTCTGTCCGCCATACGAAATCGGCAGCATTTCGCGGCTTTGAAGTGCGGAGTGCCTGACCGCTAGAATGTCCGCTTCGAATCAAACTTTGAGAGATGACTCCATGCGATTTTCAAACTTTCCGGCCGCGATGATCCTGCTGGCCTGTTCTGCGGCAACTCTTGCTGGCCTGCCAGGCTGCTCGAACGAGGCGACCACGGAATCGGGAGTTCCGAAGGTCCCGACTGCCGCGAACTCTGGATCTGCCGGAGCAGGAAGCGGGCAAGTCGATGAAATCGGAGAAACGACTGCCGGCGGTCCGACGTCAACTGAAGCCACGTCAGCGACGGAAATTCCTGCCGCTGATCCAGTCCTCACCGCAGAACCTACGGTCGACCGTCCGACGGGCATGGTGTGGGTACCGGGCGGCAAATTCAGGATGGGAGGCTCTGACGGATTTCCGGATGAGCTGCCGATCCACGAAGTCGAGCTCGACGGATATTGGATGGACGCAACGGAGGTCACCGTCGCCGAATTCAAACGCTTCGCTGACGCGACGGGCTATGTCACGGTCGCCGAGAAAAAGCCAAACCGCGAAGACTTCGCCGATCAGCTCACGCCGGAGCAAATCGCGGCGATTCCCGAAGAAGTGCTCGTCCCAGGTTCGATCTGCTTTAACCCGGATTTTGATCGAACCACATTTCCCGAAGGTCGCCGCCCGACTCCCGCCGAAATCTATCTGGTCTGGATGTACAAGCGAGGAGCCAACTGGCGACACCCGGACGGACCGGATTCGGGCATCGAAGAACGGATGGACCAACCCATCACCCACGTTTCGTGGTCGGACAGCATCGCCTACTGCGAATGGGCCGGCAAACGTTTGCCAACCGAAGCGGAATGGGAATACGCCGCTCGCGGAGGGCGTGACCAGGAAATGTACCCGTGGGGAAACGAGCGTGAGCCTGGCGGGCGCTGGATGACAAACATCTGGCAAGGCGAATGGCCGTTCAAGAATCTCAACCAGGACGGCCACGAGAAAACGTCACCCGTGGCCAGCTACGAAGCTAACGGTTACGGGCTGTATGACATGTCGGGAAATGTCTGGGAGTGGTGCCACGACTGGTACCGACCTGACTACTACGAGACGAGCCCGACTCGAAACCCGTTTGGCCCCCTCGACAGTCTCGACCCGAACGAGCCTAACATTCCCAAGCGTATTCAGCGAGGCGGCTCGTTCATGTGCAACGCCAACTACTGCACCGGCTACCGCGTTGCCGCTCGCATGAAAGGCGACATCATGTCCGGCACCTGGCACTGCGGCTTCCGCACCGTTCTGAGTGCTGCCAGCTATGAAAAATTCCGCCAGGCACCTGGAGCTCGCGTCCGGTCAAACGCCTCGAAAGCAGCAACGGTTGGCAACTGATGGCCGATGATGTGAACTCCAACCAGAACGATGAACCAACCAAATCATCGCCGTGGCGACTTACTGGTTGGCTCTGTTTCTCAGTCATCGCAACGAGCGTCATGTTGACGGTTGCACTCTCGGCTTATCGAAGCACTGGCCTCACACGAATCAAAGTGACGGCCATTGATGCCGCGGCCGAACCTCGTGATCATCAGTTGCCACTGTTCAAGCAGAAGGAAGCACTCCCCGACTATCAGGTCCTGGTGATCTTTCGCGAGGGTGGATACATCAATCTTGGAACGAAACCAGATCGGTCAGCCGTCGAAGGCCTCGATTGGAGTTTGGGCTCGCCTGTGTCACTGAGCGATATCGCCAGCATCAGACTTCAGGATGATGACAAGCTGGTCTCCGACGTCATTGCCGAAATTCAGATTGACGGTGAAGAAGTAGCGGACGGCAATTACAGATTTGAGTTTCACACTCAACGGTCGATCGAAGTCGGAATTCAGTCGTTCTTCCAGACTTCAATCGGAAAATCAATCTTAGCCGCATTCTTCGTCGCCGTGTTGCTGATACTCTTTGAAATTTTCTGGGTCTGACCTGCGGCAACCCCTGAACACAACGCGGATTCTCGTTCCAGTCTTTGCCACCAGCTTTAGCTGGTGGATCCGTGGTGTATTGTGGTCAAACAGCCGGCTTTAGCCGGACTTCACTTGTGGCTTCAGCCAGTTGACTAACTCC
>Ga0316208_1002699_pt1 | contig 13910 bp, 20 predicted proteins | sample 3monopyrite_MG_FD_204944 | JGI IMG/M metagenome (GOLD analysis project Ga0316208, IMG submission 204944) | Microbial mat bacterial communities from mineral coupon in-situ incubated in ocean water Damariscotta River, Maine, United States -... | ecosystem: Environmental > Aquatic > Marine >... | reverse complement strand
AATCGCAACACGATCAACTTCATTATTTAATGCTGTCCAGTTTTGATCAGGAGCAACATAAGCTCCGCTGCCGTCACCTACTGCTAGCTCTGTTAAATCTAACGATTGGCCAAGCGCCTCTTTATTTACTTTTTTTGCAGCACCAACCGCTGTTAGCACCATGTAATAATTTTGTGGCATTTATCACCTCAAGCCGTTAAAGGATTAATGGTTGTTGTTTCAGCGTCATACACTGTCATCGCATATAGCGCTGGCATTGATTGTTCTATTTCAGTAATGATTAATGGAAACAAAGTGGTTTCATCGCCCGACTGTAATGTTGAGCCATAGTTAAATTTTCCACGTTGGGTAATAATAATATTTAATACATCCCAATGACTGCGTGCGTTCTTTGCGTAGCTAACAATGCGCTCGATGCTTTCTTGTTCTTCTTGTGTTAAACCTGTGCCGCTGAGCTCAACGTTCAAACGAAATGTGCCTGGTGTTCCTTTAGGTTGCTGCTGATGCCATTCTTCTAATTCGACGCCAAGATTTAAGGCATTTAGTGCCTGTATAACCGCACCAGCCGTCCCACGCTTACGGCGAATAGAGCGTATAGCTTTAATAGATGAACGCTGTGTTGCTTCGCTCCAGCTGCTTGACCATTCTGGTACCCGTTCTGCCCAGGCTAACCAGGGCAACAAGGATAGTGGGCACGTGTCTGCATTCCATATTTTATTAATAGCAGATATATCAATATTGCTAATTCGCGAACTGACTTCTGCGATATTTTGTTCGTGTTGGGTTGCGCTTGGAGGTAGTAGTTTGTTATTCACTTACACCTCCAGATGCGATGGTAATGCCAGCGTTATAAGCTGCTTCATTATCGGCTACGGCGATATTTGCCGTGATGTCTGTGCCAACATTATTATTCAACGTAACGTCATGAACCCCTTCAACCTTTAGCGCACTCTTAACACCAGCAGTTGTTATGTCACGACCAAGTTTATGTTGTTCTATGGCCCAGGCTGTTAAGTTGGCTTCGGCAGCTGTTAACACTAAATTTTCATCTGCAGACGTATAGAAAATTAATGTTGCGTCGACGGTATAGTTAATAATTGTTGCGGACTGAACGGTAACCTGGTCGGTGAGAGGTCTTACATTATTGCTTAATGCTGCATCAACTTTTGCAAGCAATGCGGCGTCGGCTGTACCATCTCCTGTGTGTGAGAGCACGTTAATAACAACCTCAACAGGGTTAGGGCTTGTTGGTTTTACGTCTTTTACATCAGCATCAGCGCTTTTTGCATGATAGATATAAGCATCATCTGGCCCTGCGGTTGAAAAGGCATCTTCTGCAATTAAGCAACGGTTACGATAATCGTTATCAAGCTCATAAGTTGGTTCGACAGGTGGCACCGCATCAGGATCGCCAGCGTCAATGACTAAGCGTTCAGTGAAATAATACGTAGTGCCAATATGGTCGAGGTCTGAACCTGATGTTTTAGCGAGTAATAATCCCTTTGCACGGTCGTTAAACTCCTGACGAAGCAAAGTTTCTCGATAAGCACAAACACGAAGCTGTAAAGTAACCGGTTCAGACTCATTGTTAAGTGCATCAACAAGGCTTGGGTCTAATGAAATCAAATCATCTTTTAATTGTTGAAGGGTTTCTTCATAGCTTTGTTGGTTAATAACCTCTGGGTCAGGGAGTTTTGACAAGTCAGTTGCTGGCATATCAAACCCCCAACAAGGGAACGGTTAAGGTGATAGTTTCGCCGGCAGATAGATTATCTATATCTTCAACAACAATGGCATCGATATAGGCATTAAACTCACCACTTGCTGCACGACTTGTATCGGTTGATAGCTTTATCGGCAAAACTCTGGTTTCCCATTTCAAAATAGCGTCTGTTATTGCGGTGAATAGTTTTAAGCGGTTACTTTCATCTGCAGGATTATCTATTAATTCAAAAGCGTAACAACCATAATCACGCAACATTACACATGAACCGATAGGCGTTGATAACAGGCGCGAAAGTGATTGCACGATATGAGCAATGCCGCTAATGACTTTACCTGTGTTGTGATCGGTTCCCTTCATTATTGCTGCTCGTTCGGTGCGTTGGTTGGGCCACCGAGAATATTGTTTTCGTTATGTTTATGGCCGTTATAAATTATTCGGTCTGCAGACATGCTACGAATTTTATCGGTAACATCTTTAGCTGCAGTAATATTTTCGGTCGAGTTAATATTTCCTGTGAATAGTGAGTCTCCTATAAAATGCAAGCCTAAAGGCGAATACACTTCGGTCGTACCAGCTGCTGGCAATGTTATTTGTAAGTGTGAAATGCTGCGGTCATATTCAAACTCGGCACCATCTTTTGTTTTAAGTAAAATTTTATCCGCGCTAGTGCGTGGGCTTGGATGTGTATCTTTGTAAACAGCAGGTAAAACAAACGTTAAAGCAATGTCGCCAGAAGGGGATAATAATAAAACCTGCTCACCTATTTCGGGGGCATGCCAGGTAACATTGTTCGATGCGCGATGGGTTAACCATGGGCGCCAGTTTGTTAAAACGTCATTTCCCTTTTCATCTTCATCATACTTTACGCGAACTAAAGCGGTAGCATAATCTACTTTAGCAATAGTGCCTGTGCGGATTATGTTTTCAATACGACGTAATATTTCAGCGATGTCTAAACTCATGCTGCTGATTATGGATATCAATAAAATAAGATTCGTGTTGATGAGGGAGTAAAAATAGAATTTACGGGTTAATTGACTTTTGTACCTGGTCAAATATCCAATCACGATCGTCTTGACTAAACCCAAGTAATTTACGGATGGGGTAGTGAAAGAGGGGGCCATTTTGCGAAACACGATCGACAAGGCCTTCTTGGTGAACTCTGGCTATACGCGATGCTTTGCCTTTAAATCCTATGGCGGCATGATTTGAATCTGAGCTTATTTTTAAATAGCGAACCTTGCGTAAATTTTGGAACATTTTCTTTTGTTTTCTAATACGACCTGATTTATCTTTTTTTGCTGGGCGTCTTTTTTCATATTTTGTGCCGTCTGGATTTTGTTGGGCGGCGATTCGTTGACGTTGGCGAGTTCTTAAACCTGTGGCCAGGGAACGGTTAAGTTTGCGCTTTTCGCCTGCAGATAAATTATTGAGTAATGGTTGAAGCCATGATTCGAGCTCTGAAAAATCATTAGCCATTTTGAACCCAGTTTTCTGCCTCTGTACCGTTTATGCTTAATGTCCAGTCTATGGACGATAATAAAACGGGATTATTATTAGGGTCGTCGGCGTGAGTAATCTTTAATCCTTCTGCGGCAGATTCAACTTTAACGGTTGACGTGAGCGGCGTGGTTAAAGAAAGATCGACAGAGTCATTATTAATGAGGTCTGCGTCAAAATTTAGGGGCTCATCATCGTGGTTAGGTTGGTTTGCTTCGAGCCATTGTAGTAACCAGATAATTAACATATCCGGATTGCTTGAAAAATTTGTAATGATAATGTTGGCGTTATAGTGGTATTCAAAATGCCTATTGGTGCCGTCTGCAGACGAAACAATTTTTCCGTTGTCGGCAAACACCATTAAGTCATCGGCTTCAATTTTCAGCTCATTTGGAATTGATAGCAGGTGGTCGCGAAGAGAGGTCAGCTTTTTCATTTTTCGCCAGCTTTAATTCGTTTTTCTTTACCTCGATGCCATGACGCTACGCCAAGGATTGCTCCTGGTACACCGAACAGCAAAGTTATCTGCATAATCATGGGTGGTATCATTGCCATAGCATTTGGATCATTTTCAGTTATTGCGTGCCATGCAAGTAGTAGCACGCCTATTACGCATGCAAAAAAAGCAACTGCTGAAGTCGCTCCCCAAAATGGACGCCAGGCGCTTGACCACCAATGTTTGGCTTGGGTTTCGGCCTGCATTGTTTGGTTTACAGACTCAATACGTTTTGTTTCTTCCTGGGCCATTTTTACCTGAAAGCCATAAAGCGCTTCTTTTAGCTTGATTAGTGTTTCTGGGTTTTTGAGCGCGGCTTCTGCAGCTGTTGGGTCATCTGTTCCAGTAACAGTTTTAACAATTCCGGCAACCTGGTTAGCTTTATCGCCTGCATCATCATCAAACATTCCAATAAGTGCAGGTACAGCGTTTAGTGCAAGGGAAAGTAAGCCCATAGTTATTTCTCCTGATTAAATTTTAACTCGATGGTCAAACCATCCAAAAATAAATTTTTCGTCTTTTTCTCGGCGCTCAGAAAGAACAACGTAAAATGCGCCTTGTAATGCATTGAGCATTCGCAATAATACGGTTTCACCTTTGTCGCCCCGGTAAGCCAGGTAATCGCTTAATGCGCGAATAGTTACGGGACCCACTTTTTTATCAACGGTAATATCGGGGTAAAGTTTTTCTTTGTTGTTTAGAACATTTAACGAGCGCTGTAAAAAAACAGCGGCCCGGTCCACGCCCTGGTTAACACTTGTGTCGGCGATTTCTTCTGCTATTGCAGGACTTAATAGCTCTATAGTGGATAAACTAAGAGCATCCCAATATATATCGCTATAAATTTTAAATGCAAGAGTTTTAGGTAGGTCTTTCATGTCACCGTGATAACCATAGCCACGTGCTACCTGTTCTGTGATGCCATAATTTGTGGCGCCACCAGAATCATCTGGGTCATCAACAAAGCCACCTTCAACTTTTATGATGGTGTTTATAGTGCGTGTTTTTAATTCGCTCATCGGCCTTTGCCAAAAAAAGATTGAAATAAACGCTCAAGACCACTTGTGCCTAACGATGCAAGCACAGCAGAAATGCCGATAAGTTGCATCGGGTTTAAATCTGGATACCAAATTAACGCTGCTCCTGCAGACATCGCTAAAGCGCCACTGGATAATGCGCGTCCAAAAACAATGCGCCAGGTTAACTTTTCTTCTGAGGCAAGTAGTTGGCCGATACCGGCTACAATCGCAACCAGTATCATCCATATTACAGGGTGAGTTTTTGCATCCATCTTTAGTCCCATAGGTTTATTGTGTTTGTTTGTTCTTGTTGTTCAGCGACATCGGGCAGAATTACTTTTGTGCCAGATGGTAATATGGGACCTAATGACGCGAGGCCTGGATTAAGATCTAACACTTGTTCGGTGACGCCAACCGTATAATCAAAGTGTCGATAGCAAATAAGTTCGGCTGTATCGTTTTGCATGGCGATGACTTCGGTACCCATTAAATTAACTCAATGCTTACGAACGGTTTATCCAGTATTTTGCGTATCGACTTACGGGCTTCGCGACGATAAGCCTCTTCATTTTGTTCAAAGTCATCAGCACGTTGATTTCCTTCTGACGTCGTGCCAATGTCTCGAAATTTTTCCAGTAATAATGCTTTTGTGAATGAATACACTGCTGTTAAATAATGATGTGTCAATTCACTGTATGGGCTTTGAGCATCAATACCGTAATCATCAGAAGGAACATCGGCTAGGCTTGCATAAGTTAATACTATTTGCTCGGCTTTCCATGTTGATAGCTGGTTATTAACAGTAATAACAGCTGAACGGAGTGCCTCAATCACTCGACCATCTGTTACGCTATCTTGAGAACGGGTTGCTTTACGAAAATCGGCAACTTTAATATCAGGAAAAAAATCGATATTGTTAACCGTTTGGTCGCTGGTGTCGTTTGGATTGTTAGTTGGAGCAAATACTGGCATGCTTCAAACACCTAAATAAAGGCAGGGGCTTACGATGTAGGAAGGCAGTATTAAGCTGACAGCTACATCGGGCCCCGGCGCTGGGGGAGGACTCGGTTAAGAATCGTTAGCGTTTTTAATTTCACGCTCGATTGTTTCAATTAATTTTTTAACGCCAGAACGTTCATTAAGTTCAAGGGCGCGTTTAAAATGTGTTAACGCATTTTCATTGTTTTTAACTTCATTAAATTTCAAACCAATTGCTTTGTGAAGTTTTGCGCGGACTTCGTCGGGCATATCTTTATCGCTTGTAATCTTTTCTACGTGCAGCAATAAAGTGATAGACGTTTTATCAATATAACGCATTGCAAATTCTGCAGTCTCTTCTGCTAGTAAAGTTGCAGTGTCGCGCTTATATTGTTCTGGCGTTTTTAAGTCATGCTTTAATGCGTAATTACCAATATGAAGTGCTTTTTCTAGCTCGCCAATATCAATAAACCAAACCATTAAGTTCATTAACACATCATCTTGAACACCGCAGTCAGATTCAATAACGCCGTCGATGTAAGCTTGATATTCATCAATAACTTCAGCTTTATACATAGCTTTCATTTCTTGTGACTGAATCTCTTTGAGCTTACGCTTATGGTCAACAAGCATCATCAGCATAATTTCATACTGATTAGTTTGTTCAGTTGAGTGCTGAGCAAGCTCTGTATCGTCACCATTCTGCTTGGCAGATGCTTTTTGAAAGTGTTTTTTAGCGGGCGTTAACGGCATAACATAACTCCAGTAATATTAATAACAATCAGCAATGCATAAGCGGCAATTAACCAGGCTTTATGTTCAAAAGGGCAGCGTTGCTTTTTGGGGTTATCACTTTGTACGGCTGGCGCTGATTTCTCGGCGCCTGCCGTTTCATTAAAGTGATTTTTTGCAGGTGATGTATTCATGCTAGACAATTAATACCAGGCTGTGCCGTTCCATAGCTTGATGTTAATCGCAGCACAGCACGCGCTTAAGTCTTCAATAACATACGCTTCGTTAACACTTTCAAAGTTATCAATGCGGTCGCGTTTTGGGTTGTCTTCAATATGACGGCGACGTGTGCCTTCCTGGTGGTAAATAGCCAGATTAGAATCCATCTTGTTACCAAGCTGTGTGATCATAATTGAACGTTCTGGCATAAATGGCACCTCTGCAGGTCGTAGACCGCCCAATTTTTTGTTGCTCAGCATCATGTCAAGCGCGTTGTTTTCGGTTGGCGTGTCAGCATTCGCAGCAATAATAGGGAAATACTTTTCATCCAATAAATCAGCCGAGATAATTGGTGTAAAGGTATTGTTGCGCGCGTTCCACGACGCTAATAAGTTTGAGCGCATATCATGAACAAGCTCGTCAAGGTTTTGATAGTCACCCCAGCCTGCGGTAGCATTACCAACACCAACGCGAACTTCATTAGCCACGCCACCTTGAGTCATATAACGTGCTGGCGCTTCGGCGAGTAACTTAGCCATCCAGCCAATATTTACATCTTCAAGTAAAGTATTGACGCCGCGATTCGTTGCTGCAGCTGCGCTGGTACCATTAAAACCAATCATGATCCGGTCAAGTGCTTGCTGTCGTAAAATTGCATCGCGCACTAATGTTTGAAAGTTAGGGAACTTCGCCCAGGCATCAATAGTCGCGTAACGTAAAAATGTATCAAAGTTTGTCTGCTTACATTCATAGCCACGAGCATCGGTATCATGTACGTCAGCGGGAACACGGTCATTAGCTGTTGTGTCTGTTCGACCAGCAATTGTTGATGTAACGCTAACACCTACTTTCTCACCTTGCTGTTGATCAACACCGATAAAGTTAACGTTCTTTAAAAAGTCAGAACTTTCCTGAATGTGTCGTTCAAGCGTTTGCTCAACGCTGGGTACTGCAGCAAACTGAGTACTGACATCAACGCCGCCATTCAATTTTGAAATGTTTTGAAGGTAGGCATTAAGTGCTATTCGTGATTGTTGGCGCATGATGATAACTCCTGGTTATAAATTCTTTTAAATTAAAATTTTATTTTATATAGATGTCTTAACAGTCCGTCAATTCACCTGTAGCATTACCGCCGGTAGCTGGACTACGTTCGCCATATTGCGCGCCTGGTAATTGTTCGAGCTTATTCGAGAGCCCAGTAAAATCTTTTTGAAGCTGCTCGTGTTTTTGACTTAACTCTGTAGTAGTTTCAATTGAAGATGCGATATCTTCTTTTAACGAGTCAACAGTTGATAGCAAAGTTTGCTGACTTTCGGCGACAGCAAGAACAGAAGAATTAATATCAGAAAAATGGTCTTTGTCTTTTTTATCCTTACTAGAGAGGAAGTTTTTAACCTGACTTAAAAGATTAGGTTTGTCTTCACTTGGATCTTCTTTTTCTTCCAGCTCAAAAGAAAAATCATGACTGGCACCAGCAATAACTTCGTGACCTTCACCGGCAGAAAACGCCATCATTTCTGTACCTTGTGAGGCAGGGGAATCGGTACAAGCTAATCCTGTAAAATATGCTTTTCCGCTTTTAGCAAAGTTAGACATCATTTCAATAGATGAATAAACTTTTTGTCCTGCTTTGTTCATTTCAATTAAAGCAGGTAAAGGTTGTATCTGTGCATATAGTGCAAGCTTGCCTTTTAGCTCGCCATCTTTAACAGTTTCAGTTTTTAAAGACGTCACATCACCCAACGCATCAAATGGGCCACCGGGAATTAAACCGCGAAAGTGTTCTGGCCAGATACGTGCGCCGTATCGGTTTTTAGGATCGTAAGTTTCGGCCATTTCTTGTATCTGCTGTTGTGAAATTTCACGACCGTCAATGGTGTCACCAGCAACGGCAACGCGAATAAATTTCGATAGCAATTTTGACATGATAATTTTCCCGTTTTGTTTCGGTTGTTAATTCAATATATCGATGTCGTGAGATTCGTTAACCTTCGAAACTTTTACAATTAAGTCAGGGAGTAAAACCAATATTTACGGGTTAATAAATTCTTAATAATAAGGTTGCGGCTTTAATCTTGCCGCATGACTGAAACGCAGCACATCGAAACGCCGAACAGAGATGAAGCGAAATTGCTTTATTTTCAGGGGTGGCGCGTCAAACAAATTGCAAAACGTTTAAATGAAAAAGCAACAACAGTGCATTCATGGAAGCGTCGTGATGGCTGGGATTCAACGCCAGAAGTTCAGCGCGTTGAGTTTTCAATAACAGCAAGAATTTGTCAGTTAGTATCAAAAACCGAAAAAACAGAAGCTGATTTAAAAGAGATTGATACATTAACGCGAGCAATGGAAAGAACGGCGCGCGTTCGAAATTATGAAGGCGATGGTAAAGAGAGCACGTTAAACCCTAAACTTAAAGACCGTAATAAAAACAAAAAGAAAAAGCGTGGTAAGAATTATCTTGACGAAGATCAAGTTCAGGCATTAGTTGAAGCGTTTGAAGATTCACTTTTTGATTATCAGCGTAAGTGGTATGAGGCCGGTGAAAAACACCGTATAAGAAATATTTTAAAGAGTCGGCAAATTGGTGCGACCTGGTATTTTGCCAGGGAAGCATTAATTGATGCATTAACAACAGGCCGGAATCAGGTTTTCCTTTCAGCATCTAAAGCACAGGCACAGGTTTTTAAGCTTTATATTTTAGAGTTTGTCCGAGAAATAACGGGCGTCGAATTAAAGGGTGATCCATGTGTTTTATTTAATGGCGCCACGCTTTATTTTTTAGGTACCAACGCAAGAACCGCGCAGTCTTACCACGGTAATGTGTACATGGATGAATATTTTTGGATTCCAAGATTTAAGGAATTCAGAAAAGTTGCGTCGGGTATGGCGATGCATAAGAAGTGGCGACAAACATATATATCGACACCGTCTGCATTAAGTCATGAAGCATATCCTTTCTGGTCAGGCTCGCATTTTAATCGTGGCAGACCTAAAGCAGCGCATATTAAACTTGATGTGTCACATAAAAAGTTACGTGATGGCCGGTTATGTGAAGATTCGCAATGGCGACAACTTGTTACTGTTGAAGATGCGATTGCCGGTGGTTGTAATTTATTTGATATAGAGCAACTTCGCATTGAATACAGTGAAGATGAATATAACAATCTATTAATGTGTAAGTTTATCGATGATACACAGTCGATATTCACATTAAATACCATGCTGTCATGCATGGTTGATTCATTAGTGCATTGGACAGACTTTAAGCCATTAGCTCCCCGACCATTTGCTGAACGCTCAGTATGGATAGGTTATGACCCAAGCAGAACACGTGATGATGCTGCCATTGTTGTTGTCGCACCACCTATTGTTGAGGGCGGGAAATTTAGGATTATAGAAAAAATTACTGTCAACAATATTCCGTTTGATAAGCAAGCAGACATAATTGAAAAATTAACCAATAAATATAATGTTGAGCATATTGGTGTTGATGTGACAGGGATTGGCTATGGTGTTTTTGATCTCGTTAAAGCGTTCTTTCCTAGAGCTAAAAAAATTCATTACAACCCGGAAGTTAAAACACGTCTTGTTCTTAAAGCTCAAACAATTATTAATAATGGCCGCATGGAATATGATGCATCACATAAAGATATTGCGGGCGCATTTATGTCTATTAGAAAAACATTAACGCCATCAGGTAATGGGGTTACTTATGAAGCGGTGCGAACAGAAGAGGCTGGGCATGGTGACTTAGCCTGGGCAACGATGCATGCGCTAGATAACGAACCGCTTCAAGGTTCATCGAAAAAAACTAAATCATTTATGGAGATCTTCTAATGTCAACAGATGCAAAAAAACAATTAGCGGAGGCGTTTACTTTTGGTGAGCCAGAGCCTGTGTTAGATGCTAAAGATATATTGTCCATGATGGAATCATGGTGGAACGGTAAATGGTATGAGCCGCCGATTGACCGTAATGGCTTAGCGAAAAGCTTGCCATCAAATACTCATCATAGTTCAGCGGTTTATATTAAGCGTAATATTTTATTGAGTTGTTATATTCCACATAAACTTTTAAGCCGGCAGGATTTTTCTGTTTACGCTTTAAATTATTTAACGTTTGGCGACGCCTGTATGGAGCGTATTGATAACACTTTTGGTGATGTAATAAAACTTAAGCCTGCACCATCAAAATATATGCGTCGCGGCAAAAACGATAAATACTTTTATGTGCCTGGGTGGAATCAGGAGCACGAATTTCCAGAAGGTTCAATTTTTCAATTAATGGAGCCAGATGTTAATCAAGAGCTTTATGGTGTACCTGAATATTTGTCTGGCCTACAAGCAGCCTGGTTAAATGAATCAGCAACTTTATTTCGTCGTAAATATTATAACAACGGCAGCCATGCCGGTTTCATTATGTATATGACCGATACAGTAAACGAAGAAGACGACATTGATAATCTTCGCTCTGCATTAAGGTCAGCGAAAGGGCCGGGTAATTTTAGAAATTTATTTATGTATGCGCCTGGTGGAAAAAAAGACGGCGTTCAAATTATCCCTATTTCAGAAGTTCAGGCAAAAGATGAATTTTTCAACGTTAAAAATGTTAGTCGTGATGATGTGATGGCCGCCCACCGTGTACCGCCTCAATTAATGGGTGTCGTTCCTGCAAACGTGGGCGGATTTGGTGATGTAGAAAAAGCCACGAAAGTATTTGCCAGAAATGAAATCGAACCTCTCATGGCGCGATTCGAAGAATTAAATGATTGGCTTGGTCAGAAGGTTATTACTTTTAAGCCATACATTATCGAGCAAGACGAAAACACCAAAGAAGACAAAAAAGATAAAGATTATTAAATAAAAAGAAGCGAAGCTGGTCGTGTTGAAGCACAACCAGCAACGCCGGACATGGTGAATTAAGCACCGTGCCAAGCCAAGGCTCCCTACTGTGTACACAGTATGGGGATTCTAACTTGTAACACCGTGTAACAAAAGGAGTATAAACCGTGTCAAAACCGATAGTCCCCTGGTTGGGTGGAAAACGCCGTATGGCTAAACATATCCTTCCGCTAATCAATGATGATCACCAAACTTATGTAGAGCCGTTCGCCGGTGGTGCCGCAATGTTCTTTATGAAAGAGCAGTCAAAAGTGGAGGTGATAAACGATGTTAATAGTGATCTGGTTAATTTATACAGGGTGGTGCGCCATCACCTTGATGAACTAATTAGGCATTTTCGCTGGTCATTAATCAGCAGAGAAGATTATCTTCTGGCTAATGAAACTGATCCAAAAACGTTAACCGATATCCAGAAAGCGGCTCGATTTTATTTCCTTCAACGAATGTCTTTCGGGGCAAAAGTTAAAGGGCGGGTTTTCGGTGTTGCACCATCAACACCGCCGAAATTTAATCTCACTCGAATAGAGGAAGATTTAAGTCAGGCCCACATGCGATTGGCTCGAACTTATATCGAAAATTTACCGTGGGACAAATGCATAGAGCGTTACGACCGAAATGGCACAATGTTTTATCTTGACCCGCCTTATTGGGGAACAGAGGGCTATGGCGTTGATTTCGAGTTTTCGAATTACGAACGCATGGCTGAGTTAGCCAGAACGATTAAGGGTCGCATGGTAATTTCAGTAAATGACATTCCCGAAATGCAACATGTTTTCGATGGGCTCGATATCCAGAGAATAAATTTAAAGCATACGGTCGGAGGTAAGGGTGGCGTAAGCAGGGGAGAGCTAATAATTAAGTCCTGGTGAAGCAGCTTAAAGCCACAGGCTTAAACCCCCGTCTTAATACATTAAACATACAGCCCAGCATTACACTGGGCTGCCCTTTATTTATTAGGATTTACATTATCACGCTTCGATTGGTCAGGATTGTCACGCGCATATTTCACCCCGTTAACTTTAACCGTATGAGCATCAGGGTGTTTCCCTTGCTCAATTTCTTTTACAACAACATTCCTTGGCACGTTCTTGCGACCACCAATATTGTATGTTTCGTTACGGCCACCCGGACCATCTTGATTGCCTTTAATCTTAGTCATACACCCTCCCTGAATATAAGCATTGATTAAGAACCGGAACCATTCTGGTTCATTAGGTTAAGTATAGTCCAATCACTAAACCAACCAAAACATATAATGACCATAAACCAGCACCCAGCGCGCGCAGTTCTCCCCCCACCACGCCTGCGAGCTAAATATATTAAAATTTATGCGGGGGCATAATATAAAAAACGCGAGGCGCAGTCTTACTTTTTTATACTTTTAGTCATATCAATTTTAATGCAGATTTACGCAGTCAAACGCGTTCTTTGTTCGACCAATAATGAGCAGCATGTTCGGATAAAGGAATGTTTATATCTTTGTTAGGGATTCTTGAAGGGTAAAGAGTTCTTGAAACTGAAATGTTAACTATAAATGTGTGGCCACACGCAGGATTTTGACAGACAAGCTTAGCCTCCTTAACCAAAACAGACAGCTGATCGCTATCTCTAATTATTGCTTTCGATGAACAATGAGGGCATTCAAATTTCATTAAGCGTCCTTAATTAATTATAAGCGTAATAACCATAACTGATTGAATTAAAAAGAATATATACGCTTTTTAAGAACGTAACAAGATTATATTTTGGTGTCCGTTTCGGAAAACAGTAATAACGGTAATTTCACACCAAATGTACTGTAAGCTATTGATATATATACAAACTTAAGTAACTTTTAAAAGGTTATGCTAGGTAATATAAAAGGTTATGTTTTTTAAGTTACTGATAAATATAAATATTTTTTTTTAATAAATTACCTTAGAATATAGTTACCAATAACCTATTAATTACTAAATAATTACCATTTATAAAACAATATTACACTTACGAATCAATTATATAGCTCTGATAATAAATCTTATAACCATTCTAACCGTTTTCCGACAGAACCAAGTTTTTCAACGAAAAAGCATTATTTGTGGATACACTGTGTACTGTTAAAAATTACTTGGGACTTTTCTGGGACTGGTTTTGGTGATGTGTATACATTATTAACTATATAAGCTATTGATTTATATGATTCTGGTATATTTTATTTTTACTGATTAAGGTTCGATTCCTCTCGTCCCGACCAAATACTAAAGCCAGTTTCCATTTTAATGGGACTGGCTTTTTTTTATTCGTATGTTTTATTCATATCAGCAATTCGGATAATTTAAAACTGTTCACTCTGT
>Ga0316208_1002698_pt1 | contig 13915 bp, 12 predicted proteins | sample 3monopyrite_MG_FD_204944 | JGI IMG/M metagenome (GOLD analysis project Ga0316208, IMG submission 204944) | Microbial mat bacterial communities from mineral coupon in-situ incubated in ocean water Damariscotta River, Maine, United States -... | ecosystem: Environmental > Aquatic > Marine >... | reverse complement strand
ACCTTCAGTCATACCTGAATGAGTTCTGCTATAAGCTCAATCGCAGATACTTCGGAGAACGGTTGTTTGACAGACTTACCTTTGCTGTGCCAAAATCCTACTGGTAAGCTGCGAGGGAATCATTTTTCTGATTTCGTGCTTTTCACCATTCCTGACTATTATCAGTTTTGCCTGTGATACCACTCACTTGTTATTTTTGGCACCTGCAATTTCTTTGCTGAACCATCATGGAGGTCATCTTTTTACTAATTGCTATAAGCATTATAGCAGCCCTTGGGTTTTTAGCTGCCTTTCTATGGGCGGTTAAATCGGGGCAATACGATGACGATAAGACGCCTGCGATGCGCATTCTTTTTGACGATAAACAAACAACAGAAACCAATAAAGATTAAGAATGGAAAAGGAAACATTCCGTTACGACAATACCATTGTCCGAAAATTTGCATTCGCCACGATGGCGTTTGGTATTATCGGTATGCTGGTAGGCCTTACGGCTGCACTTCAAATGGTGGACCCTTGGTTCAACTTTCTGACCTCGTGGCTCACCTTCGGTAGAATTAGACCGCTGCATACAAATGCGGTAATCTTCGCGTTTGTAGGAAACGGGATTTTTATGGGGGTTTACTACTCGCTACAGCGTTTGCTGAAAACGAGAATGTGGAGCGATGCCCTCAGTAACATCAACTTCTGGGGTTGGCAATTGATTATTCTTTCGGCTGTGGTAACGCTTCCGTTGGGAATAACTTCTGGTAAAGAATATGCGGAGTTAGAATGGCCAATTGACATTGCTATTGCACTTATCTGGGTTGTGTTCGGATTGAACATGTTCATGACCATTCTGAAGCGGAGAGAGCGTCACTTGTACGTAGCTATTTGGTTCTACATTGCCACGTTTGTAACGGTTGCCATGCTTCATATTGTGAACAGCTTTGAGCTTCCGGTTTCATTGTTCAAGAGTTATAGCTGGTACGCTGGTGTGCAGGATGCTTTGGTGCAATGGTGGTACGGACACAATGCGGTTGCATTCTTCCTCACCACCCCTTATTTGGGGCTGATGTACTACTTCATTCCGAAGGCTGCTAATCGTCCGGTTTATTCGTACAGACTTTCAATTGTTCACTTCTGGGCGCTGATTTTCATCTACATCTGGGCAGGCCCGCACCACTTACTGTACACCGCGCTTCCCGAGTGGGCGCAGAACATCGGTGTTGTATTCTCATTCATGCTGATTGCGCCAAGTTGGGGCGGTATGCTTAACGGACTTCTTACGCTGAGAGGTGCTTGGGACAGGGTTCGCGAAAGTGCCGTATTGAAATTCATGGTTGTGGCAGTTACCTGCTACGGAATGGCAACTTTTGAGGGGCCGCTCATGTCTCTAAAAAGTGTGAATGCCATCAGCCACTTTACAGACTGGACAGTTGGTCACGTTCATATTGGTGGATTGGGTTGGAACGGTTTCATGACCTTCGGTATTCTTTACTACTTGGTTCCAAAACTGTGGAACACAAAAATGTATTCTACAAAGCTTTCTGACTTCCACTTCTGGATTGGAACACTAGGAATTATCTTTTACGCATTGCCGCTTTACTGGGCAGGTTTCACGCAAAGTCTGATGTGGAATGAGTTCACGAAAGAAGGTTTCCTTGCTTACCCGAACTTCCTAGAAACAGTAACACAGGTCAAGCCGATGTATGCTGCACGGGCATTCGGTGGCGGTATCTACATCATTGGTGTAATTGCCATGCTTTACAACCTTATTATGACCATGAAGCAGGGAAGTTTCCAGAAAGAGGAAGAAGCTTCTGCTCTTCCATTGGCGAAGGAATACGAACCGCACAAAGGCGAGGGCTGGCACAGAGCAATTGAGCGAAGACCGGTTCAGATGCTGATCTTCAGTTTGATCGCTGTGGCAATCGGTGGAGCCATCGAGATCATTCCAACCATGCTGATTGACAGCAACGTTCCGACCATTGCGAGTGTGAAACCTTACACTCCGCTTGAACTGGAAGGGCGTGATATCTACATACGTGAAGGTTGCTACAACTGCCACTCGCAGATGATCCGTCCGTTCCGTTCTGAAACGGAGCGTTATGGAGAATACTCTAAAGCCGGTGAGTTTGTATATGACCACCCATTCCAATGGGGTTCTAAACGAACCGGCCCGGACCTGCACAGAATTGGAGCGAAATACTCTGATAGCTGGCACTTCAACCACATGCTAGACCCATCGGCCATGTCTCCGGGAACCATCATGCCATCTTACCCGTGGTTGTTTGAAGATGAATTGAATACTGAGTTGACTCCTGCTAAGATCAGGGCCATGCAAACACTCGGAGTTCCTTACGCAGAAGGCTACGATCAGATTGCGGTTGAGGAATTGACCTATCAATCTGAAAGCATTGCAGCCAATTTGGAGAAAGACGGAATTCAGGTTCTGCCTAATTCGGAGATACTTGCCCTTATCGCATATCTACAGCGCTTAGGAACAGATATACGCCCCTCTGCCCCCCAAAGGGGGGAATATGGGAAGTCCAATGCAGTTGTGGAGAAACCCGAGATAGTACAGAAATAAATTAATTGCTTCGCAGCCTCCCCTTTGGGGAGGTTGGAGGGGCTAATAGATAAGATTATGCTAAAGTTTGTAAAACATCACATGGAGACCATCGCTGGGATAGAAATTTATCCGATCATCTCCTTCATCATTTTCTTCACATTCTTCGTGGCTGTCTTGGCCTATTTGGTTTTTCAACGCAAAGAATATTTTGACCAATTGAGCATGATGCCATTGGACGAAGAGAATGCATCAACCAATAAACACTAACTCATGAAAACAGATTGGTTCAACAATAAATCAAAGTTGATTGGTGCGGCTGTAGCAAGCTCGCTATTGGCCACCAACGTTAGTGCACAGGAATCCAGTATTTCGGTGCCTTGGGAAAATATCGTGAATGCCGATGACACCGCGGTGTTCTGGGTTCTTGCAGGATTTGCCGTGCTGCTGCTCATTCTTATTTGGGTGGTGGCCGGGGTGACCAATGGGTTGCTTTCTGATAAAGAACTCTGGAAAGGAAAATGGGCCAGATCAGCCAAAGCTGTTGCTGCTCTTGTTGGCGGTGGAATGCTATTGAGCTCAACTTCTGCGATGGCGCAGGCCGAAACAGCAGCTGCTCCTATGTTCGAAATGTCTGACGGGCTTTTCTGGATAATGGTAATCGTAAATGCCTTCTTGCTAGTGGTTTTGCTCGGAATGCTTTACAACCTGAGCAGTCTAATCAAGTCGCTTCGCTCTAAAGATGCAGAAGAGACAGCAGCAGCTACCGCTGCCGAAAAATCAATCTGGGAAGGAGCGCTTTCTGCTGCCGTTCCAATTGAGGAGGAAAAAGACATCTTGATGGACCACGAGTATGATGGCATCATGGAGCTGGACAACAAGCTACCGCCTTGGTGGCTGTATATGTTCTATTTCACCATAGCTTTTGGTGTGATTTATTTCATCTACTATCAACTTTCAGACGGTCCGGGCCAGTATGATGAGTACAACACCGAAATGGCCATTGCTGCTGAAGAAAAAGAGGCGATGCTTGCCAATTCGGCCAATAACGTGGACGAGAACACGGCAACAGTCTTGACCGATGCCACATCAATTGCCAATGGTAAAGCGAAGTTCGATATGCTTTGCATTGCATGCCATGCCCAATCGGGTGGAAGTACGCAAGAACCGCTTGGTGTTGGTCCGAACCTGACCGATGAATATTGGATCAATGGTGGCGGAATTCACAATATTTTCAAGACGATCAAGTATGGTGTTCCTGCCAAGGGAATGATCTCTTGGGAAGCGCAACTTACGCCAGTTCAAATTCAAGAAGTGGCCTCTTACATCATTTCGCTACAAGGTTCAAATCCTGAAAATGCAAGAGAGCCACAAGGAGAGATTTGGGAAGAAGGAGACGAAGTTGCTGCTGGGGCTCAGCCTACAGAAGAAACCGCCCAAGCGGTAGAAGTTGAAGAGATTGAACGGCTAACTGATGCAGCTTCTCTGGCAAACGGAAAAAAAGTGTTTGATAACATGTGCATGGCCTGTCACGGAATAACGGGAGGTAGCATGCCCGGTGGTGTTGGCCCAAACCTTACCGATGAGTACTGGATAAGCGGAGGCGGAATGAACAACGTTGTGAAGCTGATAAATGACGGTGTGCCCGCCAAAGGGATGGTTCCTTGGAAGGGAACACTTTCACCTCAGCAAATTCAGGAAGTGGCCTCATACATCCTTTCGCTACAAGGCTCAAATCCCGAAGGCGCCAAAGAACCAGAGGGAGATAAATGGGAAGAAGGAGACGAAGTTGCTGCTGGGAATCAGCCTACAGAAGAAACCACCCAAGCGGTAGAAGTTGAAGAGATTGAACGGCTAACTGATGCAGCTTCTCTAGCAAACGGAAAAAAAGTGTTTGATAACATGTGCATCGCCTGCCACGGAATAACGGGAGGTAGCATGCCCGGTGGTGTTGGCCCAAACCTTACCGATGAGTACTGGATAAGCGGAGGCGGAATGAACAACGTTGTGAAGTTGATAAATGACGGTGTGCCCGCCAAAGGGATGATTCCTTGGAGGGGAACACTTTCTCCTCAGCAAATTCAGGAAGTGGCCTCATACATCATTTCGCTACAAGGTTCAAATCCTGGTGGAGCTAAAGAACCTGAAGGCGAGAAGTGGGAAGGTAAGTAGTGCGATTTCAATCGCGGACAATTGCCTTATTTGAATCCATTTTGGATGATTGAGAATACTGAATTATGGAGGAGAAAGATGAAAAAGGGACATTCAGAGATCATCTCTCAACACTGGACGATAGGGGAAACCGTAAATGGATCTATCCAAAGAAACCATTAGGTAGGTACTACAACTGGCGGAAATGGTTGAGCTATGTTCTGCTCGCTTTTCTGTTCGCTGGCCCGCACATTAAAATTGGTGGCGAACCGCTACTGATGGTCAACATCCTCGCTCGGAAGTTCGTCATCTTCGGGCAGGTCTTCTGGCCACAGGATTTCTACCTCTTCGGTCTGGCCATGATCACATTCGTGCTGTTCATTGTGCTTTTCACCGTGGCTTTCGGACGTGTTTTCTGCGGGTGGTTCTGCCCGCAGACCATCTTCATGGAAATGCTGTTCCGTAGGATAGAATATTGGATCGAGGGCGATTGGAAGCATCAGCAGCGGCTCGACAGAATGCCTTGGAATGCCGAAAAAATCCGCAAGAAATCCATCAAGCATATTCTCTTCTTTGGAATTTCGTTTCTCATTTCCAACACCTTTTTGGCGTACATAATCGGCAATGAAGAACTTTTCAGGATCATCACCGACCCGCCATCGCAGCATATTGTTGGTTTGATGCTGATCGTTGTGTTCACCTTCGTTTTCTATGGCGTGTTCGCCAAAATGAGAGAGCAGGTCTGTACCAATATTTGTCCGTACGGAAGATTGCAAGGGGTACTTCTCGACAGGAATTCGATGATCGTTGCTTACGACCACGAGCGTGGCGAAGGCCGAAGCAAATGGCGCAAAGGCGAAAACCGAGCAGAAGAAGGAAAAGGAGATTGCATTGATTGCAACGCTTGCGTGGATGTCTGTCCTACAGGAATTGACATAAGAAACGGCACCCAACTGGAATGCATTAATTGCACCGCTTGCATGGATGCTTGCGACCATGTGATGGAAAAGGTCGGGTTTGAAAAGGCATTGGTTGGCTACAAGAGCGAAGAGACCATTGAAACGGGTACACCATTTACTTACACCACGCGGCTAAAGGCTTACACCGGAGTTTTAAGTATTCTCATGCTAGCCATGTTTGCGCTTATCATTACTAGGGCAGATATTGGAGCAACCGTTCTGCGAACCCCGGGAATGTTGTTCCAAGAAGGTGAGAACAACACAATTACTAACTTGTATAACTATAAGGTAATCAATAAAACCGCCATCGATATGACCCTCAGTTTGAAGGTTGTAAAAGGGCCCGGAGAAGTGAAATTGGTGGGCGACATGCTCAATCTTGCACCGCAGGGAACATCCGAAGGCGTTTTATTTATCTCTATTCCGAAGGAGGAATTGGAAGAACGAAAAACGAAAGTTGTCGTTGGTATTTTTGATGGAGAAAGGCTGTTGAAAAGGATGAAGACCAACTTTATTGGACCGCAAACTAAGAAGTGATGGAGTTTATAGCGTTTTAAAGAGATAAAGTTTACAGAGAGATAAGTTGATGGGGTTAGTAGAACTCACCATAGTTTCCCTAATGATGAACTGGGCAGACAGCGCATCTCCCTTAAAAAGGGGGTGGCACGCTTTTGGGCGTGACGGGGGATTTTTCCCTGCAGACACGGGCTGGTTCATAGAGCTGACCCCGTCATTGCGAGCGAGGAACGAGCGCGGCAATCTGTACAATAGAACGAATGAGATTGCTTCCCCGACAAATCGGGGCGGGCTATTCCTCGAAATGACGGATTCTTATGGTTTGCAATTGACAAATCAGACCTTCAAGGTTTTCGAAACCTTGAAGGCCTTTAAAAACAAATTACAATGAGCTGGGGAAAAGGAATAACATTGGTTTACATCGCATTTGTAGTGGGTATGCTCGGACTCGTTTATATGGCCTTTCAGCAAGATTTTGACCTTGTGGCCGATGATTACTACGAACAGGAAATAGCGTATCAAGGTCGGATTGACCAGCTTAATAACGCAAAAGACGACAATCAAAAAGTCTCCGTTACGAGTGTTGATGGAGCGGTTCAATTAACGTTTACAACTGCTGCTAAGGATGTGAAAATCCACTTCTTCCGTCCATCTGACGATACCATGGATTTTAAATTGGAAGAAGCCACCGTTGACTCAAAACTAAATATACCACTCACGCAATTTTCGAAAGGGAAATACTTGGCAAAGATTGAATGGAAGAATAACGGTAAAACCTATTTTCAGGAAGATGATCTGTTCATAGACTGATGTTCCTCACCGCCTTTGCCATAGGAGCCCTGGGGAGTTTTCATTGCATTGGCATGTGCGGCCCAATTGCGCTTTCGGTGCCGATGGGTGGGAAGAATGGATTGGTTGGTGTCATTCGGGCATTAGCTTATAACCTTGGCAGAATTAGCACCTATGCCCTACTCGGCTTAATCGTTGGATTACTAGGAGAGCGCATCGTCATTGGTGGTTATCAGCAGACACTTTCCATCGCGGTTGGCGTATTGATATTGGCCTTTCTCATTCTTCCAAAAACCATTACCAAAAAGCTAGATCCAACCTCCACATTCGCGAAGCTGTTTCTTAAGTTGAAAAATACTTTCAGAGGATTGTTCCAAAGTAAAAATGCTTTTGGGCCGCTGGTTTTAGGTTTGATAAACGGTTTACTTCCCTGCGGATTGGTTTACGTGGGATTGGCTGGTGCCTTGGCTCTGGGAGACCCAATTTCAAGCGCAAAGTTTATGGCTGCATTTGGCCTTGGAACCGTGCCTGTTATGATATCTATCATATTTATTGGTGATCTCATTTCACTTCGGTGGAGAACAAATATTCGAAAATTGATGCCTGTAATGTTTGCCATAATGGGAGTGCTTTTTATACTTAGAGGAATGAATCTTGGAATACCGTACGTAAGTCCCAACATGGAAATAATCGAAATTGGGGGAACACCAGAATGCCACACGCCATGAATCAGGATCTGATTAAGAAGTACAATATTCCAAGTCCGCGATATACCAGTTATCCAACCGTTCCATATTGGAATACAACTGAATTCAATAAGGAGGAGCATCTAATTCGACTGGTGGCGAGCTACAAGAAAGACAAAGCTGAAGGGCTTTCGCTTTATATTCATTTACCCTATTGCGAAAGCCTATGCACCTATTGTGGATGCAATAAACGCATCACCAAAAATCATAGGGTTGAAGGCCCGTACATCGATGCACTTTTAGCAGAGTGGAGAATGTATGTGGAGGTTTTGGGTGAAAAGCCAAAATTGGCCGAGTTGCACTTGGGCGGTGGAACGCCCACATTTTTCTCTGCTCAGAATCTTGGACTGATGATGGATGGGATTCTTGAACATGCAGTCGTTACCGATAAAGCACAGTTCAGTTTTGAGGGGCATCCGAATAATACCACCTCAGAACAGATGAAAGAGTTGAGAAAGAAAGGATTTAACAGGGTTAGTCTTGGCATCCAGGATTTCGACCCTGTGGTTCAAAGAACTATCAATAGAATGCAATCATTTGTTCAGGTACGAAAGGTTACGCAAGAAGCAAGAACACTTGGTTTTCGTTCCGTGAATTACGACCTCATATACGGTCTGCCAAAGCAGACGATGGAAGGAATGATGGAAACCTTCGACAAGGTTTTGGTGCTCAACCCAGATAGAATTGCGTTTTACAGTTATGCACATGTTCCTTGGAAAAGTCCTTCGCAACGCGGTTATGACGAAAGCGACTTGCCTGATGAGAATATGAAGATTGCCCTTTATAACGCTGGCAAAGAGAAGCTTCTTAGTAGTGGCTATGTCGAAATTGGCATGGATCATTTTGCCAAGCCGGATGATGCTTTAGCAATAGCTTCGGCAGGAGGCGAAATGCACCGCAATTTTATGGGCTACACAGAAGCCAAGAACGACACGCTGATCGGCCTTGGCGTTTCGGCCATCAGCGATGCGTGGAGCTCATTGGCACAGAACCCAATTTCGGTCGAAGCTTACTTAGAATGGATAGAAAACAAGCAGCTTCCATTGGTAAAAGGCCATCTTCATTCAGAACGAGACCTTACTATTCGAAGAGCAATTCTTGATTTGATGTGCACTTTCAATTGTAAGCTTGATTATCTTCTCCAAGCCGAAAGAGATTTGGTTATTAGCCGACTTTCAGAGCATTTGGCCGATAATCTTTTGGTAATTGATCAAGAAGGAATTAAGGTAAAGCCAGAAGGTCAGGCTTTCATCCGTACCATCTGCATGGCTTTAGACGAATACGTTTGGGATAAGAACTCGAGCCAGCAAATGTTCTCTAAAAGCGTTTAATCTGACTTTTGCTTTACTTCTTTTACATTTTACAAAATTGACCAATATCCTTTTCTACTAGTTTGAATTACCTGAGGTTTACGCTACCAATTCGACTCAAGCCATGACCAAAATCCGCATTACCAAGATCTTTCATTTTGAAATGGCGCATGCGCTACATGGATATGACGGTAAATGCGCGCAGATACACGGACATTCCTATGAGTTTTCGGTAACCGCCATTGGTAAATCCATCACCGATGCTTCGAATCCAAAATTGGGAATGGTGATGGATTTTGGTGTGTTGAAAAAGCTAGTTAATGAAGCAATTGTTAATCAACTTGACCATGCACTTCTGCTTTCGCACAAATCGGACAGACTTTCCAAGTCCAATACCCAATTATTTGACCGCGTAGTTTATGTTCCGTATCAGCCTACTTGCGAAAACCTACTTTCAGACATGGCCAAAAAGCTTCATAAAGTGCTTCCGAAAGAGGTAAAGTTGCATTCCATGAAATTGGTTGAAACCCCAAGCAGTTATGCCGAGTGGTTTGCTGCGGATAATTGATTGGTCGCATAATCAGCATTGAAATAGCCGCCCACATTTGATTTTCGTTCCAAGGATAGTTGCACGATTAGCGTGGCAACAGTAATCATGTTCCGCAGTTCAAGTCCTTCGGTTGAGAGTTCACCATTCAGAAATGCAAGATCCAGCACGTCAGCCATTTGCTTCAAACGAGCAGAAGCGGATTTCAGGCTGATGATATTTCGGATAATACCTGCATCAGCTTCCATCATGGCTCTTAGTTCCAATCTAATTTCTTGGTAGGATTCTAATCCCATTGAAGGTGAACCGGTGAATTGGGAAGAAGGTGTGATGTGCTCATTATCTACCGTAGCGACACAACATCTATGTGCCATCACTAGTGCTTCCAAGAGCGAGTTAGATGCCAAGCGGTTGGCGCCATGTAAACCTGTGTTGGCGCATTCGCCAATGGCGTAAAGGTTCTTGATGGATGTGACTCCATCAAGGTCGGTATCAATTCCACCACACAGATAATGTGCGGCTGGTTTCACCGGAATTGTTTCGTTCTGAAGATCAATTCCCAATTCCTTGCATTTTTTTGAAATGGTCGGAAAATGGGTTTTCATTTCCTTTTTATCGATGGAAGTGCAATCTAGAAACACGCAGTTTGAACGCGTGTTTTCCATTTCGGCAAATACCGCTCGCGAAACAATATCACGCGGAGCAAGGTCTTTCTGCGGATGATATTTCTCCATGAAATATTTGCCAAGGACGTTTTTCAGACGACCTCCAGCTCCTCGAACGGCTTCGGAAATGAGAAATGGATCAATAAGATTGGCATGAAAAAGTGCTGTAGGATGAAACTGAATAAACTCCATTCCGCTGATTTTAGCACCAACGCGCTGCACCATGGCAATTCCATCGCCAGTGGCAATACTTGGATTGGTTGTGCAGTTGTAAACCTGTCCGATGCCACCCGTTGCAAGCACCGTTACGGGGCTTAAAAGCATGGAAACACGCCCTTTTTGATTGGCCTGATAAACTCCAATACATTCGTTAGTAGATGAAGTGATTAGATCGATTACCATTCGGCCTTTCAACAGTTCAATGTTCTTGAGGCCACGGACACGCGTCAACAGCACATCTGCCAACTCTTTTCCAGTTTTATCTCCTCGATGAACGATTCTGTTGGCCGTGTGGCCTCCTTCGCGTCCGAGCGAAATACGTCCATCCTGATAATCGAAATGTGTTCCCCAACTCATCACTTCTTTCAACCTTTCTGGACCTTCGGTAATGATGCTACGTACCACGTTCGAATCGCAAAGTCCGTCTCCAGCAATCAAGGTATCTTGAATATGTTCTTCAAAACTGTCCGAATTTGTGTCGGTTACCACCGCAATTCCTCCTTGCGCGTGCCGTGTGTTCGACTCCAGCGTTTTGCTTTTGGTAATGACCGTGATACGCTTTTCAGGATGCCGTTCTGCCATTTTTATGGCATAGGTCAGCCCGGCCACTCCTGAGCCAATGACCAGAAAATCGGTATGCGCTATTTTTTTGGAATGTGCTTCAGGCATTCTAGTAGTGGTTTCAGCGCTTTTTGGCGGAGTGTTTCTTCTATTATAATCTCAGGTCGATTGTCATGCAAACAACGATAAAGTTTCTCCATCGTGTTCATTTTCATGAAACCACATTCGCTACAAGCGCAGGTATTGTCCTCTACAGAAGGTGCTGGAATGAGCGTTTTGTGTGGCACGTCCTGTTTCATCCGATGCAGAATTCCAGCTTCAGTTGCCACAATAAACTGGTCGTTTTTGCTTTCGCGAACATGACGTATCATGGCTGCTGTTGAACCAATAAACGATGCCGTTTTGAGAATATGCGCTTCACTTTCGGGATGTGCAATGATCTCGGCATTCGGAAATTCTCGATGTAAATCGAGTAATTTGTCGATTGAGAATGCTTCGTGAACCATGCAAGCGCCATCCCAAAGCACCAAATCTCGGTTCGTTTTCTCTGCCAAATAAGACCCCAGATTTTTATCTGGCGCAAAAATAATGGGCTTGTCTTTTGGGATGCTGTTGATAATCTGTTCCGCATTAGAGGAAGTGCAGATAATGTCTGTCATCGCTTTTATTTCGATGGAGCAGTTGATGTAGCTGACTACAATATGATCTGGATGTGCGTTCAGAAAAGCACGAAAATCGGCAGGCGGACAACTGTCTGAAAGCGAACAACCAGCATTCATATCTGGCAATAACACCGTTTTATTCGGATTGAGAATTTTGGCTGTTTCTGCCATAAAAAGCACCCCGGCAAACACAATTACATCCGCTTCGGTGTTGGCTGCCCAACGGGCCAATTCCAAACTATCACCAACATAATCGGCAATGTCTTGAATCTCAGGCTCTTGGTAATAATGGGCAAGAATGACCGCGTTGCGCTGCTTTCGCAACTCATTAATCTTTTTACTTAGCGAAGAATCAACAGTATTCTTATTGATGGTAATTGAATTCATAGGGCACAAAAATCGGAGATTAAATGCGTCATAAAATGACTCGGGACAGATTTAGATGGTTATTTCACTTTTTTAACGAAAATCCATGCATTAGCAAAACGCTTCCTGAAAGTAGCATCAATGCTCCAAATTGGTGCAACACGCCTAACCAAACTGGCACGAGGTACAGCAAAGTAAATACGCCAAGTGCAAATTGAGCGATGACCATGAAAATGAGAAAATGAATGGTTTTCTGCTGGAAGCTCTTCAAATTTTCTTTTCGCGTAACTAGCCAAATATATCCGACCATTGTTACAACCACAAAGGCAAAAGTACGATGGACGAATTGTACGGAAATAATCTGTGAGAAGAGGCTTGATAAACCTTCGTTGCGCAATCCAAGAATTACCGAGTCTGGAATCCAGTCAGCACCCATTTTGGGCCAAGTAGGAAACACCAACCCAGCTTTGAGTCCGGCCACAAAAGCCCCGAAAATAATCTGCGCAGAAACCACCCCAACTAGAATCCGCGAAAGAATAGCCAACCGTTTTGAAGCAGAATTTCTCCGCTCGGGTTTTTGAATAGATAAAATGACCCATAGAATATAGGAGAAAGTGAGAAAGGCTGCGCTGAGATGAATGGCCAATCGGTAATGACTAACGCTTGGGCGATTGACCAGTCCGCTTTTAACCATAAACCAACCTAAAAAACCTTGCAACGCGCCCAATCCGAACAACGCCAAGCTTTGTAACATCAACTTCTTGTTCATGCTTTTTCGAACAAGAAAAATGATGAACGGAATAAGGAAAACAATCCCAATCAAGCGCCCAATAAGCCGATGCAGATATTCCCAAAAGAAGATGGATTTGAACTCAGAAAGCGTAAAATATGTATTGATCTTTTGGTATTCGGGAAACTGCTGATATTGGTCAAAAGCGGTTTGCCATTCAGCATCGTTCAAAGGTGGAATAGCTCCCATTATTAGGTTCCATTCGGTCATTGAAAGCCCAGAATGTGTCAGCCGTGTAATTCCACCGATCAATACCATTCCCGCAACCATTGTTGCTCCTGCAACGAGCCAAGCAACAATCCATTTTTTATCGCGCATGAGCGCAAAAGTAGGGTTCTACCTTGCCTTGGTTGTCAATGATTTACATCATACAACCGTTGTGCAAAAATGCTAATACCAATTGTACTTCAAAATGTGCTATAAAGAATTTGAACTATTTTTTGCTCCGATGATTTAAAAAATTCAGGCACCCCGATAGCTATCGGGGCGGCTTTTAAAGAAATCGGGGTGAAAAAGAAACGAATTATATGGGGTGTTTTGAAGTATAATTGGTATAATCCCCATCCTGCCCAACCATTTGAATTTTCCCAGAAAATCGTCAGTACACGCGTCAAGAAACGGCAGCAGCATTACATGCGTTGTTCCAACCGTATGACTCAAATCAGTTCCTTGTCAACCATCTATTAATAAAGATTGGTTCTACCACGAATTTAGTGGAACTCGTTGATGGCCGTGGCGTTTGAAAAAATGCTTGTACTGCTGATACGAATTACGAATCGTGTACGACAAGAAATCCCACTTCCATTAAAATAACAGTAGAACCAAAAATGTGAGTTCTATAAACTGGTCGCATAAAAAGGGTTTTGTGCAATTGGAATGCGAAGCTGGGGCAAATCAGCCGAGAATCAATCCGGAATTTGGCGAAATCAATACTCCTGCTTACGCTGTTCTTAACCTAGGGTCTGCTGATTTTCTCCTATAAAAGACCTTACATGTTGATAATCAGGCTATTATGTTGATAACTTTAGGACTTTGCATCGGCCTATATGCAAGGGTTTGTCCGATATTGTAGCATAAACCCTT
>Ga0316208_1002695_pt1 | contig 13938 bp, 12 predicted proteins | sample 3monopyrite_MG_FD_204944 | JGI IMG/M metagenome (GOLD analysis project Ga0316208, IMG submission 204944) | Microbial mat bacterial communities from mineral coupon in-situ incubated in ocean water Damariscotta River, Maine, United States -... | ecosystem: Environmental > Aquatic > Marine >... | reverse complement strand
ACGGTCTTCGGAAACTTCAACAACTTCGACAAGTATTCCCCCACGATCAACTGGCATAAAGGCGGGGATTTGCGGATGAGAAGGAGTGCCAAACGCACTCAGCAGCGATTGTTTCACCGCATCCGTTGCTTCGGGAATTAAATTGTTTGTCTGTTCGCTGTAGATGAACTTGCTTTCGACGTTTTCACATCCACTTAACAAAGCTGTCAGCATCAGACAAAACGGAATCGCCGATCTCAACAAACTCTTTCTCATCAAACGACACACAAAATAAATTCCTGCAATATAAGTAAGGCTTTATTCCCAAATGTAGAGAGCATAAACTATAGTTACCGTCATCTGGCAGCGGAAACGAAACAACCGAGCCAACAAACAGCATCCGTAGAAAACGGTACATTGTCCTGCCTGCCGCTTTGAGTTCAAGTCGCAGAAGGTATCCAAGACCAAGAATGCAGCAAATTGACAACAATTGCTGCTGAAATTGATTATTTCCCGATGCAAAAATTACTGAACACGCGATCCAGCAGGTCATCCGTGTAAACGTGTCCCAGAATGAGTCCCAGTTCGTGCAGCGTGCCGCGAAGTTCTTCTGCGATTAACTCGTCCCCAGAAGAGGTTTGCAGCAGTTTGATCGCGACTCCCAGATGCGTTTTTGCTCGCAAAAGAGAATCTTTGCATCGGGAGGCAGTTGAAGCGAGAATTTCAGAGTGATCCATCTGGGTATTCAGACGATTCAGGAGCGAAATGCGAAGATCATCCAGCCCTTTTCCCGAATTTGCACTGATTCCTCTGCAAAGCAAAGCTGCATTGGGTATTTCTGGAAGTTCTTCTTTCGGGGCGAGATCAATTTTCGTCATCAATCGCACAACAGGCAATTTTTGCTTGAGCAACTGCCTGAACCGCGAAGCATCCTGCTCTGTTTCAGATTCAGAAAGATCGGAAGAAGTGCACCAGAGAATCAATTCTGCGGTTTTGTATTCTTCTTCCCGAAAATACTGGGCAGACTGTCCGATTGTTTCAGTCACGTTCTGTTCCCAGCCTGCGGTATCGTGAAACGCGATTTCGGTGCCGTTCCAATTCACTTCTTTAACGAGATAGTCCGTTGTCGTTCCTTCAATTTCTGAAACAATGGCGTTTGATTCCGTTAACAAATTGAACAGCGTACTCTTGCCCGCATTCGGTAGCCCCGCCAAAACAACGCGGCGTTGAACGGTATTGATCATTCTTTCCTGTGCAGCGACCGCCAGTCGTTCCAGTTCAGAAAACAACGCCTGCATCCGACTGCAAAATTCTTTGCGATCAATGAACTCAATATCTTCCTCAACAAAATCAAGCCCCGCTTCGAGATCAGCCAGGTCGTTAAGAAGTTGGTCCCGCATCTTTCGCATGCGGGGCGAAATTCCTCCTGCCAATTGTGTTAATGCCTGATCAAGATCAGTCTCACTGCTGGCATCGATCACTCCCAGAACCGCTTCTGCCTGTACGAGTGAAATGCGTCCCGATAAAAATGATCGTAACGTAAACTCCCCCGGCCCAGCCGGTCTTGCCCCAAGTTGATACAACCGTTCAAGAACCGCTTCCAACAAGGGAGGCGAACCGACCGTATGAATTTCTGCGCTCGGCTGTCCGGTATAACTGCGTGATGTCGGCCAGATAAGAATTCGCATCGGCAGTAATGCTTCTGAATGGCGAAGCGGATAATCAACTTCAATCATCCGGGCAGAAACGGGATCGATTTCGGGAGGGGGCTTGACCGCAGATAAAAAAGAACGAAGTAGCTCCAACACTTCGGGTCCACTCAATCGAATAATTCCCCGCGCAGCCGCCCCGGCCGCCGATGCAATCGCTGCAATGGTCTCTTCAGGAGAATTCGTCTTGGAAGTCTGCATAGCTCAACTTTTACAACCCAAAGCACGCTTTAACCGGATGAACCATAGTTAGTATCTTATCAATGAAATGCTGCGTAAAAGTGGCAGTATTTTTTTAAGCCACAGAGTTCACAGAGAAAAAAATAAAAAAATCTATCTCATTGAAATGACTAAATTAGTGGTGTTGAGTTATTTCACAATCTTTCAACATATTCCTCTGTGAACTCTGTGTTCTGTGGCAAAAAATTATTTGGTTCCGGCTATGCCGGGTTAGGTAAGAGAAAAAAGTTTGACTCAAACAGAACAACTTGAACTTTTGAAGGGAACAAATGCCCGCCTATCCTATCTTTCTGGCAGAGACTTGCCAGCCAGTCGGTAGACGTAAGCCATAATTTCGACGAAGACTTCGTACATATCTTCAGGAATTGGGTGTCCGACTTTAATATCGCGATACAGCGCCCGAGCCAGCGGCTTGCGTTCGATGATCGGGATATTGTGTTCACGAGCAATTTCCCGAATTCGCATCGCAATTTCTCCCATCCCCTTGGCGACGACTATCGGTGCCGGATTTTTTTCGGGATCGTATTTTAACGCAACAGAAATATGTGTCGGGTTGGTGACAACAACATCTGCGGTAGGGACGGCGTTCATTTCTTTCGCTTGAGCAATTTTTTTGTGGGCTTCTTTTCGGCGCTGCCTCATGTGTGGATCGCCATCCATGTTTTTCATCTCTTCGCGAATTTCCTGCTTCGTCATTTTGAGATCTTTTTCATGTTTCCATTTCTGAAAACTGAAATCAAGAATCGCAATGACAAGCATCGCTAATGCTAATTGAAACGCTAGCTCCAGAATTTTCCCACCAATCACTCCCAGGATAATATTCGGTTCCGCAGTCGCCATCCCTTGCAGCATCGGCAAGTTCGTCGCTATGAAAAAACTGGCGATGGTCACCATCACGATGACTTTACCAATACTCGTCCCTAACTTTGCCAGCGAACTGACTGAAGCGATTCGTTTCATTCCGGCAATCGGGTTAAGGCGATCCCATTTCAAACTGAGTGGCTTGGTCGTAAACAGAAAACCAATCTGCATGATGTTCGCTACCAACGCCGCACAGAACATCAGTCCCAGGAAAGGAAGCAGAAAGCTGGAGAGGTGATTAATAATATCCTGAGTATCTTTAGTAATGCCCCCGGCGTCGAGGTTAAGAAGTACAGGGCCAGAAAGATAAGCCTGCATCAGTTGAGCCAAACCGCGTCCCATCGCGGGGCCAAGAAACAGCAGGCCGCCCGTTGCGGTCAGCATGACCACAGCCGCATTGACATCGACACTTTTCGCAACGTTCCCATCCTTGCGGGCTTCGCCACGCCGGTGCTCCGTTGGGTCTTCCGTTTTTTCACCAGAATCAGATTCAGCCATTTAATACCCACATCGTGAGGCTTGGTACGACATTCTTAACGCCTAACCCGGCGTAGCCGGAACCAAATAAGTTTTACCCAGGGAACCACGAAAGAAACGAAAAACACAAAAGAAAAGACAAACATTCGTTTAACGGCAAGCTGAAGGTGACTGCGTCAACCGGTTTGCTTGACGGGAAGGTGGCGAACCACGAATAAACATGAATCTTCGCGAATTAACTTTCAGTCATCCTATCTCTTCTTTTTCCTTTTCTTTGCGTCGTCGCGTCTTTGCGTGAAACTCTTTTTTCTAAAATCATTCTCTTCTTTTTATTTTTCCTCAGTGTTCTCGGTGTCTGCGTGGTTCACTTCTTTCTTCTTTGTGTTAAAAAATATCCTGCCACTTTTGCGCAGCATTTTGTTGATAAGAGCCTAACCCGGCGTAGCCGGAACCCCAAAAAGTAGGTTAGGCTTTCCAGCCTGACCAATGTGGCATCCATGAGAATTACTCTCTGGTTGACCAGTGATCGCTGTTTTGTCAATTGAAAGATCACTGCAATTCGTGTCAGGCTGGAACGCCTAATCTACGACATCCCTAACGCCTAATCCCTACTACCTAACGCCTATCTACTGTCCACTAGCAATGATGGTTGCAGTTATTTGATCGAGAACTTCCACAAATACTTCCAAGATTGAATCGGTGGCTCCGGAAAGTGTGACGGTTAAAATGGTCAAAGCGAGCATTGCCCGAATCGGAAAACCGAGTACAAGAACATTGATTTGAGGGACCGTGTATCCCAAAAATCCCATCGTTACACTCAATAACGCCATCGACGCTAGTAGTGGCGCTGCGATTTGAATTGCGATCACCATTGATTGACTCATCAGATGACGCATTAAATCGAGCGATTGGATATCAACGGTCGCCATGCCGACCGGCAACACTTCAAATGTTTTCAGTAAACTGGAAAGCATCATTAAATGCCCGTCAATGGGCGACATCGTTAACATCGCGGTCGAGCCGAGCAGAAACAAAAGCTGCCCCGTTGGCGAGATACTTATTCCCAATGCGGGATTGAATATTTCACTGAGCGCGGTGCCGGTTTGTTGATCGAACGATTCCCCTGCCAGTTGCAGTCCGGTTAATATAATGACCACGCCCAGGCCAAGTGTCATCCCGAGTAATAATTCGGTGCCGACGAGCCAGAGTAAATCGAACATGGTGGAAGGAACCGGTCCGGCTGCACGAAACTGAGCCGGGGTGACTTCAACTTCAGCAGGAGAATAGCTACCGCTTTGCTGAAGCATTGCCTGTGAAGGAATTGATTCCCGATAAACCCGGGGCGTTTCGTCGCCGCTTAACATTCCATCTTGATTGAGGTCTAATTTCTGAAAACCACGATCCCGAATATTGGGGAGCGCCGGCGTGATAATCAAAGCCATCGAAAAGACAAACAAAAATTTAACATTCATCGGGATCGCAGTATGCCCGAAAAATGGGCCAATCAACATTAAGCCGGAAAAGCGAATCATCACTAGAAAGAACGTCATAAAATACGAAAGGGCAGCATCGACCATCAGCCGATTGGCCCAATCGCTAAGAAACTCATTCGAAATTTGATCGACTGCATTGAGCATTAAAAGATGTGATGATACCTAACCTGGTATAAAGAATTATTAGCCACAGAGAACCCAGCACGGCTGGTCTGTTCTGACCGCCGTAACCAAAATAATATTTTCAAAAGTTTGCGTACCGTTCGTAAACTCATATCGTTAGTAATACAGAGTTCAAAGAGAAAAATCATTCTTTCATCGAAAGGTTTTAAATTACTGAACATGATTTTGATAATAGACAATCTCAACATTCATGATATTTGGTTACCTTGAACTTTCATTGTTTTTCTCTTTGATCTCTGTGTCCTCTGTGGCTTTTTTTCAATATCCTGCCACATTTTGCGCAGCATTTCATTGATTGAATGAGAACTTAAAGGGTATCCGGAATCGATTGCCAAAGTTCAACGGTGTAACTGACAACTTGACCGAATATCCAAGGCATAATTAACAGTAACGTGCCGACCATCGCCAGGATTTTGGGGACAAAACTGAGTGTTTGATCCTGCAATTGTGTCAACGCCTGAAACAGACTGATCATTAAACCAACGACCATCGCAACGCCCATGACGGGTGTCCAGACAATCAAAGTTAATATCACTGCACTTCGCGTGATTTCTACTGCGGAATCGATATCCATGGTTTTGACAGGCGTTAGGGAGTAGGTAGTAGGCGTTAGGAAATTTTTGTAGGTCAGGCTGTGCCTGACAAAACCAGATGGGCATTACTCACCCGGTACCCGTGTAAGGGTGGACGCTTTGGAGTAACATTTCGACGACCAGGTACCAGCCATCGACCAAAATGAATAACAGCAATTTGAACGGGAGTGAAATCATCACCGGAGGCAACATCATCATTCCCATACTAATTAAAACCGAAGCGACCACCATGTCGATAATGATAAACGGTAGATAAATTTGAAAGCCGATGATGAACGCTGTTTTTAGCTCACTGAGAATGAACGCGGGAATTAAAACGGTCGTGTGAATTTCGTCAAAGTTTTCCGGATCTTTCCAGGTCGATGCTTCCGGAGAATCAGCGGGCGGTCGTTGATATTCGACAAGCATCCAAATCGCATTTTCATTTCCGGTGCGAAAAATCTGATCGCTCATAAACTGACGAATTGGAAGCAGCGAACGTTCGAGTGCAAGTTGCAACCCTTTCTCCTGGTCTTCAACCGATTCAAACTGCGATTCTGAATACGGCTGGATTCCATTTTCATACGCCTGCTTCCAGACAGGCCACATCACCATAATTGTTAGAAACATACTGATGGAAAGCAGCACCTGGTTGGGCGGCAACTGCTGCGTTCCAAGTGCCTGCCGAAGCAAACCGAGTACGATGATGATTCGAATGAAACAAGTCGTCATAATTAAAATCGAAGGAGCTAACGTGATCAGCGTTAGCAGTATCATCAACTTCAATGTCGGCGTTAACCCGCGAGGCGAGAGCATTTTATCGGGATCAAGCCCGGCTGGAAAAACAGGGTCGGCATCATTGCTAATCTCCGCAGAAATTGTCTCTGCGGGCAAGGGAAGCAGATTTTGTGTGTTGTTACTTCCGGGAAGTAAGGCTGGCACATTGCTTGAATTTCCCGGTTGCCCCCACGAATTTTGAGGGACTCCCAGAAAAACAAAAGCAGCCACTCCCCAAAGAAGGCAATAGTGCCTAAGGGCTACCATCATGATCGCCCCTCTCTGATTGCATCAAGATTTAACCCAAAATCCGCCAGATCTGGGGCGGGGGGCTGGTTTTTATCTTTAAGTATTCCCTTTGAACGACTTCGTGAACTGCTCCGCTTCTTTTGACGTCTGCGATGTTGCTTATCCAGATCGACCTGTTCGGTTTCTCGCTCTGTTTTGGATAGCAGAAAACCAAACGAATTGCCAATTGACGATTCAACGGGAATCGGTTTGCATTCGCCTCGAATTCGATCAATTTCAACCGGGTCCGTAATTTCAGCCAGCGTTCTCATTCCCTCCAGCGAGGTTCCCAAAATTAAAATCCGATTGCCACACAACACATAATGGATCGAGTGTTTCTGATCCAGCATTTTACGACCAAGCACTTCAAGCACTTCTGATGAAAGATTCATTGTTCCCAGGCGAGTATGCTTTTTCATAAACTTGGAGGCGAACAAAATTATCGCAATAATCCCGCCCAACACTAAGGTTGTTGTACCAAGTTGCTGAGAGGTTGAACCGAGTCGCTTTTTGTCTGCTGTGCTCTGTTTTTCTTGTTTTGTTAATTCCTCCCCCGGTTTTCTTAATGGCAAGACTGGCCTGTTTGAGGAGACTGTTTTTAACGCAGAGCTTTTCTGCCTTGGCGTTTGTTCCTGTTCAAGCGATGCCGGGAGAATTGATCGGGGGGCAGAATTGTGCTGAATGGGAAGTGACTGAGACTTTTGTGCCTGCCCGTTTGGCTTGTTGAGATTTAAGCCGGAAGTATTTGCCTGTCTTGTTGCAGGTGGCGTTTCCCAAATTGATTTCGCATTGGAAAACGGGCCTGGCGGAGTCTGTGCATAGCACGCCTGCACGTTGCAAATACCAGCTAACAGTAGTGCAAATAAAACTGGACGCATCCTTGCATCCTCCCCCTAAAACTGATCAAGTGATCGGATCCCCCCGGATCGTTTTTCACTCACTTATTTTGAAATCAAAAATCCGAATATTGAAATCCGATTTGTTATTACACGCTGGAAGTATTTCTTTATGGAGACCGTATTTGATGGGTGCAATCACGCCATCCTACAATCTTGGTGAGTTCAGTTCCGTCAGACTGGAAAGCCTAACCTACTTGTTTTAATCTTGTGGCGTTAAAATTTCAGCGACTCGAACACAAAAATTATCATTCAATACAAGCACTTCTCCCCGTGCAATCAATCGTCCATTGACTAAAATATCGACCGGATCCCCGGCCAGTTTATCGAGCGGCACGACACTACCCTCGGCGAGTGCGACAACTTCTTCGATCATTAATTCTGTTCGTCCGAGTTCAATTCTTAAATCGAGTTCGACATCTTGAAGCATCGACAATTCGGAACGTTCGCCACCACCTGGCGACAACGCGAAATTGCTTAGCGGTAAGGGTGTTGCGGCTGATGTATCTTCTGTTTTCTGGTTCGCATTTCCCAAACTGGGAGCAATCGCAGCAGCCAGATTCGCCTCTGCTTCGTTGATGAGTTGCTCTGCTCCCGGAACTCCTGCTGCTGGATTGGGTGCTGCTGGTTGAGCAGGCGAAGCTGCCCCTGCAAAAAGAGCATCAATATCTGAAGAACCGAGCAAGTCATTTCCATCTCCTGCTGATTCAAGAGCAGCCGCTGCATTAGCCGTTGGTGCAGCGGGAGCTGCACCGGCTCCCCCTGCGAGCAGGGCATCGATATCTGATGCGTTAAGTTGGTCGTCTCCTGCACCACCTGCTGCCGGCTCTGCGGAAGTAGGTGTAGCGGGAGCCACGGCAGGCGGTTTTTCAGCCGCCGGCTCAGAGCTTCCGCCTCCTGCCTGATTCAACAAGGCTTCAATTTCACTTGGATCTAAAAGATCGTCTTCACTGGCCACATTAGCATCCAGACTGATAGTTGAGCTGCTTTAACCCCAACACGGTGATTGGAAATGGAGATAACAATATTTGACACATACGCTCATCCATAACAAAACATTATTGCTCTACCGCACGAAACCCGGTGATGAGCACCGAAGTTACGTAACTCTGATTGAGTATTTTATTGATCTCTTCTCGAATCTGCCGCTTGATGGTACTTGAATGGGGATCATTCAGTTCTTCTGTTCCCGCATTTCTGATAATGGTACTCACCGCCTGCTTGATTCGATTTTTATGATCTTTTTTCGCAAAGTTGAAATTCTCACTCAAATTTCGAGGGACTTCCACACACAAATCGAAAGTAATATGAATGATTTGTCCTTGTGCAGATAATGTGTTCGAGCAATTGAACGAAGCAATATCGACTTCCACAACATCCGTATCTTCCAGCTCTTCCGCTTTGAGAATTTCGGGGTCGTTCGGATCGACATCGCCGCTGGATTCTCCGAAGACGAAGAACAGCATCGCGAACTCACCCACCATCACAAGAACCAGTAGCCCAGCTACTGCAGCAAATTTCATCCAGAACCCAGAGGATTTCTTTTCCTCTTGCTCTCCTTCAACTGCTGGGGCTGCTTCTTCCGGAGCATCTGTAGCCATAAGACATCCTCCCTGATGTCAAAAGTTCAGATTTTAATAAAATAGCACTTCATTTGCCGGCATTTCGAAACGTAACTGATCAAAAAAATCAGTACGAAACCACACCAAACATCGTATTTTGCCTATCTTTTCATTCTATAGGCTCAAAAACGACAATATATGGGAGTTATATCGCGTCAATCAAAAATACGTCAACCCGATGATTTTGAGATTGTTTTTTTGAGTCGCGTGTCATCATCCTCTGCTCGGTATCACCGGCTGCACTCACAATGATTCTGTCTTGCGAGATTTTCTTTTCGGTGATGAAATAATCAGCGACAGCCCGAGCCCGGGCAAAAGAAAGTTCAAACTGATCTCGATACGGGCTATCTGCCGGAAGTGGTTCCGGGGAACTATGTCCTCGAATGCAGATACGATTCGGGCGATGCCTGATGATATCAGCTAATATATCGAGACGCATGCGGATATCGTCATTCAATTTCGCATCGAAAGGAGCAAACATGGAAGGACCTCCAATCGTGACCACTGTTCCCTGGTTGATCCGATTGACCGAACTATATTTTCCGAGATTCCCCTTGGATTTTTTGCTCCCTTTTTTAACACCTGCTTCCGAGCGACTTCCACTGGAAGCCATATTCTTGAAAAAACTATTCGATTGCATCGAGGGACCGGGAACACCGCTGATTGAAACCGGTTGGTCGCCGAAACTTTGCTTGATCGCATCAAGCATCGCGCGCATCGCACCATCTTCTTTCATCTCGCTCATCGAAACAAGCATGATAAAAAATGTCAGCAGCAGCGACATCATATCCCCGTAGGTAACAACCCACTCCGGGACGCCAGGCGGTTCGTCTTCTTCAATTGCCGCCATCTGAACACCTTTTTTAGGCGAGCCGGGGATGTTAATCCCCTGGTCACTCAGTCATTATACTACCAACGGTCAATTTACACTCAAAATCAAGCGGCTTCGCTCTCTTCGGCTTCTCGTTGGTTAACCGGCAAGAATGTATTTAACTTCTGTTCCAACACTCGAGGGTTATCTCCATCCTGAATCGAAAGAATCCCCCGTACGATCACTTCCCGAATTTGCATTTCTCCTTTGGTGTAAAAGCCAAGTTTATCTGCAAAAGGCAAAAAGATAATATTGGAAACCATCGCACCATACAGCGTCGTAATTAACGCAACCGCCATTCCGGGACCAATCGCAGCAGGATCGTCCATGTTCCCGAGCATGATGATCAACCCCATCAAGGTCCCGATCATCCCAAACGCAGGGGCGTACCGTCCGCCGGTTTCCATTAGCGATTTTCCTGTTTTGTGCCGGGCGGAAATTGCTTCCATTTCTGTCCGTAAAACTGCTTCCATCAACTCAGCATCGGTCCCGTCCACCGCCATTTGAATTCCGAGCAGAATGAACGGATCTTCAATCTCTTCGGTTTTCCCTTCGAGAGCTAAAATTCCATCGCGCCTTGCAACTTCAGAAAACTCGACCAACTGTCTGATAACCGGTTTCAAATCCTGAGCTTTGGGAAAGACAACTTTCATCACCACGCCAGGGATCAGAAGTAGCGCAGCAATGGGAAACGCGATGCAAATTGCTGCAATCGCCCCACCAATAACCACAGCCGCAGAAGCCGGATCCCAAAAGGCCATGAAATTACCACCAGGCGCAAGCATAACAGCGAGCGCCAACAGCCCGAACGCCATTAATGTTCCACCAACGGTTGCCTTATCCATAACCGCAAAAATCCTCGAAGACACTTATATGCCGTAGACTGGGTCGTGACCCAGCAATTCGTTTTATATCAATACCACCTAATCAGGGTAGCCCGACCACTTCAGTGGTTGGGGGCCGTCAGGCACAAGATGCTCGCGCCATGTACGATTGATATCATTGGGGACTCCCATGAAGAAGGAACCCACATGACGCGAACATCTTGTTGCTACGCAACCCAACCGCTAAAAGCGGTCGGGCTACCCCGTTATTTTTCCCTCTTTGCTTTTTCCCTCTTTACTGTTGAGCTGACTCCATTTAACAATCATTGTTGAGATGATACTACATGCTGGGTTACGACCCAGCCTACGGTTTACGACAATCTACAAATTACGTCAGGCCGGGAATCGTCCGTATTGCTCGGGAGTATTCCACACTTTTTTGAATCACATCATCCACACTTTCCTGCACAATGATTCGATCATCTGTTGTTAGTGTGATAAACGTATCTGGGCGAGATTCGATATATCGGATCAGATCGGCATTGAGAACAAAGTGCTCTCCATTTAACTTCGTCAACTTAATCATCGCGAGTTCCCTCACGTCTTTTGTTCTATGAAAATGTAGGATGGGAGCTTGCACTCATCATTACGGGCTCCCTGTCAAAACGATTTATTTGCTCACCTATCGTCCAAGAACCAGAAGTTCATCGATCAGTTGCTGGACCGATGAAATGACTCGCGAATTCCCTCGGTAGTTGGTCGAAGCGATAATCAGATCAACCAGGTTTCGACCGATATCGGTGTTCGACAATTCAATCGCACCAGCTCGTATCGTTCCTGCACCGAAGTTTCCAGGAGTGACCAGGAAAGGCGAACCGGAACTGACCCCCTCCAGGAATGTTGTGTTTCCATTTTCCAGTAAACCTTGTGAATTGGAAAACCGGGCCAGAGTGATCTGCCCCAGTGTTCGGATAATCCCGTTATCAAAAATTCCATTAATCACTCCAGCTTCATCCAGGACAAACCGGGATAATGTTCCGGGGTTCGAACCATCCTGTGTCTGTAAAGTAAGGGCAGAACCAGCCGATGCGGTTGAAATCCCTGAAATGTTCGAGAAATCAATCGTCACCTGCATATTGGAAGCAGCCGTATTGGCCCGATCAATACTGAATTGATCCGTCAGGCCGGAAGAAATTTTCCCCTGGCTGTCAAAAACAAAAGAGCCATTTCCGAGAACCACATCTGCATCACTATCATCAACACTTTCTGCAAAGTAACGGAAAGTTGATGAAGTCCCATCTCGAGCTTCCAAATAAGTGGTCAGTTTAATATTGACTTCCTGACCCAATGAATCGAAGACGATAATATCGGTGATCGCACTTTCTCCATCCGCTGATTGAGATTTCGTAAACGGAACATCCAACGTCGCCGTCGTTGTTCCGTTGTTGACCACCAAATCGCCGAGTGTGATGTCAAGCTCATTGATTGTCCCACGGTTCCCAATGACTTCGATTTTCCCACTGGAATTGAAACGAACCTGGGGATCAACGCCTCCTTCCTGTGGAATAGATACTCCACCATCACCTTGAATACCAATGGTATTATCCATCAGTGTCATCAGATCAGCCAGGGTTGTTGAAGCTCCAACGACAGCTAACGATTGAGTTTCAAGCACTCGTCCACCTTTACGTGGGGCAAAGGAGATAATATCCCCATCGCTGAATAAAGCTGTTGCCTCTCCATCTTTATAGAGGGATGATAGGAGGGTCGCTGAGGAGGCAGGATCTGTTGCAAAGTTACTCCCCGAAACATCTGTAAAAGCAGTATCCGTAGCCAGTATTGCTCCTTGAGTTGCAACCTCTCCTGTTGAAAGCAAAGCCCCGCTCATTGCGATGTTCCGAGTTTGCTGAGCGACAACAAGATCTCCAACCGGAATATTGATATCGGTTAACTGCGTCGTTACTAGATTAAAATCCTGGTCAACACCATACCCTTGCACACGTAAGCCATTCGCAGCAGTGAGAATATCTTCGCTGTTCAGATTGAAATTACCCGCCCGAGTGTAAACGTTGCCGTCACGACCATTCAGAATGAAAAATCCGTCTCCCTGAATCGCAAGGTCCGAAGGAGAAGTCGAGTTCGTGATACTCCCCTGCGAAAAGTCTTTAATTACAGCAGAAGTAGTTGCCCCCAGACCGGTTTGCCTCGGGTTGGTTCCGCCATCGTTAGCTGTGGGCCGGGAACCGACAGACATTGTTCGTGAAAGCTGTGTTTGAAACAACACCGAAGATGCCTTGAAACCATTGGTTCCCGCGTTAGAAATGTTATTACCGAGTACATCAATGGTTTGCTCATTGAGAGCCAGTCCATTAAGCGAAGTGGTTAGCGCAGACGTTAATCCCATTGTTGTCCCCCCAGACAGTGACTCTTCCCTGACAAACGTTTCGATGAACCGAAACGCCTGCTGTGGTTCGACTTATGTAAAAGCTGAATACTCGAAAATGCAGCCGCATTTCCACTTCCCTGTATTCAGCACCCCCATGCTAAAAAACAAATATCCCCGAAATGACCAGTTGGTCAATTGAATGAAATGCCCACAAAAAGTGAGCCTCCCCAATTGTATCGGCACAAAGACGTCACAATCCGCAATCTTTTCCTAACCCGGCGCAGTCGGAACCAAACAAGTTTTACGCAGGGAACCACGAAAGAAACGAAAAACACGAAAGAAGAAACCATCATTCGTTTAACGGCAAGCCGCAGGCGACTGCGTAGGCAGGTTTGCTTTATTTTGAAGGTGGCGAACCGCGAATAAACATGAATTTTCGCGAATTAATTATCAGTCAAAGTATCTGTTCTTCTTTTCTTTGAGTCGCCGCGTCTTTGCGCGAAACTCTTTTTTCTCTATTTTTCACTTCTTTTTGTATTGCCTCAGTGTCAAAGTAGGTTAGGCTTTCCAGCCTGACAAAACAGCGGGTAGCCTTCCCTGAAAGAGCTTGGTTTGTCAAGTCTTTTTTTTGAGTTTTTCCGGGGTTGGTGAGGGTGTTGGTGAGGTTGTTGGTGCGTATTTTTTACGCAAAAAAGTTCGTTCGCTTTTTTAATGTTTGTTCGGGTTCTTCTGTTGGTTTTGTTTTTGTTGCTACTCTTGT
>Ga0316208_1002694_pt1 | contig 13947 bp, 11 predicted proteins | sample 3monopyrite_MG_FD_204944 | JGI IMG/M metagenome (GOLD analysis project Ga0316208, IMG submission 204944) | Microbial mat bacterial communities from mineral coupon in-situ incubated in ocean water Damariscotta River, Maine, United States -... | ecosystem: Environmental > Aquatic > Marine >... | reverse complement strand
ATCCATCGCAGAATTATTAAATGCTGGCTGGTCTGTATCGGAATATACGTCTTCAGCTAATACCCTACCAACAGAATCAAGCAAATCAATATATTCAACTTTCTTTTCAATTATATTTAATTTTTCAAGTATAATTTCGTTCGCATGTTTATAAGCTATCAATTGTTCACCTTCCATTGATGTTTTCCATCTTCAAATATTTCCTTCCCAAATATTGGTAATTTTTTCTTAATTTCTTCAACAATAAATCTACATGAATCCATGGCATCGTTTCTATGTGAGGATGATGAAAATACAAATAAACATATACCTCCTGCTCCTACAATTCCGATACTATGGTAGATATGTAAACAAGATAAATTATAATTTTTAAAAGCATTTTCTCTAATTTCAGATATAATTTTCTCAGCCATTTCACTATGTGCTGTATACATAATTGACTCCACAATTTTACCGTCTATATTATCAGCACGCACTTGACCTAAGAATATATCGTGAGCTCCTATATTTGTTTTATTTGAGTGATGAGATATTGATTTTGCAATCATTTCTGGAGTTATTGCTCCTTCTACAAATATAGATTTTTTCTTTTGTTCTACCATTTTATCATTCCTTCTTTCAAATTAATTAGGTTTTTGTAGCCTTTTCTTTCCAATATTTCAATACATTGCAAACTTTGTATTCCTCGTTGACAAAACACAATTGTTTCTTTATTTATATCTATTATATCATATTCATCATCTATTCTATTCAACGGAATATTTATAACTGACTGTTTATTCATTTTAGGTTCTTCCCATTTTTCTCTTACATCTAATAATTGATAATTAGAATCATTTTTATCAAATATCTTCTTCAATTCAACTATTGTAATTTCATTTATACTATGTGAATCTTTTTGATTGCAAAATAAATCATAATCAAACTCCTTAAATTCTAAATCCCTGTCAATCACTTTTTGAATTTCATTCATATTTTTTTTGATATTCATATTTATTGAATGATTGTTCAATATATTATGAATCATTAATTTTCCACTTAATACTTCTCCTATTTTAAGCACTATTTTAATCGCCTCATTAGCCATAAATGAACCAATTATCCCTGGTAATACGCCAATCACACCTAATTTAGAACAATTTGGAATGCTTCCTGCTTTTGGTGGATCTGGAAATATGCATCTATAACTTGGTCCATTATTATAATTAAAGACCGATACTTGCCCCTCATATTTATGAATAGCACCATATACAAGAGGTTTCCCAGTTATAATACTTGCATCATTTACCAAATAACGAGTGGAAAAATTGTCTGTTCCATCAATAATTAAATCATAATTTTCAAATAACTCAATAGCATTTTTATTAGTGAGTTTATTTTCATAAATATCAAAATGGACAAAAGGGTTTTGCATCATTAATTTAGTTGCTGCCACAGTTGCTTTGTTATTTCCTTTATCAATAGTTGAAAATAATATTTGTCGTTGTAAGTTACTCTCTTCTACTATGTCGAAATCTATTATTCCTATATTACCAATACCTACTGCAGTAAGATATTGCAGGACAGGACACCCCAAACCACCTGCTCCAATTACTAATATCTTTGCATTTTTTAATTTTTCTTGACCTTCTATTCCAACATTATCAAGCGATATATGGCGACTGTATCTAATATTTTCTCTTTTATTTAGCAATCTTATCCTCCCGCAAATGGTGGTAACAATGCAATAATATCACCATTTTTAATTCCTTCAAATTCTTCTACAATTTCATTATTAACAGCAAAAATAAAACTCAACTCTTTTAATTTTGGCTTTATATCTATTAACATACTTTTAAGCTCTTTAATATTTCTGAATGATTGTTCAATTTCTTCTTCATTTTTACCAAATAATTCTGAAATCATTCCATAATATAATAATTTAACTTTCATTATTTATCCTCTCACTTTTATACTCACCACTTTTCCCACCAGTCTTTTTTACCAAGTGAATTCTATTAATTTCTATAGATTTATCCATGGCCTTGCACATATCATATACAGTAAGTGCGGCAATACTTACAGCAGTCAATGCTTCCATCTCTATCCCAGTATTTCCTACGGTCTTTGCATAAGATTCTATAATTATCTTACCATCTTCGATAAATAAATCTACATCAATTTTTGAAATAAAAATATTATGACATAAGGGTATTAGCTCACTCGTCCTTTTGCCACCACTAATCCCAGCTATTTTTGCAACAGTTAAAACATCACCTTTTTTCATATTATTATTTTTAATTGCTTCACTTACTTCACTCGATAAGTTCACCACTCCCCTTGCTAAAGCAGTTCGAGTTGTTTCCTTTTTTTTTGATACATCAACCATTACCGCCTTACCAGCGCTGTCAATATGTGTTAATTTAGTCATTTTCAACCTCCTATAGTCATCATTTGGTTTTTATCAAATGTTATTAACTCTTGTACAGCTCCATGCTTTTCTGCCTTACCTAAAACAGCTTTTGCAAGTTCATTAGATATTTCTTTATTACTCATTCCCCTTTCAGAAAACATAGTTTTGAAATCCAGAGCATGCCCACCATTGGTGAATAAACATAATTTCATTTTGCCAGATGCAGTAACTCTAAGCCGATTACATGTACTACAAAAATGATCAGATATAGACGATATAAAACTTACCTTACCTATGTGATTATCTATTTGATAATCTTTTGCTACAGTATTTTTTTCCCCTTTTATTGCTATTAAATTATATTTATCTTCTACCACATTTTTAATATCTTTATAAGACATAAATTTATCATCTTGCCATGAATTATTTCCAAAAGGCATAAATTCAATAAACCTCACATTTATATTTCTATTTTTTGCAAAATCTACAAAATCAATTATTTCATTATCATTTATACCTTTCATTATAACAGAATTGACCTTTAAGGGTTTAAAATCTAAGTATTCCGCTTCATCTATTGACTCTAATACTGATTTTATCTTATCATGTCCAGTTATATAATGAAATTTATTCTTATCAAATGTATCTAAACTAATATTAATCCTATTAAGACCAAGATCTTGCAACCTTTTTAATTTGGGTGCCAACATTGTCCCATTACTTGTCAATCCAATATCGAAATTATTATGTCTCTTTATCTCATAAATCTGCTCAAAAAATTTCATTATATCCTTTCTAAGCATTGGCTCGCCACCTGTAAATCTAATTTTTTTAAAGCCATGATTTACCACAAAAATCTTAACCATACGAGTTAATTCTTCCAAGCTCATGATATCTTTTTTCGGCATCGACTTAGCCATAGCTTTCTTTGGATTACAATAGAAACAATTCAAATTGCATCTATCAATTAACGATACTCTCAAATAATCGTGTACTCTATCAAATTTATCTATAAGTTTTAACATATTTTTCTCTTTTAATATTCTAATTCACTATTTACTTATTCTCAATAACTTCTTCTACTACTTTTAAAGCTGCCATCATTGATGGGAAACCTATCGTAGGCAATGACATTACTGCTACTTGTCTCAATTCTTCCGAATTTGCCCCTGCCTTTGCAGCTTTTCTGCTATGAGAAGCTATTCCGCCTTCTAATCTTGCACCAGTTGAAAATGCAAGCTTAATTAATGCTTTTGTTTTTTCGTCTAATGGTCCTGCATTTTGTACGGCATTATTTAATTCATCATAAGCTGAGAAAACATCAGGATACTGATTTTTTACTCTAAAATATCTTTTAGGTATTTTATCTTTTATTTCTTTATTTTCATTCATATTTTTCCTTATTACATAAAAAAGCCTCATTTTTATACAAAGATGAGGCTAAAGATAATAGTTATGATACATTATCAGTATCTTAACTTATTAATTTTATTCATTCTCCTTTGCAAATACGGCAGGGTACTCAGTTTCCTTTATACCCCCAATCGGCTATTTACTCTTATCAAAATCTAAAAAATTTGACTTAGAATAAATAACTCGGAGATTATTTATTATACATTAAGACTGGTCTTAGTATTTAAAGTTGTAAGACCAATGCTTATATAATTAAAATTTAAAGAACATTCTATATTATAGATAGAATTTACAAAAATATTATGGATTATCAAACTCTCTTTTTGGTCCTTGATAATACCACCAGTTTAATATCAAACAAATAAAATAATATATCGCAAAACCATATAATGCATATTCTGGAGTTCCAGCTTTTACTTGAGCACCAAAAACTTTTGGTATAACAAATGCTCCATAAGCAGCAATTGCTGAAGTCCATCCTAAAACTGGACCTGCTTTTACTTTGCTAAATATGTATGGTATAGATCTAAATGTTGATCCATTTCCAATTCCAGTCATCATAAATAAAATCATAAACATTATAAAAAATGGCCACCAATAATCTTCGGGAGTTGATACATTTCTTGCTTCAATTACAAAGTATGCAACTCCAAGTGCTGCCGCTATTTGAAATATTGTACTCCACATAGTAACTTTTGCACCTGAGTTTAATTTATCTGATAAAATTCCACCCAACGGTCTTATCAATGCTCCTATTACTGGACCTAAGAACGCCCATAACATAATATTTGGGGCATTTGGATTTACAAATAATGGGTCATTTGGATTTGAATAAACAAATATATCTTGAGCAAGCTTTGGAAACACCATTGAATAGCCAATGAATGAACCAAAAGTCATAGTATAGATAATAGTCATTATCCAATTGTGCTTGTCTGATAAAATAGAAAATTGTTTGTTTAGATTTTCTTTAATTTCAGATGGTGTTGCATATTTCATTAATAATACTGCTATGATTACCACAATTGGAAGTACAATCCACATAGATAGACCAACTGCGATTAATAAATAAGAGCCAATTGCTGCTGCAATTAAACCAAGAGTAACCATATATAGTGTTTTGCTAATTCCCTTAATAGATCCAGGAAGAGAAGGAGTACCAGTTGATACATTATTCATTCTAAAAAATGCACCTATTGCTGCTAAAGCAATTAATGGAACCCATACCCAAGCCGCATTTTGTAATCCTTCGAATGGTGCACCTTTAGCAGTAGCAATTGAGCCAGCTGTTCCGCCAAATAATGAAATCGTAACAACTGTTGGAATTACTTTTTGCATTACACCAACGCCCAAGTTACCAAGACCTGCATTCATACCAAGCGAATAACCTTGAACTTTTTTGGGGAAAAAGAAAGAAATATTACTCATCGAAGATGAGAAGTTACCTCCTCCAAAACCAGATAGCATTGCCATAACAGCAAAAAACATATATGAAGTATTTATATCGCTTAATGCTATACCAGTTCCAATAGCAGGTATCAACAATAATGTAGTGGTAGTAAATATTACATTTCTCCCACCCCCCAATGATATTAAAAATGAATTAGGCAATCTAAGCGTAGCACCAGATAAACCTGCAATTGCTGGCAGAGTATAATAGAGGCTATTAATCTCCTTCATCTTTTCTACAAACTCTGGTGTTCCTGGTGTAAACCCTTCAATCATTCCAAAATTAAATCCAAATTCTCTCATGTATTTTACTAATACACCCCACATAATCCAAATAGAAAATGCGAGTAATAATGCTGGGATAGAACTCCAAAGGTTCTTATTTGCTATTTTATGTCCTGTGGAATTCCAAAAACCTTCGTCCTCCACATTCCAATCTTTTATATTTATACTCATAATATTTCTTTTTTTATTAATAAAATATTCGATTACTTTTAATATATTTACTTTATCATGCTTTTAGAGATAAATAATAATTATCTCTAAAAGCAAAATTAATTAATCTAATCGTGATGTGATAAATCTAACTCTTCATCAAAACCACCTTCTGGTTCTCTTAAAAATATTAAGCAATAAAGGAAGCTTAAAAAAGCACCACCTGCTATTATATAAAAGAAAGTAATGGAATCTACTAATGAATAGATTACAAGATATACAACTGCACCTACGTTACCATAAGCTCCAGCCATACCCGCAATCTGCCCAGTCATACTTTTCTTTATAGTTGGGATTACAGCAAATGTCGCACCTTCGGCACCTTGTACAAACATAGAAGCTATTATTGTTATTACAACTGATAATACTAACCATGTATAACCATCAAACATTGGCATTATTTCGCCTTCCACACCCGGTACAGGTGTCGCTATATTTGCCATGCCCAGAAATCCAATCGTTATTCCTATCATATAAAATAACATTGTCCTCTTTCTATTTTTCATCTTGTCAGACAATAAGCCACCTAATGGTCTAGCGAACAAATTAACGAATGCAAATGATGCCGCAATTAACCCTGCCATAGTAGCAGTCATTATTATCGAACCATCATCACCTGTTAATGTTCTAAATGTTGTCTCAAAAAACATTGGTAACATTGACACAACAGCTAATTCAGCTCCAAAATTTGAAAAATATGTGCTATTTAAAGCCGCAACAGAACCCCAATGGTATTTATCTTTCTCTGGCACTCCGGCTCTTAGTATTGGTAAATTTATTTGCAATGTTTTAAAAACATGTCCAATAAATACTAGAGCTAATACTGAATAAATTATAATAACTAAAGTATCAGAAAGTACATAATCGCCTTCAATCTTTACATTAGATATTCTCCAAGTTAAAATTGCCATTGCTCCTACCAATGGAACTGACCATATCAAGTACTGGATTAAATCTCCATAAGAAGATACAACCATAGGAGTAGTTTTTTTACTCCCTTTGAATTTTCGACCATCAGGCAAATCTTCAACCAAATATAAATACATGATTCCATAAATTAATGATATACCACCATTAAATGCCAAGGCCCATCTCCAACCATCATCTCCCAATCCAAGTTGTTCACCAAAAAATGTTATACCGATCCAAGGTAATGTCATTGCAGCAGCTGCAGAACCAAAATTTCCCCATCCAGCATAAAATCCTTCTGCTCTTCCTATCATTGAAGGGGGAAACCATTGTGATACCATTCTAATACCGATTACAAACCCAGCTCCTACAGTTCCAAGTACTAATCTAGAAATAAGTAACTGCGTAAAACTATCTCCAAATGCGAAGAAAAAAGCGGGTATTGCTGAAAATATCATTAATCCAGAAAACACCACTCTCGAACCATACTTATCAATCAATGCTCCAATAATAATACGAGCTGGTATAGTAAGAGCAACATTTGAAATTGCTAATATTTTTAAGTGTTCTTTAGTCATCCAATCCATGCTTTTAAGCATCGTTGATGCCAGTGGTGCCATATTAAACCACACATAAAATGTGATAAAAAAGGCAATCCAAGTAAAGTGTAAGACTTTGATTCTTTCTTTATCAAAATCTAATAATTCTGGTCTTTTCATAAAATTTGTAATCCAAACTTTTTATTTATACAACTATGTAAACATTCAACATTTTCACTTCTTTTACTATTTTGCTGATTCAAGAGTTGGTTAATATATTAACTCCTCTTACATTAGAAACGAAAAATTAATTATATAATCAAATCATCGATTGTTAATTGCAATATAATAAATCAAAAATTAATAAAAGAGTTAAATATCTTTTATTAATTTTTATGTGTCCTAAGTGTTGTTTGGCTTATGTTGAGACCACTTAGTATTGGAGTCTCGTACTTCAGTTTTATTCCAATTCCAAAGTACTCGCTGATAAGGTCGCCAAATATAATGGAAAGGAGCTACTAATACGTGAGCTAATCTTGAAAAAGGAAAAAACATTACAATCAAATATGCCCCGATTATATGCCATTTTAATATAAGAGGCATCGTGCTTACAGCACTTATATCTGGATTCAATAAAAATATCGAATTTAGATAAGGAGTTAAAACTGCAGCAAACCAAGAGGAACCCCACTGATAATTGTAGGCTACTAATAATCCAAGAATTACCTGTGAAATTATTAATAATTCAACAAAAATATCCATTTTTGTAGTTACTATCATAACTCTTTTATTTGTAATTCTACGATATAAAAGCATTACGAGACCAAACAACATCATCAAGCCTGCTATAAATCCACTTACTTCCAAAATTAGTAAACGGACTGGCTCTGAGTTAAATGCAATAACCGAACTTGGGAATAAAAAACCTATCAAGTGTCCAAAAAATAGTATTATTATACCAAAATGAAATGGCACTGAACCCCAAAACAATGACCTACTTTCTAAGAACTGCGAAGATAAAGAGCTAACGCTAAACTTTGTCATCCTATATCGTAGTATTGTTCCGATTAAAAATATCAACAATGCCATATATGGCAATGCTATAAAGAAAAAATTATCTAAGAAACTCATTATTCTTACCCTTGTATTTTTTATACTTTTTCATTTTCTGCAGCCAATTCACCATTGACCGACTTCAAAAAGTCACTACTATTCAAATTAATAATATCCTTTTTGATATTAAAATCTGCTTTTAATACATTATAAATTGTATTTAAAGCATTAAAATAAATCATCTTATATTTATCAGAGCTATCTATTATTGTTTTATATTGTTTTTTATAAAACTTCTCTTTATAACCCATCTTTTTATCACCGAATTCGTCTATAATTAATTTCATAGCAGGTGCTATAATTTTTTTGACTAACTCATCTCTATATTCATTATTGGTAATTTTTGATAACAATCTAAGTACGTAAGGCAAATGATCAGATAGTTCCCCATCTAATTCAATTCCATATTCTCTCAACTCTCTATTAAGATTAACGAGTAAAGCTCCACGCTTATAGTCTTCACCAAATAATAGATATCCTACCTCTAAAGTTGTTATTGCCTGAACCTCAAATGAACGAGTATATAATTCTTCTTGCTCTAACATACTAGTGTTTTTGGTATATTCAACAAAAGGCTCAAACTCAATTGCCATATTTGGATAATGCTCTTTCAAATATTCCAATACTTCAATTGTATAGTCCGAAAACCCTTGCCTTGGAAATGAAAATAATCTAGAGAAATAATCATATTGTTTATAATTAACATTCATTATTAAGCTCCTCTAACTGGTGTTCGTTTTGTACCAAATCCCATTGATCCTTTTGCATCGCCAGTAAATTCTAACATTTCTATCGCTTGTTCTCTGTGGGCAGCTGGAATAACAAATCTATCATTAAATTTAGCAAGTGAAGTAAGATAATATGATTCTTCTACCTGATCAACAGTGAAACCAACTCTATCTAATGCTTCCATTGCTTTCTCTTCACTTATATCACCAACAGTTTTCCATCTTCTATATATTCTTATTGACATTAATTTCTCAATTACGCCTTTGACCTTTTCTGTATCGCCTGCAGTAAATAAATTTGCCATGTATTCAAGAGGAAATCTTGCATCTTCTATCTTACCAAATAAATCATCCGTCGATGTATCATACATCCATTTATCATCCCAGAACTTTGACTTATCATCAAATTTTTTGGCTTGCTCAGTATGGTCAACAGTCTTAACAGATGCCATAACTGGTAACATAGGAGGAACGTAAAACAACATTGGTAAAGTTCCAAATTCTGGGTGTAGTGGCAATGCCATATCCCATTCTTTCACAAACTTATAAGTAGGTGAATTTTGAGCTGCTTCAATTGTCGAATCTGCAATGCCGTTTTTCTTTGCTAATTCAATTATATCTGGGTCAAACGGATCCAATATCATATCCTTTTGTCTTTGGACTATATCAGAATCTGTAGCAGCTGCGGCAACTGTCTCATGTATCTTATCAGCGTCATACAGCATAACACCAAGGTATCTAATTCTACCAACACAAGAGTGCATACACGCTGGCGCTAAGCCACTCTCAATTCTTGGGTAACACAATATACATTTCTCAGATTTGCCTGTATGCCAGTTGTAATATGTTTTTTTATAAGGGCAAGCCGTTACACACATTCTCCAACCTTTACATACATCTTGGTTAATAAGAACTATTCCATCTTCCCCACGCTTATAAATCGCTCCAGAAGGACACGATGCTACACAAGCAGGGTTCAAACAGTGGTTACAAATTCTTGGAAGATAAAAGAATGCCATTTGTTCCAATTGAAACATTGCTTCTTGCTCCGCAGGAGTCAATTTTTTCAAATTAACGTCATTTCGTGCATAATCTGGCGTTCCACTTAAATCATCATCCCAGTTAGGACCCATTTTTATATCCATTGGCTCGCCTGTAATAAGCGAAATTGGTCTAGCGGTTGGTTGATCATCCATCTCTGGAGCTTCAATTAAATCTAAATATTTATAAGTGAATGGCTCATAATAATCATCTATTAGGGGTAGTTTTGGATTATGAAATATATTCCCTAAGCCTTTCCCTTTTCCAGCTCCTTTTAAGCTAATTTCACCATTTTTTCTTTCCCAACCACCTTTGTAAATATCTTGATCTTCCCATTTGGTCGGATAACCAGTTCCTGGTTTAGTTTCAACATTATTCCACCACATATATTCGGCACCCTTTCGGTCAGTCCAAATATTCTTGCATGCTACCGAGCAAGTATGACAACCGATACATTTATCAAGGTGGAAAACCATTGATATTTGTGATTTGATATCCATAATAAAAACCTTTTAAACTATTTATATTTATTTACTTTTTTATAATTTTAATAAACTACTTTTGTCATCTTCTTAACTATCACATGAGTATCTCTATTGACCGCTGTTGGTCCCCAATAGTTAAAGTGATAGGTAAATTGTCCGTATCCGCCAGCCAAATAATTTGGTTTCAAGTGAATCCTTGTAAACGAGTTATGTCCGCCCCCTCGTTTCCCTCTTATTTGTGATTTTGGAATGTTGATTGTACGCTCTGGCACGTGATAAACTATACATACACCTTTTGGAATTCTTGAACTAACATTTGCTCTCGTTACATAAGTGCCATGGTCATTATATACCTCAACAAAATCATTGTCTTTTATTCCTAATTCCTCAGCGTCAACCTCATTTATCCAACATGGTTCACCACCTCGAGATAAAGTTAACATCCTCAATGTATCACCATAAGTTGAGTGGATATGCCACTTACCATGTGGCGTTAAGCAATTCAAGATTTTTGCATCCCCTTCTTTGATAGTTTCTTTCAAATCACCATATACTTGCCACTTCGGTGATGGCTTATAAGTGGCCAAATGCTCACCATATTTTCGATACATTTCGTGGTCTAAATACAAGTGTTGCCTACCTGTTAAGGTTCTCCAAGGCACAAGCCTATCAACATTATAAGTAAATGCAGAGTAAGCCCTGCCATTGTTCATCAGTCCAGACCATACTGGAGAAGTATTATAACGCTTTGGTTGAGCCAATAAATCATTAAATGTTATTCTTAAGTCTTTTGTCCCCTCACCCAAATCAGCTAATACCAGTCCAGTCTTTTTCTCCATATTCTCATAAGCTCTTAAATTTATTTTACCATTTGTAAGAGTAGATAAATGGAGTACAGCATTTGAAGCAGCAACATCTTTTTCGATTGAAGGATAAATTTTGTCATCAATTTTTGTTGTCGGGAAATGATTAGAATCAATCATTTCTTGGTATTCATCTTCGCAGAAATAATGATTGCCATGAGCTCCAAGTCCTTTAGTCTTAACATTTTCACCAAGAGCTATAAATCTATTATACAACTGTGTATAATCTCTATCTACTACCACTAATCCGTGCATAGACTTGCCAGGAACAGGTTCTATTTCGCCATTATACCAATCCTTTATTTCTGGCTGAGAAATCTCTGCGGCAGTATCGTGAGCCAGAGGAGTAGCTATTATATCTTTCTGTGGTTTATTAAAATACTTCGAAGCCAACTCACTCGTTTTCTTCGCAATATTTTTAAAAATATCCCAATCTGTTTTCGACTCCCAAACTGGGTCAATCGCAGCAGAAAGCGGATGAATAAATGAGTGCATATCCGTAGAATTCATATCATCTTTTTCGTACCAAGACGCCGCTGGCAAAACTATGTCAGAATATAATGCAGATGAGTCCATTCGGAAATTAAGGTCTATAACTAAATCCATTTTCCCTTTTGGAGCGACATCGTGCCAAACTACTTCTTTAGTTTTCTCTTCGCTATCCTTGCCAATTTTACTTGTATGAGTACCAAGATAATGATCAAGAGCATACTCATGACCTTTCATCGAACCCATTATCGCATTACCTCTCCAAATATACCATACTTTTGGATGATTCTCTTCCGCCTCTGGATCTGATACTGAGTATTTTAATTTCTTTGAAGTTAATTTATCTAATACATATTTTTTAATTCCTTCATCATCAGTAGCACCATTTTTAATTGCCTCTTGGCATAGAGATAAAGAATTCTCATTGAATTGAGGATAAAACGGCATCCAACCATTCCTTACTGATTTGAATATCATATCTGCAGTGTGCATATTCGTCAAATCGTTATCTGGTGTTAAATTGTAGTTTGAAGAATTTCCATCATATCTATATTGACATGTATTAATATAATGCCAAATTGGAGCTTGTTGTAGTCTAACTGCACTTACCCAATCCTTAGCAAAAGCAATTGCTCCCCAAGACTCTCCTGGAGCTAACTTTTCTTGCCCAACATAATGATTTAAGCCTCCACCATTTCTACCAACACAGCCAGTTAGCATCAACGCCATTATCCCAGCACGATACATTAAGTTTGCGTGATACCAGTGGTTAATTCCAGCACCGATGATTATCGAACACCTACCCTCTGAAGCTTCTGCTGTTGATGCCCACTCTCTTGCAAACTGCAACACAGAATTCATATCAACACCGGTAAATATTTCTTGCCATTTTGGAGTATAAGCAGCATCTTTATCATTGTAATCAGCTGGATAATCTCCACCCAATCCACGATTTATGCCATATTGACCCATAGTCAAGTCATAAACAGTAGCTACTGCAACTCTGCCATCAATTGTATCAATATATTTAACAGGAACGCCCCTGCTTGCTTCACAATTTAAGCCATAATCTTTAAATTCAACATTCAAAACTTCATCATTTTTATCAATCAATGTCAAGAATGGATTGTAGTTTGCATTGTCAAATTCACTTTCATATTTCATATTCCAATTTCCGCCCTCTTTATTATATCGAGAACCTATCGAACCTTTTGGAACTATCAAATCACCACTTTCTTCATCAATATTTAAGAATTTCCAATCTCCATTTTCCATATCTTTAAATTTAGATACTTTATTTGCTCTAAGCAATTTATCGGGACGGTAAACTCCATCTTCTTTTTTCAATTCAACCAAAAATGGAGAATCAGTATATCTTTTTGAATAATCTATGAAATATGGAGTTTTCTTGTCATAATGATACTCTTTTAATATTACATGAGTTACTGCCATCCAAAATGCACCATCTGACCCTGCATGTAATGGAACCCATTGGTCAGCAAATTTCGAAACCATATTAAAATCAGGAGCAAATACTATTGTTTTTGTTCCATTATGTCTTGATTCAGAAAAGAAGTGGACATCTGGTGTTCTTGTCATACCAAGATTTGCACCCATTACTGCAATAAATTTGGAATTATACCAATCAGCACTCTCGCCTACATCAGTTTGCTCCCCCCAAATCTCAGGAGATGCATTCGGCAAATCACAATACCAGTCATAAAAGCTAAGACAAACGCCACCAAATAATTGCAAAAACCTTGCACCTGAGGCATAACTCATCATACTCATTGCTGGAATAGGAGAAAACCCTATAACTCTATCTGGTCCATATTTCTTTGCCGTATAAATATTTGATGCCGCCATAATTTCAAGGACCTCGTCCCAAGTGGTACGGCGAAATCCTCCCTTACCTCTTGCCGATTGGTATTCACGTCTCTTAACATTATTATTCTGTAAATTTTCCCACGCTTCAAGAGAGTTATCTGTTTTACGTTTCTCTGCCCTCCATGAGTCAACTAATTTCCCTCT
>Ga0316208_1002692_pt1 | contig 13953 bp, 13 predicted proteins | sample 3monopyrite_MG_FD_204944 | JGI IMG/M metagenome (GOLD analysis project Ga0316208, IMG submission 204944) | Microbial mat bacterial communities from mineral coupon in-situ incubated in ocean water Damariscotta River, Maine, United States -... | ecosystem: Environmental > Aquatic > Marine >... | reverse complement strand
GGCGATGCCGACGGGCTGCTGTTGCCGACCGAACGGGGCTATGTGCCAATGCCGTGGTTGCATGCGCCCACAGCGCTGCTGCCGCTTTGGTCATTCAACGATGATGGCACACCCTTCACCGGCGATCCCCGTCATGCGCTGGCCCGAGTGCTGGACCGATACAAGGCACTCGGGCTGACGCCGGTTGCCGCCACCGAAATGGAATTCTATCTGGTTGACGATTCTGGCCGGGGTATCCGGCAACCAAAATCGCCCCGCTCGGGCAAACGGCGTGCTGGGGCTGAAATCCTGTCGCTGCGCGCGCTGGATGCTTTCGACGGGTTCTTCAACGAACTTTACGACGCCTGCGAGGCGATGGATATCCCCGCCGAGGCGGCGATTTCCGAGGGTGGCGAAGGCCAGTTCGAAGTCAATCTGGAACATGTGCCTGACGCCTTGAAGGCCGCAGACGATGCGTGGCTTTTCAAGATGCTGGTGCGCGGTCTGGCCCGCAATCACGGGATGGCGGCAAGCTTCATGGCCAAACCCTATGAAGATTATGCAGGCAACGGGTTGCACACCCATTTCTCGGTGCTGGATGCGCGCGGCAAAAACGCCTTTGCCAATGACACATTCGAAGGCACGCCCTTGCTGCACAATGCCATTGCGGGCTGCCTTGCCGGCATCCCCGATCTGGCGCTGATCTTTGCGCCCCACGGCAACAGCTATGAAAGGCTGGTTCCCGGGGCCCATGCACCCACCAATATCTGCTGGGCACATGACAACCGCACCGCCACCGTGCGCGTCCCCGGTGGCAACTTTGCTGCGCGCCGGATCGAACATCGGCTGGCGGGTGGCGATGTGAACCCCTATCTGTTCCTTGCCGCGGTGCTTGGGTCTGCACTGATCGGGATCGAGGATGGCATGACGCCCCCTGCCCCGATCACCGGCAATGCCTATGACCAAAAGCTGCCGCAGGTGCCCGGCAGCTGGAACGACGCGATCAACGCATTTGAGCAAAGTGCGCTTGCCCGCCGCATTTTTGATCCGCAACTTGTCGACAACCTGATCCGCACCAAACGGCAAGAGATGACGCATTTTGCCGAAATGACACCGGAAGAACAGATCGACCACTACCTCGACCTTGTGTAAATTCACGCCCAGGACGACCCAATGAGTGAACCCGCTATGAAAATAGGCATCCTGCAAGCCGGCCATGCCCCCGAAAAGCTTTTGGAAACGGCAGGCGACTATGACGACATGTTTCGTCAGCTTCTGGCGGGTCACGGGTTCAGTTTTGTGACCTACAGAGTGGTGGATATGGAATTTCCCGATCAGATCGACGCCTGCGACGGCTGGCTGATCACGGGCTCCAGACATGGGGTCTATGAAGATCACCCGTTCATTCCCCCGCTGGAGGCGCTTGTTCGGGATGCCTTTGCCGCTGATATTCCCATGGTTGGCATCTGCTTTGGCCATCAGATCATCGCGCAGGCGCTGGGTGGCAAGGTTGAAAAATTCGCAGACGGTTGGGCGGTTGGCCGCCAGACTTATGACTGGAAAGGTGAACCCGTCGCGCTCAATGCCTGGCATCAGGATCAGGTCACGGTATTGCCGGAAGGGGCGCAGGTTCTCGCCAGCAATGATTTTTGCGCCTACGCTGCGCTGGTTTACGGCAAACGGGCCTGGAGCGTTCAGCCACATCCCGAGTACGATGCGGAATTCATGGAAGGGCTTGTCCGGTATCGCGGCCCCGGCGTGGTGCCGGATGCACAGATGAAGCAAGCCCTTGCCAGATTGGACATACCCGTTGATAGCCCGAGCGTCGCCGCTCAGATTGCGCGGTTCTTCAAAGAACGCATTGTCGCGTGATCGCCGGACCTGAGTTGTGATGAACCCGCTTTATCGCAATGACCGGCCCGGCACATTTCCTGACAGCTGGTATGTTGCCTCCGCCGACATCCCCGATGAACGCCCGCCCTTGCGCGGTGAGACGCGCGCGGATGTCTGCATCATCGGCGCAGGCTATACCGGTCTTTCGGCGGCCCGGCATCTTGCGCAAAAGGGGCTGGACGTTGTTGTGCTGGATGCCCACAGGGCCGGCTTTGGCGCCTCGGGGCGCAACGGTGGCCAAGTGTGCAGCGGCTATGACAGTAACCAGACCGCACTGACCCGTAAACTGGGTGCAGCAAAAGCAAGGCTGCTTTGGGATCTGGCCGAAGAAGCAAAGGCAGATCTGCGCGCCATTTGCGCCGATCACATTCCCAACGCCCGCTATACCGCAGGTTTGCTCCATGGCACATATACGGGCCGGGAGGCCGCGCAGGATCAAGCCGAGGTTGATCTGCTGACGCAGGAATATGGCTATGAACACGCGCGCTTATGTGGTCCGGACGAGATGCGCGCGCTGGTGAAATCGCCGCATTATCACAGCGGTTTGCTGGATATGGGGGCGGGGCATATTCATCCGCTCCGCTATGCGCTTGGGCTTGCGCGTTTGGCCGAGGACACGGGCGCGCGCATCTTTGAACGGACGGAAGTGCACCGGATCGACAAGGGCAATCCGGCCGTGGTCGCCACCGGCAAAGGCCGCGTAAAAGCGCGTTTCGTGATCCTTGCTGGCAATGGTTATCTGCCCAATCTGGAGCGCAAGGTGGCCGCGCGCGTGATGCCGTTGAACAGCTTTATCAGCGCAACAGAGCCTTTGGGTGCGCGCGCGGATGAAATCCTTGGACAGGATATTGCCGTGCATGACAGCAAATGGGTCGCGAACTACTTTCGCCTGTCCGAGGATAGGCGGCTCCTGTTCGGCGGGCGGCCAAATTATACGCTGGGCTTTCCCGAAGGCATTGCTGCGCTGATGCAAAAGCGCATTCCCAAGATTTTCCCGCAACTTGAGGGCGTCAAGATAGACTACGCCTGGGGCGGAACGCTCGGGGTCACGATCCCCAGAATGCCCGCCGCGATCCGCGTGGCGCCGAACATCCTTTCGGCCGGGGGATACTCTGGCCATGGGGTCGCCCTGTCAGGTTTGGCAGGCAAGCTGATGGCCGAGGCGGTCGCCGGGCAAGCAGGACGGTTTGATACGTTTGCCGATCTTGATGTGCCCAACTTTCCCGGTGGCGCCGCATTCCGCGCGCCTATTCTGCGGCTGGCAATGACATGGTATGCGCTGCGGGATCGTTTGGGGGTTTGACGCTCAGCCGCGATGAGCGGTCAAATCGAAGCGGTCGTGCAGCAAAAACAAATTACGACAGATCTGGATAGCAGTGCAGGCATCCTGAAATGCGTTGCCGCTACTTGCTCATCTTCGACAGTTTTTCCTGCAAGGCGGCCAGTTGATCCTTGATCTCGCCCAGATCGCTGTCCTTGTCTTTCTTGTCATCCGATGCATCAGCAGCGCCTGGTACCACCCCAGCGGTCATCGCCTTGAAAAAGGCTTCCTGCTGGGCGCGCATCGCTTCAAACCCCGGCATGTTCGCCATGGGGTTTGCCTTGCCGATGTTTTCCATCGCCTTCGACTGGCCTTCGCGGAGCATGTCAAAGCTGGCTTGCAGGAACTGCGGCACCACGGAGGCTGCCTGACTGGTGTAACTGCGCACCAGATCGGTCAGGACATCAACAGGCAATACGTTTTCGCCACGGCTTTCGTGTTCGGCAACAATCTGCAACAGATACTGGCGGGTCAAGTCATCGCCGGATTTCAGATCAACGATCTGCACTTCGCGGCCTTCACGGATAAAGGCAGCAATATCTTCCAGCGTCACATAGTCGCTCGTCTCGGTATTATAGAGGCGGCGGCTGGCATAGCGTTTGATCAGCAGCGGTTTGTTGGTGTCGGCCATGGGCGTTCCTCCACAGGCATGTTGCAGTGCAGAGAAGCCTATGCCGCGCCTGCTAAAAAAGAAAGCACAATAGCACAAACAAAAAGACGGCCCGCCGATGCGGACCGCCTTTTCAAAATCTAACCCTCAGGGAGGAAAGGGCGATTTCGCTGTCACTTATTTTGCTGCAGCAGTGGCTTTCTTTGCAGCAGTTGTGATCTCTGTCTGTGCTTTTTTCGCAGCAGCTGTCATGTCCTCGGAGATGTCTTTGCCAGCAGCCAGAACCAGTTCCATTGTCTGTGTCTGAACTTTTTTCGCGATTTCAGCGAAAGCAGACATATGCTCAGCTGCGCTCTCGGCAGATGCAGAAGCAAAATCTGTCACTGCTTTTGCATAGTCAGCAGGCTCTGCCTTTGCTTTGGACATGCCTTCCATCTTTGCGATGGTGTCTTGTGTCCACTTTGCGGACAGCTCTGCGGATTTGCCAGCAGCGTCAAGTGCAACTGTGGACATTTTTTCGGCCAGAGCAGTCTGTGTCTTGAACTGTTCTTCCAATGCTTTGGTGTCGACAGGGAAAGCGCCTGTCATGTCTTTGAAGATCGCGGTGAAGTCTTGTGCTTTAGCAGCCATGGTATCAGCCTTTCGGGTTTTATGTGTCGGTGCGGGGGGAGGACCCGCTGTTATCTCGTGACACAAATATAGATGCTGCATCGCAGCATTTCAAGTATTTTTTCTGCACTGCAGCATCTTTTTTCTGCAGGTACAAATTCTCATATTTTTCAGCTATTTACTCAGCACATAAGTGCCAGGCGCGGGTGCCAATACGGGGTGCTTGTCATCTCCGGGCGTGCGTGCATTGACTTTTTTGCCCGACTTCTTGGACAACCACGCATCCCACCGCGGCCACCAGGACCCTTCGTGCTTGTCGGCTGAGTCGAGCCAATCCTCGGCTGTCAGCCCGCTTTCGGTGTTGGTATAGTGGCCGTATTTGTTCTTGCTTGGCGGATTGATGATCCCGGCGATATGCCCGCTTTCCGACAGAATGAACGTCTTGTCCTTGGACCCCATCTGCTGCACCCCGGCGTAGCTGCTTTTCCAAGCGGCGATATGATCGGTTTCGCAGGCAATCGCGCAAAGCGGGACGGTCACGTCTTTCAGATGCACTGTCTCTCCGGCGATTTCGAACCCGGAGGTGGCAAACTGGTCATTCTGACACAGGCAACGCAGATATTCGACAGACATGCAGGCTGGCAGGTTGGTCCCATCACCATTCCAATAGAGCAGATCAAAGGCCGGAGGCGCCTTGCCCATCATATAGCTTTTGATCGCGGGGCCATAAATCAGGTCATTGGAGCGTAGATAAGAAAAGGTCCGCGACATGAAAAATGAATCAAGTACGCCGTTTTCCGTGACCTCGTTCTCGATCCCATCGACAAAATCGTCGTCAAGGAAGACACCCACCTCGCCCCGGTCGGAAAAATCAGTGAGCGTGGTAAAGAACGTGGCACTATTCACGGAAGTATCCTTGCGCCGTTTCAAAAGCGCCAGTGTCAGGGCAAGCGTGGTTCCGGCAATGCAATAGCCGACGGCGTTCACCTTCTTCACACCGCAGATGTCCTTGACCTCTTTGATCGCCGTCAAATAGCCGTCCTGCACATAGTCGGTCATTGAGGTATCACAATACCCCGCATCGGGGTTTACCCACGAGACGACAAAGACCGTATAACCCTGATCCACCGCCCATTTGATCAGGCTGTTCTGCGGCTTCAGATCAAGAATGTAGAATTTGTTGATCCACGGCGGAAAGATGATCAGCGGGGTTTCATGCACTTTTTCCGTGCTGGGTGCGTATTGGATCAGCTCGTACAGATGGTTGCGGAAAACGACCGATCCGGGTGTCGTCGCAAGGTTCTCGCCCAGCTTGAAGGCCTTTTTGTCAGCCAGCGTCACGACCAGATCGCCGTCGTTCGCCTCAAGGTCAGCGATCATGTTTTCCAGACCGGCAACCAGACTTTCGCCTTCTGTCTCGGCGGCCAGCGCGAGCGCTTCGGGATTGGTAGGCAGGAAATTCGTCGGGCTGATCATGTCGATCATCTGCTGGCTGAAATAGCGCAGGCGCTTTTTTTCCTCGGAATCGAGCGTGTCGATTTTTTCCACGGCCTGCTGCACCGCAGAAGCATTCATCAGATACTGCTGTTTAATGAAATTGAAGTAGGGGTTGGTGTCCCACAACTCGTGGGAAAAGCGGCGATCCTTTGGTGTTTCGTCGGTCGCTGGCTCCAGTTTGCCTTGCGACAGCAAATGCTGCGCTTCGACGTAATGCTTGACCGACTTGCCCCAGAATTCCAGCTGATGCTCGATCAGCTTGGCCGGATTATGCATCATTTCAGTCATATAAGCAGTGGCCGCTTTGACATAGAGCTCTTGATTTGGCCCTTGCAAGGAAGGGGCGACTGTGCGGCCCTGCCCCATCACCTTCAACAAACGTTGGGTCAGTTCTTCGACACGTGCCAGATTTGCCTCAAGTTTTGCGACATTCTGGTCAGGACCCTCTTGTTTCTCTAAATCGTTTGTTGTCATTTTAACGTTCCTATGCGTATGCTGCACGTGCAGCATGAGTGCTGCGCTGACCATCGGAGACCGAGTAGATGAAGTATATGATGACCTACGACCTGATGGAAAGCATGCGCAACACCAATCAGTGGCTTGGGGCAACGGCGCGCGCTTTTGCATCCTACCCTGCGATGTCCTGGGGCGCCAACCCTGCGATGGATTGGCTGCAAGCCTGGGGCGAGGTGACAGAGCGTACCTTCTCGCGGATGATTTTGAAGCCGGACTGGAATATCCCGCCTGTTTCGGGGGAAAAAGGCAAAGACTATCCTGTGGTGGTCGAAACAGTGGTTGAGAAACCTTTCGGCGACCTGATCCATTTCACAATGCCCGGTCGCAAGCCCAGCAAGCGTCGCGTCCTGCTGGTGGCCCCGATGTCAGGGCACTATGCCACATTGCTGCGCAAGACCGTGATCAGCCTTCTGCCCGATGCCGATGTCTATGTGACCGACTGGCACAATGCGCGCGACATCCCTGTCAGCGCCGGCAAATTCGATATCGAGGATTACACGCTCTATCTGATGGATTTCATGCGCGCCCTTGGCCCCGATATCCACGTGATCGCGGTATGTCAGCCCGTTCCGCTGGCGCTGGCCGCAACCGCCTATCTGGCCGAACTTGATCCAGATGCGCAGCCACGGTCCCTGACCTTGATCGGGGGGCCCGTCGACCCCGAAGCGAACCACACCGAAGTAACCGACTTTGGCCGTTCCGTCACCATGGGCCAGCTGGAAGAGACGATGATCCAGCGCGTCGGTTTCAAATATGACGGCGTGGGCCGCATGGTCTATCCCGGCTTGCTGCAATTGGCCTCTTTCATCTCGATGAACGCCGAAACGCACACGGACGCCTTTCGCGATGAAATTCTCCGCGTGGCCAAAGGCGAAGCGTCAGAGCATGATCGCCACAATGACTTTTACGACGAATACCTTGCCGTGATGGATATGGCGGCAGAATTCTACCTTTCGACCGTCGAACGCATCTTCAAGGCACGTGAAATCGCGCGTAATGACTTTGTTGTTGCAGGACATAAGGTTGATTTCAGCAAGGTCACGACCGTTGCCGTCAAGATCGTCGAAGGCGAAGACGACGATATCTCGGCTCCGGGGCAATGCCTTGCGGCACTTGGTCTGCTCACCGGTCTGCCCGACGACAAAAAGGCAGCACACCTAGAGCCCGGCGCTGGCCACTATGGCATTTTCGCCGGGCGTAGCTGGCGCAACAACATCAGGCCGCTGGTGCTGGACTTCATTGATGCAAATGCCGACACGCCGAAGCGGAAATCAGGCAAGGTCGTTGCTATCAAGTAATTGGCCAAAGGCTAAAGGCGCAGCATCATCGGTTGCCTGATCCAGCGCTGCAGTGCATCTGTTGTCGCCTCGGGTGCCTCCATCGTCGGCAGATAACCGGCACCCTCGATGATCTCCAATTGTGCGTAGGGCATCAGCGCGGCGAGGAATTCGTGCCGTTTCAACTGGTATTGTCCGTCATGACGGCCACAAATCACCGCCGTGGGTTGCTGAAGATTGCGCAATGTGGCCTGCTGGTCCTTGCGGCGTTGCATGGCTCGGGCTTGTTTCACGTAAACATCGGGCCCCTGCGCGCGGCCCATCTCTGACAGCTGGCGTACCAGATCAACCTTGTCCGTCGTTGGCGCCATCCAGGTCGAGTTGATCTCATGGGCCAAGACATCCTCCCAGCGACCAGCCCTTGCAGCGATGATATGCGGCTCACGGGCAGCAGCCGCTTCTGGAGTGTCGGCCAGCGGGCTGGTGCTGATGAGTGCCAGACGGGTAATGCGATCGGGCGCGCGGCGCATCAGCTCCATCGCAACCATGCCGCCCAGCCCCATGCCACAAAGGGCAAACTTGGGCGGCGTCCAGGACAGTATCTGACTGGCAATTTCCTCAATCCGTTCACCGCAGCTTGAGGGCGCGATCATCACGGCACTCGCCTGCGACATCTCTTGCAACTGATGCGCAAAGACCCGCGCGTCAGACAGCATTGGCGGGATCATCACCAACGTTTCACGCGGCATTTTGAAATAGCCCTGACAAACTGCTCAACCTTAATGAGGTTTTTTCACAGTTTGACGTGGAAAACGCCTTGCGGCAAGTGTTTCAGCGTGTGGGCAGCGCCTGCAACCAGGCAATGATCTGAGCCGCCAGTGGCGCGGTTTGGCCGGGAGAGAAGATATCGCCAGCCATCACATGCCCCATCTTGTCATCCTCAGGGGTCTGTTTGAGGGCGACAACCTCTGTCTGCGCCCCCCAGCGTTCCATCACATTGCGGATGTCAGCCGGGTGCACCACCTGATCGGCCTCGTTGAAACAAAAGAGGGCCGGTGTTGTGATCCCGGACAGATCAACATGCCGCGCCGCGCGCACCGCATCCGCCATCACATGCACTGCGGCAGTGGGGTATTCAACGGTCCAATAGGCCTTATGCGCCTCGCTTATCGGCTCAAAAGACCGCGACGACCCAGCCACATACTTGGCCCAATGCCGTGACCCCGGCAAATCCAGCACGGTCTGTAGCCCCCAATGCCGCAACCCGAAATTGGGCGAGACATGGATCATCGCCTGCGCCTGCGCCCCTTCGGTCAAGGCGAGCGTGGCCAGCGTGCAGCCGGTGGAACAGCCCATGATAATCACCCGATCCCCGAGCGCCTGTGCAATCGTAACCGCCTCCGCCACATCCCGCCGCCAATCAGCAAAAGTCGCGCGCCCCATGGCAGCGCCATCCTGCCCGTGGCCGGTCAGGCGCGTGAAGTGCAGGTTTGCGCCGAAGGCCTGTGCCACCAGGTCAGGCAAAGGGCGCAGCTCTTGCCCGGTGGCGGAAAACCCGTGGATGAAAAGCACTGACAAAGGGGTTTTGGTTGCAGGCGCATCTGCCCAGACGATCCGCTTTTCGCAGCCCGGCCGCAAGTTTGGCACCCGCGCCTCTGCCGTGGCCAGATCAGCCTCTATAGTGGCCAGATCAGGCAAGAGCCCCCCGCCTCATGACCTCCTCAACCGATGCCACGATCAACTCCAGGCAGGTCTCATCGGAAAATCGATGGTCCGCACCATCAACCAGCGTCAGACGCATATCGGGGCCATCTGCATGGTCCAGCAAGCGCAGCGCGACCGACATCTTGACATCTTCATCCGCCGTCCCCTGCAGGCAGCGCACCGGGAACGGCAGCGTCAGAGGATCGCGCAAGACCAGCCGCATGCGCCCTTCTTCGATCAGGCGGCGGGTGATGATGTAGGGCTCTCCGTAATCAGACGGCAATGCCAGCTGCCCGGCCATTACCTCGGCTTTTTGTGCGTCGGAAAACCCGGCCCACATGCTGTCCTCGGTAAAATCGGGCGCGGCTGCGATGGTCACCATGCCCGCGACTTTTTCAGGCATCGACCGCGCCACGAGCAGTGAAATCCAGCCGCCCATGCTCGACCCCACCAGAACGACACGGCCCGCCAGCAGCCCGATGGCCGCGCAGGCATCCTCAAACCAGTCGCCGATGGACCCGTCGGCAAAGGCCCCGCCGCTTTCGCCATGGCCGGAATAGTCAAACCGCAGGAAGGCGCGGCCTGATCGGCGCGCCCATTGTTCCAGATGCACCGCTTTGGTGCCGCCCATGTCGGACTTGAAACCACCCAGAAACACGACGGCCGGGCCGGTGCCATCGGTCAGGTGATAGGCAATGCGGCGACCCTGCGGGGTTATCAATGACGGCGTGTCTTGTGTTGTGTCCATGCAGGCAGAGCATCACAACGCCTCTGACGCCGCAAGGTCTTTTGGGGCGCTTGGAGAAGCTCAGCGTCGGCTGGCCATTTCCGCTGAAACAGATAGCCGCCTTGTTCTGGCAAAGGTCACGCGGACTGCTCTGAACGCCCGGACGGACCGGCTTTCAAGGACATTCGCGCATCAGAGCCCCTTTTCCGGCGAAACAGAACAGATTTATCTGCCTGAAGGCTTCGGTCGGAATAAATCTGGGGCGACGGTCGCCCCAGCCGCCCCGGCCCACTTGACCATTCCACTGCATCGGGCCATTTAGCGCTACACACAAACCCGCAACCGGGCGTTCCGTGGGCGCCAGACAGACGAGGAGCGAGCCAAAAATGGCGCAGATTTCCCTGACTTTTCCCGATGGCAACAGCCGTTCTTATCAAGCCGGCATCACAGCCGCCGATGTGGCCGCGGATATCTCATCCTCGCTGCGCAAAAAGGCGATCAGTGCGACGGTCAACGGCCAGCACTGGGACCTGCAATGGCCGATCGAGGCTGACAGCGCCATCGCCATCAACACGATGAAAGACGAAGAGGCCGCTTTGGAACTGGTGCGGCACGATCTGGCGCATGTCATGGCCCGCGCCGTGCAGGAAATCTGGCCTGACACGCAGGTGACCATCGGCCCAGTGATCAAGGACGGCTGGTATTACGACTTTGACCGCAAGGAACCATTCACGCCAGAGGACCTCGGGCGCATCGAAAAGAAAATGAAAGAGATCATCAACAAACGCGATCCGGTGCGGACCGAAATCTGGGAACGTGACCGCGCCATCCAGCATTATCGCGATAATGATGAGCCATACAAGATCGAGCTGATCGCGGCGATCCCCGGCGATGAGCCTTTGCGCATGTATTGGCATGGCGACTGGCAGGACCTTTGCCGTGGCCCGCATTTGCAACACACGGGTCAGATCCCTGCGGATGGCTTCAACCTGATGTCCATCGCTGGTGCCTATTGGCGCGGCGATAGTGACCGCGCCATGTTGCAACGCATCTACGGCACCGGCTTTACCAACAAAGAGGCGCTGCGCAAGCACCTCAACATGCTCGAAGAGGCCGCCAAGCGCGACCACCGCAAGCTGGGTCGCGAAATGGACCTGTTTCACATGCAGGAAGAGGCCCCCGGGCAGGTGTTCTGGCACCCGAACGGCTGGACCGTTTACACCGAATTGCAAGACTATATGCGCCGCCAGCAACGCAAGGGCGGCTACGTCGAGGTGAATACACCGCAGGTGGTGGACCGTAAACTCTGGGAGGCCTCGGGCCACTGGGAGAAATACCAGGACCACATGTTCATCGTCGAGGTCGATGAGGACCACGCCCGCGAAAAGGCGGTCAACGCGCTCAAACCAATGAACTGCCCCTGTCACGTGGAAATATTCAAGCAGGGGTTGAAATCCTATCGCGACCTGCCGTTGCGAATGGCGGAATTTGGGTCGTGCAACCGGTACGAGCCATCGGGCGCGCTGCACGGCATCATGCGCGTGCGCGGCTTTACGCAGGACGACGCCCATATTTTCTGCCGCGAAAGCCAGATCGAGGAAGAAACGGCGGAATTCATCCGGTTTCTAAGCGCGGTCTACAAGGACCTTGGATTTGAAACCTTCAAGGTCAAGTTTTCCGACAGGCCGGAGAAACGCGCCGGCAGCGACGACGTCTGGGACCGCGCCGAAGAAGCCTTGCTTTCGGCCACACGCGCCGCCGGGATCGAGCCGGAACTGAACCCCGGCGAAGGCGCCTTCTATGGTCCCAAGCTGGAGTTCGTACTGACGGACGCGATTGGTCGCGATTGGCAATGCGGCACGCATCAGGTGGACTTTGTGCTGCCCGAGAGACTGGATGCCACCTATATTGGCGAGGACGGGGCCAAGCATCGCCCTGTGATGCTGCACCGCGCATTGCTGGGATCGTTTGAACGGTTCATCGGCATCCTGATCGAGGAACATGCAGGCAAGCTGCCGTTCTGGCTGGCCCCACGTCAGGTCGTTGTCGCGACGATTGTGTCGGACGCCGACGATTACGCAATAGAGGTTGTGAATGCGCTCAAGGCCGCAGGTGTCCGGGCAGAGGCCGATTTGCGCAATGAAAAGATCAACTTCAAAGTGCGCGAACATTCGGTCGGCAAAGTCCCGGTGATCCTGGCACTGGGCGCACGCGAAGTCGCAGAGCGCACGGTGACGGCACGGCATCTGGGTGAGAATAAGACTTCGGTCAGCCCTCTGGCAGAGATCGTCACGGAATTGGGCGGTTTGGCGACGCCGCCTGACCTGCGTTAACGCGCGACCGCCCGCTGATCATTGATCGGCGGGCGCTGTGACAAGTGACCTCTGCGCGGTCAGAAATGCGCCTTCGGCTCATCGGGTTTGCCCGCAGCGATGGCAAGGATACCGCCAAGGGCCACAAAGCCAACGGGGAACATGGTGCCCACGTTAAAGCCGAAAGCGGCATAGAAAAGAATGGCGCTGACCAACATCAGCACGCCGCCCCAAAGTGCCCGCACCTTCGCCATCGCACCACCCGCTATCGCCAGTAGCGGGGCGATAAAACTGGCAAAGCGGGTAAAGTCAGGGTTGTCGAGAAAACCAAGAAACTCTCCCACCTCGGTCACATTTTCCGTCAGTTCGGCATAGCCATAGCCGAACAAGCCAACGATTATACCGATCAGGCCACCAATGATACCAAGCATACTTGCGGCGTTGCGCATGGGCTTTCTCCTTACTGCTCTTATCCTCACATAAGCAGTCAGGTGTCAGTCGCCAAGGTATTTTGCCCGAACCTCGGCTTTCCAACCGATCGTCCAATGCCCCTCCGCTTCAATGACCGGGCGCTTCATCAAAGTGGGATGTGCTGCCAGAAGGTCGGTCGAACCGGCAGCCTTTTCAGCGTCACTCAACCCCCGCCAAGTCGTTGAGGCGCGATTGATCGCGGCATCACCGAACTGTGCTGCGATTGCGGCCCGGTCGCCATCTGAAATGCCATCTGCGCGCACGTCAATCACCTCTGGCGTGTGACCCGCATCCGCAAGTGATTTCAGGGCTTTTCGGCAGGTATCGCATGATTTCAGACCAAAAAAACGCATCGCGCCTCCTTTTTGAGCAAAGAATGACCGGATTACGCCAATGCGACGACGTGTCATTTGCCTTTTTCATAAAACAGATAATGCTAGGAAAATGAAGGCCAAGGGAAGTCCGCCTATCGCGGGGCCCAAGACCTGCCCAGCCCGCAAGGGTGCGATTGTTTCAAGGAGGGCGGACAATGCCAAATGGCACCGTAAAATGGTTTAATGCGACAAAGGGCTACGGGTTTATTGCACCCGAGGACGGCGGCTCGGATATTTTTGTGCATATCTCGTCGGTTGAGCAATCGGGGCTGACCGGCCTTGCTGATGATCAGAAAGTGACATTCGATCTGGTCGAAGGGCGCGACGGACGGCAGATGGCGGGCAATATCGCCAAGGTGGAATAACGCGACAACGCGGTGAAAACGGGTCAAACCAACCTGCCCTGCTGTCAACGCTTGTTTTGTTCCATCCGGCTGCGGATCAACTCCATCACGTCCGCCGGTTGCATTTGTCGCTCCGGCGGTGCTTGCGCTGGCGATGGCGCGGCAAGATGGGCATCTAGGGACATATCAAAGGCATTCTGCTGATCAGCGAACGCCTGCGCCTGGTTCATATAGATCAACACGCCTCCCGCACATTGCAGGCTGAACCCCCACAGATATATCAGCACGGATATGCCGATGAATACGGCTGTTTCCAAAC
>Ga0316208_1002690_pt1 | contig 13959 bp, 9 predicted proteins | sample 3monopyrite_MG_FD_204944 | JGI IMG/M metagenome (GOLD analysis project Ga0316208, IMG submission 204944) | Microbial mat bacterial communities from mineral coupon in-situ incubated in ocean water Damariscotta River, Maine, United States -... | ecosystem: Environmental > Aquatic > Marine > Coastal... | reverse complement strand
GATCCCATCGTCGTCGGGAGAAGTCCAAACGAGTTGATGATCCCTTTTCTTAAGAAATCGAATTCGCGGCTGTCCAACGTGTTTCTCCTGGTAGTGAGGTTCCGATGCCACTTCTCGATGCGGTCCTTGCCTTTGCTGTGACCATGCTCCTCGTCGCGACCGTCGTTACGAAGTGCGTCGATTTTCTGCAGTGGGTCTTGCAGAAGGCCCCCTCTATTTTGACGGTATTTTTTTTACGATCGCGTTGCGCTTTTTGAGAAGATGTTGAATGATTTTCTGAAGAAGGAACTGCAGGCGATCGCCGAAATCGAATTTGGTGATAAAGCGACAGCAAAAGCAAAAGGGTTCAATCCGAAAACGCTTACCACGATCCTCAGTCAGCCAATGCCGGGTGGCCAGAAGCGAAGTCAACTGTCCAACGTTGACCTGATCGACAAACTCAAACAGACGGATTTTGGTAAACAACTGCGTCAGAATGCGGGCAAGAGAGCGGCAGAATTGTTTGACGAGATCTCGCGGCGATACACCGCCGTCGAGATGGACTACTCAGAACAGTTTCGTAGCAACACACAAAAAGTCGCGACGTTCGTTGCATTTGTAGTGGCGCTGGCCTTCAACATCGACAGCTTCAACATCATGGGTCTGTATGTCGACAACCCATCGCTGAGCGCAGCGGTTGCGGCAAAGTCCGAGCAGGCGATGGCGGATTACACGGCTCAGCTTAAAGAGGCCCAGCCCGCTGGTGCGAACAGCGACGTCCTGCGGGAACTCAAGGAGAAACAGGCTGAGCTGCAAGCGAGTCTTGACGAATTGAGCGCGGGCGAAATTCCTTTCGGATGGTCATTCTTTCCGTTTGGTTCGGAACCGCCCCAATACTGGAATCACGCCGACCGCGATTCAAAGGATCCGAATTGCAGGCTTTACGTGGAATGGTTCATCGGCATTCTCTTTACTGCCGGGCTGGCCGGGTTGGGATCGCCGTTCTGGTACGACGTGATTCGCAATGTCAGTCAGATCGCCAAAGGTGGAGCGTCAACAACGTCCGAACGCAAGAAAAAATGAATCGGCCACTCAGCAATGGACGGCTGAATCGCTCTCAATCCACCCGCCGAACGCAGTCAGATGAGTTTCAGAGTCTCGTGTTGTGGGACGGTCGACAACAGTCACAGCGCCCTCGGGGCAATGTTGGAACTACGAGAATTCGTTGATGTGGCCGATCGACGCTGAGTACACCTGAAGTTTCTATAGACCGCGGTTTTCGATTTCTGTGAGCTTCTTGTAGAGCGTGCCGCGGCCGATTCCGAGGAGTTTGCAGGCCTGACTCTTGTTGCCGCCGCATTGGGCGAGGACGGCTTTGATGTGTCGCAACTCGGCGTCGGCGAGGTTGGTGTCGGTGGCCTGAGCCGGCCGCGGCGCGCCGGCTGCAGGCGATGGGGCTGCAGGCGATGGGGCAGTGGGCGCGGCGGGGCTTGTCGAGAGACGCAGGCCGAGGTCGTCGGGTTGGACTTCTGCGTCGAAACCGAGGACGGCGGCGCGCTCGATGGCGTTTCTTAGTTCTCGGACGTTGCCGGGCCACGAGTGTAGCATTAGAGCGTTGGCTGCTGCGGTTGAGAGGCGGCTGGGGCCTCGGCCGGTTTTCTTGTGGAAGTGCTGCAGGAAGTTTCCGGCGAGCAGCAGGATGTCGTCGCCGCGGTCGCGGAGGGGCGGGATTTGCAGCTCGATGACGCGCAGGCGGAAGTACAGGTCGTCGCGGAAGCGGCCGTCGGTGATCAGGTCGGGCAGTGTCCGGTGCGTGGCGGCGATGATGCGGACGTCCGTCTGAATTCGATCGGTGCCGCCGAGTCGTTCGAACGGATGACCCTCCAGAATTCGCAACAGTTTGGCCTGGCAGTTGAGACTCATCTCGCCGATCTCGTCCAGGAAGATCGTGCCGCGGTGGGCTCTTTCGAACTGTCCGAGATGCTGTTTCGCGGCGCCGGTGAACGCTCCTTTTTCGTGACCGAAGAGTTCGCTTTCAAGCAGCGCTTCGTTGAACGCGGCGCAGTTCACGGCGACGTACGGGCCGGTTGATCTCAGACTCGAATCGTGAATCATGCGAGTCACGAGTTCTTTGCCGGTGCCGCTTTCTCCAGAGACGAGTACCGTCGATTCGGTCGGAGCGACTCGGCCGATGAGTTCGAGCAGGCGTGCGATGGCCGGGCTTTCTCCGATCATGCGGTTCGTGCCGGAGACTTCGCTGCGGAGTTGTACGTTGGCCTGTTCGAGCCGCTCGCGATGTTCGAGATTCTCCAGAGCGAGGCCGGCCTGACGCGCGACGGCGATGCAGAGTTCGAGGTTGGACTGTTTCAGTGGTTCGACAAGGCTGTTGCGCAGAACTTCGATGGCGCCGCGGCAGCTGGTTCGTTGAGGAATCGGGACACAGATTGCCGAACCGGGAGCCTGATCGACGACGGTTGATTCCATCGAGTCGTCGGCCAGTCCGGGCTGTTCAACGAGCAGCGCTTCCTGTTGGTCCATCGCCAGGCTGGCCAGCGGTGATGGTGCTTCGTGAGTGCCGGCTGGTTTTGCACCGTACCGACGCAGGCGACCATCGATCCCTGTCAACCAGATGACGATCGCGTCCGCCTTGGTACCCGCCTTCAGAGCTTTCACGACAGTCGTCAGCATGGATTCAATGCTGTCTTTTTCGTGCAGTTCTCCAGCGAGGCGACAGAGGATGGCCGCGTTGCGGATTGAATCGGGGCTTCCTTTTCCTTTGAGTTGCCCGACGACGGCGTCCTTCTGTTCGGAGTCGGGGACTCGCGCGACGAACGTGGTCGATTCGAGTAGCGCCGGCTGCCAGCCCGAGCCGGAGACCTCTTCTCCTTGCTGAATGAAGACGAACAATCGGTCGCCGATGCGGATGGCGTCTCCCGGTTGCAGGACTTCCTGATCGATCTTTCTCGAATTCAGATAGGTGCCGTTGCGGCTGGCGCAGTCTTCGACTCGCCAGCAATTCCCGTCGAACCACAGCCGACAATGCAGCCGCGAACACATGTGGTCGTCGATGGGAAAGTCGCGCGCTGGGTCTCGGCCGAGTGTCACCGGCGGAGCGTTCGCGTCGAGCGGCAGGCTGTTGCCCGGCGACGTTCCGTTGAGCTGCACCAGTGCGAAAGACATCTCGTTCTCAGGTTGGATCAGGAATCGGAGTTTCTGAGACAGCGACCGTTCAGCTGTTCGGAGTGTCCTGTTGCAGGGCGCTTTCCGCAATCGGAAACGTCCTGCTCCAAGGCGCTTTTTCGATTGTCGTGTCTCCGCTAACAAAATGAGAAAATTATAAACCCTTATATAGAAGTAAGTTGATTCGTAATTCGACGGCCGGATTCCGTTGCGGCACCTTTCATGCTTTAGAGGAAATGTCAGACGGGACCAACGGGCCAGACACGAGCCCGCCGGGACCCAGTTTTCACTTCTTCCCGAGGAGCTCGATCATGTCACTTCGCCAGTCCGTCCGGAAAAACATCCTGAATCAGCTTTCACGACGCACTCGCCGTCGACGTCCGACAGCTGCCGCCGCCATGGAACATCTGGAACAGCGAGCGTTGCTGTCCGCCGTTTCGGGAGCAATTGCCAGCGACCCGATGCAGACTGATGCCGTGCCGGTCTGCGAAATCACGACGCCATCGTTTTCGGTTCAGGATGGGACCGCGACGCTGAGCGGCTCGAACCTTGCAGACACGGTTGATGTGGCGACTGGGTTCGGGCAGGTCTTCTTCTCGATCAGCAATGCGAATGGCACGTCGATTTACTCGGTGTCTGACAGCGCGATTGATTCGATCGTCATCGACGCTCAATGCGGAAACGACTCAGTCACCATCCACGGCAGCGTTTCTGAAAATGTCGCGATTTCAGGCGGTCGTGGCGACGACACGTTGACTCACAACGGCAGCGGAACGCTGGACGTCAGCGGTGGCTCGGGCAACGACCTGATCACCGGCGGAGCTGCGTATGGTTACCTTCGCGGCGACGGTGGCAACGACACGATCTTTGGCGGAGCGTCCGGTGACCTGATCGTCGGCGGAGCGGGTAACGATGCGGTCGCCAGCGGCGGCGGACTGGATGTCGTGCTTGGGGGAGCCGGCAACGACCTTCTGGTCGGCGGCTACACGGCGGACATCATCGCCGGGGGCGACGGCAACGACACCATCTTCGGTGTGACTGGTGCCGACCTGATCTTTGGCGACAGCTTCAATGAGATTCCTGAGACCGTGATTCCGGTCCGAGCCGACATCGAAGACGTGCTGCTGCGGTTCGGCAGCGTCGGTGAAGGAAATGATTACATCGAAGCCGGGCTCGGCAGCGATCTGGTCTACGCCGGAGCGGGTAACGATCTCGTTTTTGGCGACGCAGGCGATGACACGGTCGACGGCGGCAGTGGGAATGATTCGGTCGCTGGCGGAAACGGCGATGATCAAATCTTCGCGATGGCCGGTGACGACATCGTCACGGGCAACGGCCCCAATAACCTGGCGGCTGTGGTCGTGCCCACGGGTAGCGTGGACTTTGAAAACTACGTGGTCCGTGTTGGGAATATGGGAGCGGGCAATGACTACGTCGAAGGCGGAACGGGTAACGACTTGCTGGTGACCGGAGCCGGCAACGATCTGGTCTTCGGTGGAGCTGGCGATGACCGAATTCACAGCGGAGTCGGAAATGACATCGTCGTCGGCGGGGCAGGAGACGATAACATTCATGCCGGAGCGGGGAGCGATCTCGTCTTTGGAGACGGGACCAACTCGCTGCCAGCGAATCTTCCAACCGACCGCGCCAGCGTCGTGAGCTACATCCTGCGATTCAGTCATGCCAATTCAGGCAATGACCTGATCTGGGGCGGGGCAGGGGATGATGCGATTCTCGCCGGAGCCGGCAATGACGGCGTCCACGCAGGGGCTGGCAACGATATCGTGCTCGGCCAGGGCGGCAACGACGCCATCTACGGCGGCGAAGGTAATGACGCGATTGCTGGCGGAGTCGGCGATGACTCGATGGCAGGAGCGAACGGCGATGACCTGCTGATCGGTGGCGTGGGTAACGACTGGATCTTCGGCGACGGTTTCCTGGCAGATGACGCCAGCACCAACGCTGTCGACTGGTCGCTGTCGAAGGACTCGACGGGTGGCCGAGGCAATGACACGATTTACGGTGGCCTGGGCAGCGACTTCATCACCGGCGGCAACGGCAACGATGTCATCTTCGCAGGGCCTCGTCTTGATGTGCCCGACGATCCGACCGTCGATGTGCAACCTGTTGATCCTCAAATGGTGCTGAGCGTTTCGCCGATCGATCCCGCGGTGATTGATGTCGCGTTGCGGGAAATCGAGCCCGTCCCTGTTCCGTCACCGGTCAATGATCATGACCTTGTGTTCGGTGGAGCGGGCAACGACGTCATCGTGACGCGAGCCGGCAACGACGCTGTTGCTGGTGGAGCAGGCAACGACCGAATTCACTCGGGATCCGGCGCTGACCTGGTGCTCGGCGATGGACCGAATTCGCTGGCCGAAACGCCGCTGCCGACGATGGATCGGACGACCGTCGATCGTTACCTGAAGCGGGTTTCATCGATCAACCGCGGCAACGACAGCATCAACTCGGGATCGGGCAACGATCAGGTTTACGCTGGCCGAGGTGACGATGTCGTCTTCGCGGGAGCCGGGAATGACTTCGTCGATGGCGGCCGGGGCGACGACTTCATTCACGGCGGAACGGGCAACGACACGCTGCTCGGCGGCGGCGGCAACGACACCATTCGCGGCGGAGCAGGCGATGATCTGCTGCGAGGCGGAGCCGGTAATGATGATCTTGGCGGCGGCGATGGCCGGGACGTTATCTACGGCGACGCCGGTGACGATTTGCTGACCGGCGGCGACGGCAACGACTATCTCGAAGGCGGAGCGGGGATCGACGAGTTCTTCGCTCGGGACGGATTTGCCGACACGCTGTGCGTCGAGGCTGGCGAGGCGGCTCACATTGACGCCTTGCTCGACAGAGTCGGTGAGTGCTGAATCACTTTTCGACTTCTGCCATCAGATGTTTGATCGGCGTGGCGCAGCATTGTGCCGCGTCGATCGGGCAGGCTGAGAGGGGCTCTTCGCGAGATCATTCGCGAATGAGCCCTTGTCGGCGTTTATTCACGATGTTGGCAGGCTGTTGCAGACTGCTGCGGTGACGCGGCAGTCTGTTGCAGATTGATCTGGCGACGACTGTGACGCTCATCATTGGCGGTTCAATTTTGCGACCGGTCGAAATGCTGGTTCGAGAGTTCGTTGCGATAAACAGGGGCACTTTGCGATCGGTGCAGGCGAGTATTGAGGGTTTGACACGCTGCAGACTGCAACATTGATCTGAATCTGCGGCACAACGCTGCAAAGTATGTGAGGCATTGTGAATCACTTTTCTGGAATTGGAATTCTGCTCCGGATCGGGGCGAAACATTCTGCGTGATGGTTCGTTTGTGGTACGGAGGTTGCGTTAAGCAACCATCCACTTCACTGCGGCGTTTCGCATCACCCATCTGCATGACGAAGGGCTAAACGATGAGACGACGAAACTGCTCTCTGACCGAAAACCTTGAGCCGCGACTGGTTCTTTCGGCTCTTTCTCTTCGAGGCAGCGTCGACCCGCCTCGCGGCACTCCCTCGGATTCCGCACCGCAGGACGAGACTCCGGTTCAGGTCTTCACTCGTGACAGTCAACAAAGCCAGGTTTCGCAACGGCGGTTCGTTCTTAATGATGTCAACTTTGTGCCCGTCGCTGAAGTGCCGGTGTTGACGCCAGTCGACCCTCCGGCCACCGACACCATTGATCCCGGGACAACTCCGGGCGTCGGCGGGATTGACGTCGAGGACGAACCGGGGAACGTTGCCGTGAACGATGTTCGGACAGTTTCGTCAGACGGTGGCACCGTCGATGACGACCTGGCCGGCGATTCACTATCAACCGACGATCGCACGTCGGTGCTCGTTGATTCTGTAACCGATGCCGACGGAACCCGCGCCGATGCAGAGTCGGACGCAGAGGGCAGAGTCGAAGACATCGCCGCCGGAATCGAATCGAGCAGTGAATCGCCGCCAGCGTCCTCGACCGAGCCCGGTCTGAATTTTACGGATGACTCTTCGAAGAGTATTCGAGTGGCCTCAGGTGTCCGAGGCATTTTTGACCACGCTGAGAAACCGATGCAGCCGGCGGTGTCGTACTTGTCGTCTGTGCCAGGGACGACATCCGAGGGTGACGCGCCCTCATGGATTGTTTCGTTGACGGAATCGGTGAAGTCCTGGTTTAACTTCGAAGGGTTGAGCTCAGGAACGGCGAACACGATGGCCGATTCAAGTGTACCTTACGTGGCTCTGGCCGGTGGGTTTTCACTGGTCGCTGTCGGCCGCAAAGGACTCACCGAAGCGGACGCGTTCGAAGCAGACGATCCGGGTGTCGGACTGCGGAAACCTGATCGACGATCTGGCCGGCCTGTCGACCGACGGCGGTTTCGCTGGTTCGGTTTTGCAACAAAGGATCGACGCAGCCGGCCCAGCGGAGAAGTTTCTCAGGAACGGTCGACTTCCAGACAGAACTTATCTGAGCCAGACATTTCCGAAGCGTTCGCCATGTCGCTGATGCAGACGGTTGGCGAAGATGCTTTTGTCCTCTCACCAATGCCGTCGGGTGACGAACTGCCGAACGACGATTCGGAAGACAGCTCGTTGTCACTGGAACTGGTCGCCGCAGGAGTCGCAACAGTAGCTGGCGGAGCTTTCGCTGGGCGTTCTCGAAACGGCAAACGCCGGAATCGGGTGAGGCCGACCATCGACTATTCAGGGACGACGCTGCCGCGGTCGTAGAATAAGAAATGGGTTCCCGAGATTCCTCCACGTCATTCCCGCGCAGAGCCTGCCCTCACGAAGGTGGGGGCAGGCTCTGCGCGGGAATGACGAAGTTGGAAATCGGAAGTTAATCCGGGACTATTCCTAAGTTGGTCGACCTCACTCCATGAATAGTCAATCAGAGAATGCTCCGGTTCGCGACTTTACTGCCGCATGGGAAGCTGGCGGCCGGCCGGTCGTGCTTGATTATCTTGAGACTCGAACCGGCCCCGAACGCGCGGAGTTGGCGGCTGACCTGATCCGTATCGATCTGCAACATCGGCTGCGGCTCGGTGAAGAAGTACACGTCGACGAGTATCTGCGAGACATTCCCGAACTACGGGGCGCGGAGGTCGAGCTTGTCGCGCTGCTGATTGACGAACACGCCTTGAGGACCGAGGCCGGGCAGGTCGTCACGCTCGACGAGTACGCCAGGCGGTTTCCCGAGCATGTTGACACGCTCCGCAACGAGTTGGGGTTGACGGACAATCGGACGCGTTCGCCACAAGCTTCAGGCAATACTTCATCCGATTCGGACGAACATTCAGCCGGCGATGACGAACAGCTCGAACCCGGCAAAGTCGTCGGTGACTTTCGCATCGAGAAGTTGCTCGGTGCCGGCGGCGTGTCGCGAGTTTTTCTGGCGACTCAGTTGTCTCTCGACCGAAAGGTCGCGCTGAAAGTCACGACCGAATCGGACGAGGACACGTCGGCTGGAAACGAAGGCCGCACGATGGCCGCCTTCTCACACCCACACATCGTTCCCGTCTTTGCCGAGGAACGCATCGGACGACTGCGGCTCCTGGCGATGGAGTACGTTAATGGCCCGCCCCTGTCCGACTTCCTGGATGCGTCGCGGGAACGCTTCCACGGCTCGGGAATCCGGAAAGTCGCGACCCTGTTCGACGCTTTGTCACTCATCGACGAACTTTGCTCAGCGACCCAGGCCGAAGAGAACAATCAACGGCGAGACGGCGGGTCGTGTCGCGGCTTTCTCTGCGGAATTATCCGCGACCTTGCCCACGCTCTGGCCGCTGCGGCTGCAGAGGGAGTGATTCACAGCGACGTCAAGCCTGCGAACATCCTTCTCGCGCACGATGGCAAGGCGATGCTGGCAGACTTCAACGTTTCCTTCCGGCAGGAATCAGACAACAGTGAGCCGCCGCCGGTTGGCGGTACGCTGCTTTACATGTCGCCCGAGCAGCTCGGCATTCTGACCGGCAGCGAAACTGACACCCGGCTCGACGAGCGTTCCGATATCTATTCTTTAGGGTTAGTTCTGTTCGAAGCTTTGACTGGCGGGTGGCCGTTTCTCGAAGGCAACGTCGCGGCCGATCCCGTGATCGCTTCCGGGCAGTTACAGGCGAGCCGGTTGTCCTCGGCCATCGAGTTCCCCACGGGAAGCAATTGGCTGACACCGGGGCTCAAGTCGATCATCGGGAAATGCCTGTATCCGCGACCCGACGATCGATACCAGAGTGCTGACGAGCTGGCCGAAGATCTTGATCGCTTCCTGACCCATCGGCCGTTGAAGACCGCGATTGATCCCAGCCGCCTTGAGCGATCGGCCAAATGGATCAGACGCAGTCCGGCGCGTGCGATCCTGGTGGCGACGGTTCTGGGAACGGCGTCGTTGCTTATCGTAATGTTTCGACCGAACGAACGGTCGCAGGATCCGCCAACCTCAGACGGCACAGGAATGTCGGGCGTCGTCGTCGCAACATTGCCCGCCGACGCGGCGAAGCGCTCGCGTGACGCCGACAATGCCGGGCAACGATTGCTCGCCGAGCGTAACTTCTCAGAAGCCGCACAGCAGTTTGCGTTGGCCACGAAACTGAATCCTCAATCGGCGACTACCTGGCATAACCTCGGCGTCGCCCGCTTCCGTCTTGGGCAGTTCGCCGATTCCCTCAGCGCCTTCGACCGAAGCATCGCTCTGGGCAACGAATCCGGCCTCGCCTACTCCCACCGAGCCGCCGCCCGCTTCGCTCTCGGTGATGAGTTCGGAGCCGAAACTGATTTCGAGACCGCGATGCAGGTTGCCTCGCCGGATGAAAACGCCGAAGTCAGAGCAAACCTACGAGACTTCGACACTCTTCGAGCATCAAGGACGAGTCAACAGTCCGAGTAGAGCCTGAAGAGTCGAGGCCAACGATTGAGACGTCCGGCGCAGTGGCTTCTCAAGATCGGATCGTCAACTTCTGGCACGCGCTGTGATCGATGAGGGCGACAATCTATCTTGTTTCGCGCCTGTAGGATTTCCATTGGGCGATGCAGAAAAATTTGCTCATAGCGAGGGCTGAAAGATGACACTCGATGAAGTAATGGCTGAGCTGAAGTCGCTGGGGAAAGAACAGACTCTGGCGACGTATCGGCGGCACGGGGCGGACGGGGATTTGTTCGGCGTTCAGATTGGGGACCTGAAGAAGGTTCTGAAGAAGATCAAAGGCGATCAGGATCTGGCTCTCGCGCTGTGGGATACGGGCAACGGAGATGCCATGTATCTTGCAGGGCTGGCGGCCGACGGAAGTCTGATGACGCGCAAGCAGCTTGATGGCTGGGCGAGAACCGCCTGGTGGGACATGCTGAGCGGTTACTCGGTACCGGGCGTCGCCGCTGAGAATGAGGCGGCGTGTTCGCTGGCTATGAAGTGGATCAAGATGAAAGACTCAAAGCGAGCATGCGCTGGATGGAGTACCTATTCGGCGGTGTTGGCGATTCGGGCGGACGACGAACTCGATTTTGCCGAGATCAAGTCGCTGCTGAAGACGGTCGAGGCGGAGATTGATTCGGCTCCGAACCGCGTGAAGTATTGCATGAATTCATTCGTGATTTCTGTGGGCTCGTACGTAGAGCCGCTTCTGAAGGCTGCGAAGGCGACGGCGAAGAAGATCGGCGTGGTCGAAGTCGACATGGGCGACACAGCTTGTCAGACGCCAATAGCGACGGACATGATCGCGAAGATCGAATCAATGGGGCGCGTCGGGAAGAAACGAAAGACGGCGAAGTGCTGAATTGATCGTCCGTTTAAAATCGCTCGGGAAATGAACGAGGCCGGCTGGAACGTTGATTCCAGCCGGCCTTGCTTGGTTCATGCAGTCAGGCGTGAGCCCGGTGCTGGTTGGGTGCCATCAGGAAGGGCTTACCACCAGCGACGCAGGACGAACAATTCTGGATCGTCGACGATCCAGTTGGTCGACCAGGTTCGGCCGTCGTCCATGTTCACAACGTTGAAGAAGAACGTGACCAGACGCTGAGTCTGAGCGTTGTACGGCTTCGTCGACGTGATGTAGTCAGCCTGTGTCAGAGCATCGACGCCGGGGCTGGCGTAGTAGTGAACTTTGGCGTCCGGTGTGAACGACATGCCGAACGTCCACCAGCCGGTTTGGGTGATGTATGGTCCGAAGAGGTCTCGGCCTTTGTCGTCTGATCGAATCAGGACGATGGCTGAGTCTTCGTCGTACTTCGGATCCTTCTTGCAGTTGTACTGAATGAAGAAGCCCGGCCAGTAAGCGTCCTGCTTTCGCTTTTCGCGAATCTTGATGCCGAACAGGCCTCGTTTTTCTTCGCTCTTCACAACCATGCCTTCGCAGTCAGCTCGGATGCCGAAGGTTGCTCCGGTGCGTTGTTCCCATTCTTTCCACGGTGGAAGAAAGACTCGAACGACGAAGCTCGGCGAGTTGGCGACCGAAATCGGCCCCGTGATGCCGTTGACGTTGGCCAGGAAGTCGTCCTGCTGCTGCTTACGAGTAATCATTTCCGGAATGCCGGTGAACTTTGATCGAAGCAGCAGAGAGCCTTTGCTGCCGGGCAGTCCGCCAGCGGGGGTAGGCACGCGACGAATGATGTCTGGCTGGCCTCGGTAGGCGCTTTCGTACCAGCGACCGTTCGATGATTCACCAAGGTTGTGGCGAGTCTGGCTGTCCAGGTTCTGACTGGCTTTGGGCCAGTTCGGGATGTACGACCAGTCTTCGTCTTCAAAGTCGTCGCCAACTTCGTTGATCTTGTAGCCGGAACCAGGGACAACCTGCGCTTCGGCGGCGTTATACGTAAACACGCCCAGAGCAGTCATCACGGCCAGCGTCTGCATCAGGCAGCGCTTCCAGGAAATCATTCGCATAGTCAACTCCGTTTAGTTTTGCGGGCTGCCAGTTTTCGGCCGATGTGTTCCGGGCGACGCATTCGTGCGTCGGAGAAAGCAACCGACCGATGAGAGGATTTTCGTGAGTGAACCGCGCGTGCCACTCAGGCCGCGCAGGTCGACTCAAAGTGAGATATCGGATACTCGGCACAACCAGCCCCAGCCGGATGCGACGCGAGTCGGTCCGATCATCAAACGAGCTGCCCTGTGTCTGTCAGCCCTTGACTGGCAGGCAGCAACGGTGCAACCGCGTTTGCTGTCGCGTCAGTCAAACTCGACTCAACCGGCAAAGTCACCGACTGTTGTTGTGGCGACCAGGCCGCGAATGTGCAGCAGTCCGTGCTCAATCGCCCCACGGCGATCCACCGGTCCGGCGTTTCGAAACTCAGCATTGAAAATGCAATCGGCCGCTTTCGGCCAGCGGCAGGCTTGACCACATAGACGGAGAATGGAGACCTGTCCCGCCCCCTGATGAGCAGCGGCTTCTTTTCGACCGAACCTTGCAACCACCGCGAGTGCCGTGATAATGCCACCACTTCGCGGGTGTAGTTCAATGGTAGAACGGAAGCTTCCCAAGCTTCAGGTGGGGGTTCGATTCCCCTCACCCGCTTTCAGAAAGCCTCGGTGTCAGCACATGACAGCGGGGCTTTTCTCGTGTCTGGCCATGACGTTACGGCGAGCGGTGGCTGAGCGTCAGGTGAGCCGAAATGGGGCAAATTGACTGGTGGTGCCTCTGAAGGACTCAGCTTGTACCAATCTGGTACAAGCACTGGTACAAGCTGGTTCGACGTGCCTTTCGCGTGAACTCGTTCTGAGTGGCCGATTTGCTCCGCGAGAGGCAGGGCAGAGACAGCACTGTGGAGATCATGAATGGCGGGATCGGCATAGTGCTGCATGCTCGTTTCGATGCTGCCGTGACGCATGGCCAATTGGATCATTCTCAACGGGAGTCCAGTGGCCGTGAGCATTGAGCAAAACGTCGTTCGCAAACCATGCGTGTCCGTCACGTAGCCACGACCATCGAGCTTCTCGATCCCCGCGAGTTCCAAGTCACGATTGAATATCATATCGAGACCGGCTGGAACTCTGAGAAGTGGTCGGTTTCCTGAATCGTCCGGCGATTCAGTGGCGTCAATTCGGATCGTGTCAGTTGGTGAAGACGCGGGCGTGGTCTCTTGAATCCATTCCTGAAGTTGGTCAGCGAGGTCCGGCCCGATCGGGATCAGAGTACCGTTTCCATTTTTCTCATCCGCCGCATGTAACTCGATTAATGCTCCAGCAGCATCGTTGTGAAACTGATTGACTGTGATCGACGTCAACTCTGCTTTCCTCAGACCAGTGCAAAGTAAAACCGAATAGATCAGTCGTCGCTCTCTGCCAAGACGCACCAACCGATCTCTCACGTCTGGACGTACATTCGCGAGTGGTTTACCGATGTTTTTCCCACGTCGGACTGTCAGTGCTTCGAGCAACGGCCTTCGTTCAGTCGCGTCAAGGAGTCGCTCGATTTCATCCAGCTTGAGCGACCGCCGTTGATGTCGCCTGTCGGCCCTCTCGTTAACCTGTGACACGCGAGCGACGGGGTTCGCGAAAGTCTCGAAGACTGCACGGCCCAGTTGCAGAACGCCACCAAGGCACTCCGGTAGGTGTTTCTCGTACGTGCACCTAAGTCGATTTCCTCCGCATGCAGTAGCCATTGCTCAAGGCGTTCTGCGGTAAGGTCGCTGAGCTTTCTGAATCCGCATTCGTCAAACAGTCAATCGATACGTGCTGACAGCTTTCTGCGATGAAGTTCGGTCGTTCCCTTGCTTTTAAGATGAGCGAATCGATGATGTGACGATAATTGATGGCCGCCAGCCGCCGCGGCGGTTTGTTCGGAGCTTCCGCTCCATTGCTGTCATTTCGACCTGATAGCGCGCAGCCGAG
>Ga0316208_1002687_pt1 | contig 13961 bp, 11 predicted proteins | sample 3monopyrite_MG_FD_204944 | JGI IMG/M metagenome (GOLD analysis project Ga0316208, IMG submission 204944) | Microbial mat bacterial communities from mineral coupon in-situ incubated in ocean water Damariscotta River, Maine, United States -... | ecosystem: Environmental > Aquatic > Marine >... | reverse complement strand
AAAGAGGAAATATTACACATTGATATTGACACACTTACACCCGTTGAAGCCCTAATGAAATTGAATGAAATTAAGCGTATGTTAGTTAAGAAAAAACAAGCATAAAATTAATTTTATTTATTTTACTAAAAGGCTTTGGTTTTAGTAGAAATATTTTAAATTTGCATCCGCAATCGAAAGGTTGTATGTTCATTAAAAGACTGCGAAAGTAGCTCAGGGGTAGAGCATCACCTTGCCAAGGTGGGGGTCGCGGGTTCAAATCCCGTCTTTCGCTCTGAAACTTTCTTAAAATATACCAATGCTGAAGTGGTGGAATTGGTAGACACGTTGGACTTAAAATCCAATGTCCATTAGGACGTACGGGTTCAAGTCCCGTCTTCAGTACTAAGCCTCTTGTTAATCAATTGATTTTCAAGAGGTTTTTTTATTTCACATCTTTGTTTAGTCAGCATTTAGTCAGCCGTTTTAAAAACTATCTATTTTAGTGATTTATTTAAGTAAGAGTAACAACCTAATCAAAACCATTATTTAGTTTTTGGTTAAAAAAGTGCTTTGCTGTGTTTAACCCTATGGTGTTTAACTAAATAGAGGTAGTGTCCTTTAGAATATTAAGAGTTTTTGCATACACCATTGCGAACCATTGTTAGAATATTTCTTTACCAGTTATCTTTTTCTGATTTCTTTTCATTGAGAAAGTCAGATATAATTTTGATTTGAGCGTTAAAGTAGTTTTCTAAATCCGTTTTAGTTTCTTCAAGTCTTAATTCGTCTTTCTTATTAAAAATTGGATAACCTTTCCAAATTCTCCCTTTCCAATATACATTTCTACCACCATTATCGGCTGTCATATTCAATACAATTATTTCGTAACGAACTTTTCCATCTTTAAATCTTAATTCGGTTGTGTAGGTCGCACTGATGTCAAGTTTAACACCGCTGTTATTTACTTTAGTTAATTGCCCTACATGGGTTTCAAATCGCAGATATTCGTTTTCTGTTTTGCCTTTTATAACTTTCTCAGGGTTCTTATACTTCTCATTAACATACTTTATTGCGTTTTTAAAAAGGTCGTTCGCTGTTTTGTCTGGCGCATTAATAACTAAAAAACCATTTTCAGTATTTGATTTATCCCTTAGTCCTTTTGGTGTTATTTCAAATTCTTGCGCAAAAACAACACAGGTTAAAAATAAAAAACTTAATGTTAAAATTCTATTCATAATGTTTTGTTTCAAATAATGTTTATCAAATTCGAACGCCAATTTACCAATTAATTGTCCAATTTTCTAAATCTACTTTCCAATTATTAAAGGCGTTAATGGTATTTGACTGCAAACTCATTTTTATAATCTATTAATTTTTTCTTAGGCACATAGTCTATTAGTCCAAAATAAAGAGTTTCGATAATTGATTGTTTAGAAGGCATGTTATTTTATTAAGAAGTTTGATTTAATAAAATTATGAATATTAGATAGATTTGGTTTTCAATTGTTATTAATGTTTTCTACAAAAAAATATGTTGACAAGTTTGAGTTTTTAACAATGCCTGCCTGCGTGCTTTTTTGAATATGTAATAAGGGTAATCTATATTAAATGGGAGGTTAATATTTTTTAATTGGAAAATTACCTGTTTGTTTCCAATGTTTATTGACAATGTCTAGTGCTTCATCTTTACTCATTAATTCAATTGAGTCTTTAAAGCCTAAAACCCGAACAGCGTCTTCAATATTTAGCAAAATTTCATTTGTTGCTTTATTCTTCAAAATCCTTATTGGTTGTCCGTTAAAACTATCCTGATAGATCAAATGAGTTGGCATTTCTTGTATTATTTTCATTTGATTTAGATAGGTAGAGTTAATTGATTATTGATTTTTTTCTGTTTATATACGTGCTGTTTAATTTTCCTTGGGTTGTTGTGTCTATTTCGTATTTGTTTGTATATATGGGCTATTTCACTCCTTTCAAACTTAGGTCGGCATATACTATTTCTAAGTAGGTCGACGCGCAATAAATCATACGTCTTAAAATCGTTCTCTTTTAAGTGTTTTAGTGTTGTTGTTCTGATATAATCAGGCTGCCCATTTTCATATTCTAAAGTTACTCCTGTAATTGAGCATACTCTTTTTTTCTTTTGTATGCGCTTTTCAACTCTATATATGCTTAAATCAGCACATTCTTTTCGTTTATCTGCTACTGTTAAATAGGCACACATTTTTAATTCCAAGACCTTGTCAAACATCAATTTCCTTAATTCTTTTTTTAAATATGTTTTACAAGTGCTTAATGCTTCATTATAAGCATAAATATTACCTTTAAAAGTGTTCTTGCTCTTATTGAGAAGTTTCCGCCAATGGATAAGGTTTAATCTTTTGTTATGGTTTTTTAATTTTGTGTTTGATAGTTTGGGGATTGCCTGGTCATCGATTATTAGTACCTCATCAAATTCCTTTAATATCTTACTAATCAAAATATTATAAATGTTCGGGTTAAGTAAATCTTTGAGGGTATGATTACCTAACTTATTTATATATTCTCTGCGATTGCTCTTTACTTCAAATCTAAAAGTATTTCTATCTGTATATTCAGGAAATTGAATACCTTTAGCATAAGCCTTTATAATCTTATAAACATTTGCCTTACCGTTTCTATTTGTTGAATTACTGAAATAACAATGATTATATTTTCACTTAGTCAATATTTTCCTTAAACTAGGGCTAAATTGATCTGTAATTCTATGTTGTTTATATTTGATTGAAAAGAAATTATGTTAAAACGGATTAGGTAGAATGAAAACAGAAAAAGAAAAAATGCTTTCAGGTGAATTTTACAATGCCTTGGACCGAGAACTTTCTAGAGAACGTCTGAATGCAAGATTATTATCAAAAGAATTAAATGATTCAAGAGAGGATGAAAAAGAAAAACGAGAAAAAATCATTAAGAAACTAATTCCTACTTCAGGGGATAATTTGTGGTTGGAACCACCATTTTATTGTGACTATGGGACAAACATAATTATTGGTAAAAACGTATTCTTCAACTTTAATTGTATTGTCTTAGATGTAGCTCAAGTAAAAATTGGAAATCGCACAAAAATGGGTCCTAATGTTCAAATCTATACTGCTACTCATCCTATTGATTATAAAAAAAGAGCACAAGGACTAGAGTTTGGTAAATCAATTACCATCGGAGAAGACGTTTGGATTGGGGGTGGTGTGATTATATGCCCAGGTATTACAATCGGAGATAGGACAGTAATTGGTGCAGGCAGTGTTGTTACTAAAAACATACCCTCTGATGTGTTTGCGGCGGGGAATCCATGTAAAATAATTCGTAACCTCAAGCCCTAATGTCTAATTAGTAAGACATAAATTAATATCAATATTGACAGATGAGATGGAATCCAAATTATCTTAAAAAGATTATGGTTTCACCTATTTTCCAAGTTGTATAGTAATAGACAGTATTAAGGTTTTTTTTTGATATAATGCTTTAGAATCAATTAATATTTTGCCTATAACATTCTATTGATAAATTAATGTGTGGTATAGTTATTAAATATGAGACACATTATCTAAAAAGTATACTAGACCGTAGTTTGGATAGTGTAAAGTTGAACCAATTTATATACTAACCCTCAAGCAACGCTAGAATAGTGAAATAAAACAACATATCTATCATTGAATGCTCGATTTGTATCATCCATCCTTTTGTTTAAATACTAAATTTAACCCATGTTAGCTAACGATTGTTGACCTTAAATATTTCCACTTTAAAATTTAAATCTATAGTTCATGAGATATCCTTACTTCAAAATTTTAGCTCTATTTATATTCACGTTTTCCTGTAAATCGGACAAAACAGAAGGCCCTATTATAGAAGACATTTCAACCGAAAAACCAATTAATATAAATCAGTTAAGTAGTAAAGTTTATACTACAGCGCATCATAGTTCATTAAAACTTTCTGAAACTGGAACTTTAAAGTTTGAAGACTTTAAACAACCTTTGGAAACAGATGCAGCTATTAATGTAGACGCTTCAAAAGAATTTCAAACATTTCTAGGTATTGGGGGTGCTTTAACAGATGCAGCAGCAGAAACATTTTACAAACTTACTGAAGACAATCAATCTAAGTTTTTAGAAGCGTATTATGACCAAGATAAAGGTATTGGATACTCTTTAGGTCGTACTACTATTCATAGTTGCGATTTTTCAACAGGAAGCTATACTTATGTTGAAGACGGCGATTCAGAATTAAAAACCTTCAACATCGATCATGATAGAACATATAGGCTTCCATTTACAAAAAAAGCAATTGAAGCCGCAGGAGGAAAACTGACTATGTACGCCAGCCCATGGAGCCCACCCGCATTTATGAAAACCAATAATAATATGCTGCAAGGTGGTAAGCTAAAGCCAGAATTTTATCAATCTTGGGCGAATTACTATGCTAAATTTATTAAAGCCTATGAAGCTGAAGGGATTCCTATTTGGGGATTAACCATTCAAAATGAACCGATGGCTGTCCAACGTTGGGAATCTTGTATTTATACAGCGGAAGAAGAACGAGATTTTGTAAAAAACAACTTAGGCCCAACTTTAGAAAAAGAAGGTTTAGGCGATAAAAATATTATTGTTTGGGATCATAACCGCGATTTATTATTCCAAAGGGCAAGTACGATTTTAAATGACCCAGAAGCTGCTAAGTATATCTGGGGAACAGGGTTTCATTGGTATGAGGATTGGAAAGACGGTATCCCGATGTTTGATGCAGTAAAACGTGTTAAAGAAACTTACCCAGAAAAAAACTTAATTTTTACAGAAGGGTGCAATGAGAAATATGATTTAAAAAGGATAGAAAATGACGACCCAAAATTGGCTGAACGCTATGGGAAATCCATGATTAACGATTTTAATAACGGTACGGTTGCTTGGACCGATTGGAATATTCTTTTAGACCAAACAGGTGGACCAAATCACGTTGGTAATTTTTGCTTCTCCCCAGTTCATGGAAATACCGAAACAGGAGCATTAACTTTTACGAACTCATATTACTATATAGGTCATTTCTCAAAATTTATCCGTCCAGGAGCAAAGCGAATTGTAAGTGTTTCAAGCGTTAACCCTCTGTTGACCACGGCTTTTAAAAACGAAGATGGCAGCATTGTTATAATCGTGATGAACGATAGTGATAAAGACATAGATTATAGTTTAACCATGCAATCAAGAACCGCTATGTTAAAAACAAAACCACATGCTATTCAAACCATTGTTTTAAAACCTTAACCTGTCCTGAAATAAGGCTACATAATTCTGAACAGTTATGTGTAAAAATATTTTAATAAAAAGTAAAACCCATACCATAAATTTATAGGAATCCTATTTCCAACACCAAACTAAAATATGAGTACAACTGAGGATTTTAAACAATTTGAAAACCTAGAAGAAGAACAATTACCAGTAGCCAAACATAAATTACATGATTGGACTCATTTTGCGGGACTATATGCTGCTGAGCATGTAGCAGCGACGGAGTTTGTTATTGGGGCGACTTTTGTAGCCTTAGGAGCCAAAACGACGGATATTATCCTTGGTCTTTTAATTGGTAATATTTTAGCAGTATTGAGTTGGAGGTTTATTACATCGCCTATTGCAGTCGAAACTCGATTGAGTCTCTATACGTATCTGAATAAGATTGCAGGTGATTCGATGACTAAGATGTACAATTGGGCGAATGTTATCATCTTTTCGGTGATTTCAGCGGCGATGATTACGGTATCGTCTACTGCGGTGCGTTTTGCTTTTGATGTGCCTGCGCAACTTAATTGGTACCCTACTAACTTCTGGTTTATTTTAATTGTTTTGGCAGTTGGGATTTTTGTAGTTTTTATCGCGTTATATGGTTTTAATGCCGTTTCTGAATTTTCAGGGATCTGTGCGCCTTGGCTTTTTGTTATGTTTGCGAGTGGTGCGATGGTGCTGCTTCCTGCTTTGTCTTTAGATGTTTTGGGTAAAACCTTACCGACAGGATGGACTGATTTTATGACTCTGGGCGACCAGTCCATCTGGACGGGAATAAACAGCGACGGAGCTCCGGGCATCGGATTAGTAGAAGTTATAGGCTTTGGTTGGGCCGCTAATACCATAACCCATTTCGGATTAGTTGATATGGCGCTCTTGCGTTTTGCTAAAAAGAAAAACTATGCATACGCATCTAGTACCGGGATGATGTTTGGTCATTATGTAGCGTGGATAGCAGCCGGAATTATGGGCGCTGGTGCCGCCGTTATATTGGGGAAATCTATTGTTGAATTGGATCCGGGTGATGTAGCATATTATGCCTTGGGTTGGTCTGGTTTTGTTATTGTTATTGTAGCGGGCTGGACGACCGCAATAACTAATTTATATAGAGCAGGTTTAGCGGCACAAGCGATTTTCTTCAACCATTCCCGAAAGCTAACGACGATTGTAGTAGGTTTAATTACCGTTGTAATCGCCTGTTTTCCTTTTGTGTTTACACAAATATTACCGCTATTAACTTACGCAGGTTTGTTAGTGGTTCCAGTAGGAGCCATTGTATTTGCTGAACATCAGATTTTCCCTAGAATTGGCTATACGCGTTATTGGTCTTCGTACCGTAAACTAACTTTTAGTATGCCCGCCGTTGCCTCATGGGCTTTGGGCTTGGTTTTCGGATTCGGACTCAATTTCTTAGATGTGATATCTTTCTATTATCTATTTATACCTACTTGGTTTTTTACGATTGCCGTATATACTTTCCTCGCCTCTAAATATGGAGCGAAAGAGAATTATGCAGAGGAAGCAAAAGAAGATGACCTTAGAAATGAAACCATTGAACGTTTTCAGGTAAAACAAGCCAAGAATGAACCTGTGCATGTAAAAGATGTTTCTATCTTCTCTAAGGGAATAAAATTTATAGCCATTGTAGCCTTGATAATAACCATGGTTTTGGCATATAATGTGTTATTTGGTAGTACTTCGGAAACCGACTATAAAGCAAACAAAGAACTCTTTTATACCTACGCATTCATTTGTACGATTGTTTATTTCGTACTTGCTTATTGGGCGCTGAAACGTGGAAAATCAAATACAGTAGCACAATCATGAAAACTCCAATACAACTCAGTCAACAAAATTTATCAGAAATAAAAAGTAGTATTCCCGTGCCGAATTATAACCGTGCAGCGAATAAAACTGGAATAGTACATATTGGTGTTGGCGGCTTTCATCGTGCGCATCAAGCCTATTATCTGCATCAACTTCGGCAACTAGGTGAAGCTTCAGATTGGAATATCTGTGGCATAGGCTTGCGAGAAGCAGATAGCAAACTACATAATATTTTCAAAAAACAAGACTATCTGTATACGCTGATGGTCAAACATCCAGATGGAAAAATAGAACCCGAAGTCATTGGCTCTATTATAGATTTTGAAATGGGTACATCGAACCCTGAATCTGTAATCGCTCGTATGGCAAATGCCGATACTAGAATCGTATCATTAACAATTACTGAGGGAGGTTATAATTTTAACTCCACTACAGGAGATTTTAATTTTGATAACCCAGATATACAACACGAACTGCAAATTCCGCAAGACCCTAAAACGGTTTATGGTTTTTTAACCGCGGCCTTAAAAAGACGTCGTGATTCAGGACTACCTGCTTTTACCATTTTGATTTGTGACAATATCGAGCACAATGGCGATATGGCACGTAAGATGCTACTTACCTTTGCCAATGCTCAAGATGCTGATTTGGCGGAATGGATAGCTAAAGAAGTCTGCTTCCCTAATAGTATGGTAGATCGTATTACACCAGTAACAACAAAAGCCGATATCGAAATTCTTGAACAAACTTTTGGTGTAAAAGATGAGTGGCCAGTTACCTGCGAACCTTATATACAATGGGTAGTAGAAGATAAATTTTCAAACGGCAGACCTGAGTTCGAAAAAGTAGGCGTACAATTTGTACCCGATGTTGGTCCTTATGAAAAAATGAAACTGCGATTGCTGAATGCTGGACATTCTGTCTTAGGGCTTTTGGGAGCCATTCATGGCCATCCTACTATTAATGCATGTATTGAAGATGAAACCTTCGCGACTTATTTACGTGCCTTTATGGATAAAGAAGCCACTCCTGTTTTAGGAGATATTAAAGGCATTAATTTGGAAGACTATAAAGATAGTTTGCTGGAACGTTTTGGTAACCCGAATATTAAAGATAGTGTAGGCCGAATTTGTATGGAAAGCTCCGCCAAATTACCTAAGTTTTTAATTGCTACAATACATGAGAATTTAGCAACAGGTGGAAGTATCAAATTCGCAACATTGGTAATTGCTGCTTGGTGTTATTATAGTGATAAAAGCATAGATAGACATGGACACCCTATTGAAGTTGTTGATGCTATGAGTAGCGAACTTCATCAAGCAGCAAAACAGACCGAGACTGATCCATTAGCTTTTATAAGACAAGAATCTATTTTTGGTAATATTATTGAAAATGAGCGATTTACTAAGTTGTATACGAAGACGGTTCAGAAAATATATAACAATACAAACATCAAAAAGTATATGTTGGAAATGATTTAGAATCTATAATTATGAAGAAATATATTACACCAAAAGATGCCTTTGCGGAATTGATTGATAAATGGAGCTCGTTATGAAACAGATTGTGTGTTACGGAGAGGTGCTGTGGGATATGCTCCCTACGGGTAAAAAATTGGGTGGAGCACCACTTAATGTGGCTCTAAGAATTCAAAGTTATGGTTGTTTAACCAAGGTAATTAGCAGTATAGGAAATGATGATGCTGGCAATGGTATTGTTGAACAAATGAAAATGTATAATGCAACAACAGACCACCTGCAAGTTAGCCAAAATTTCGCCACAAGTGAAGTGTTGGTAACGCTGAATGAAGCAGGATCTGCATCTTATGAAATAAAAATGCCTTGTGCATGGGACGATATTCAACTTTTGGAAAAAGACATAGCTGTTGTTAAATCTGCAGATGCTTTTATATATGGTAGTTTGGTTGCTCGTCAGCTTACTTCAAAAGAAACGTTGTTTGCTTTACTCAAAACTTCTCAGTTTAAAGTTTTTGATGTCAACCTTCGTCCACCACACTACGAGTTGGAAAATCTTATTAACCTTATGAAACAAGCCGACTTTATAAAGTTTAATGATGATGAAATCTTTGAACTTTCCTTGGCTATGAGTGGCAAGAAGTTGTCTTTAGAGGAGAGTATTCGTTTTTTTTCGGAAGAAACCCAGACACCTAGTATATGTGTAACAATGGGGGCTGATGGCGCTGTATTATTTCAAGATAATAAGTTTGTTTATAACAAGGGATATAATGTTCAGGTTACCGATACTGTAGGATCTGGAGACTCTTTTCTTGCCACACTAATCTATCAACTACTCAATGGTGCAAATGCCGTTACCGCGCTTGATTATGCCTGTGCAGTAGGAGCTATTGTAGCTTCAAAAGAAGGCGCTAACCCAATCATTAACAACAAAGAAATTCAAGAATTCATGCAGGAACCTTAATAATAAATTGATATTTAACCTTATAGAATGTAGCTTATTAAACGAGTTCATTAATATTATTTAACCTTAATGCTGTAAAATTTAATTGCAGTATATACATTTTTAAAATTATTTTTCATGAAAAGAATAGCGCATTTCATCCTAATTTGTACAGTTCTTTATTCATGTACAAAACCAGTAAATCAAGAATTTAAAACTAAAACCATGTTTAAACCTTTTCAACCACCAATTGCCTACGACGATGCAAAAAAGCAAGCCATAGAAATCCTTAATCAAATGACCATCGATGAGAAAATCTCAATAATAGGTGGTTATAACATGTTTTACACAAAAGGCTTTGATAAATTTAATATACCAGCGATGTATTTATCTGATGCCACACAAGGTGTTAATATACGACCTGAGCTTCCTAACCAACTTGAAAAATCGGTTGCTTTTCCTAGTCCTATTGCCTTAACGAGTACATGGAATACAGAATTGTCAAATATTTATGCAAAATCTATTGGCGAAGAATGCAGAGCTGGAGAAATAGCCATTTTGTTAGGACCAGGTATGAATATTTACAGAATATCTCAAAACGGAAGAAATTTTGAATACTTCGGTGAAGATCCGTATTTGGCGGCACGTATGGTAGAAAATTATGTAGTCGGTATGCAAGAAACAGGGACTATAGCTACTTTAAAGCATTTTATTGCTAATAATACAGACTACAAAAGAAGAACATCCAATTCTGTTGTTGATGATAGAGCATTACGTGAAATTTATATGCCAGCTTTTGAAGCAGGTGTTGATGCAGGCGCAATGGCTGTTATGACTTCCTATAATTTAGTAAATGGCGAGTATGCAGGCCAAAGCAAGGAAGTAATTACAGGTCTTTTACGTGACGATTTAGGCTTTAAATGGTTAGTAATGAGTGATTGGTGGTCTGTTTGGGACTCGGAAAAAGTTATAAAATCTGGACTCGATTTGGATATGCCTGGAGAACCAAGAGAGGAATATCCTAATTATATGAAAAAGGATGGCTTCTTTTTACGTTTTACCGCAAAATCGCTTCTCGAGAATGGTAAAGTTGAAGAAGCAGATATTGATAGAATGGTAACTAATATCCTAACCACACAAATAGCGATGGGGCTTCTAGAACGTCCTATTAAAGATACTAGCTATTTCGAAAATTTCGATAATCATATTGAAGTCGCCTTACAAACGGCACGCGAAAGTATGGTGCTTCTTAAAAACAACGGAGTTTTACCAATTAGTAAATCAGACGATATTTCAATTTTACTTACTGGCGAATATTCGGATAAAATTCCTTGTGGTGGAGGTGCTGCAGAAGTTAAAGGTTATGATAATGTAACCATGTTTGCAGCACTTAAAGAGGTCTATGGAAGTAAAGTTACTTACCTAGAAAAGCCCGATAATCAAGCTATTGAAAATGCTGATTATGTGATTTATAGTGCTGGTACATTTGATTCTGAAGGCTGGGATAAATCGTTTGATTTTCCAGAAAGCGTCAATAAAGATATCAAAAACATTGCGTCACTAAATAAGAATACTATTGTAGCTGTTAGCTCTGGTAGTGGCATGAATATGACCGAATGGAACGATGAAATTGCAGGCTTAATTTACAGTTGGTATCCAGGGCAAATTGGGTTTAAAGCTTTTGCTGAAATAGTGGCGGGCATTACCAATCCATCAGGTAAATTGCCCATTACCATAGAGAAAACCTTTAAAGATTCGCCAGGTAGTGATTACATCCCTGAAGGCAAAGAACTATACACAGGTTGGCAAGAAGATCATAAGATTATAGACCCAATAATTGATGTAAAATATGATGAAGGCATATTTGTTGGTTACCGTTGGTACGAGCATAAAGCTATTGAGCCACTTTACAACTTTGGCTTTGGCTTGTCTTACACAAGTTATGAATACAGCAATTTAAAGCTTGAACACTCATCAATCAAAGCAGGTTCATCCGTAAGTTTTAAAATTGACATTAAAAATACAGGAACTATGGATGGACAAGAAATAGTCCAGATATATGTTCGTGATATAGAAGCTTCCGTAGAACGTCCTTTAAAAGAATTAAAAGATTTTCAGAAGGTACAATTAAATGCAGGAGCTGAAAAAACTTTGTGTTTTACATTAACGGAAAGAGATTTTGCATTTTGGGATGTAAAGACAGAAAAATGGGTAGTTGAGCCAGGGCAATTTGAGATACTGGTAGGGTCTGCATCTAATAATATTTTAGCAAAAGGACTACTAGACATAGTCCAATAACAATGATACAATTATGAGCAATAAAGTTTCGATTAAGGAGAAAATAGGTTACGGATTAGGAGATGCGGCAGCCAATATTGGCTGGAGAGGCGTAGGAACGTTTTTGTTCATATTCTATACCGATGTGTTTGGTTTAGATCCTGTGACCGTAGGTGTGCTGTTTTTCGCTGCGCGTTTAAGCGATGGTATCAGTGATATTACGATGGGGCTTATTGGTGATCGCACCAAATCAAAATATGGTAAATTTCGACCATGGATCCTCTGGACTGCTGTTCCTTTAGCCATAAGTTTAGTGCTACTTTTTTCTAGTCCAGACTTTAGTGCTTCTGGAAAAATCATTTATGCTTATATCACGTACATCTTTTTTACGCTTATGTACACAGCCAATAACATCCCTTATGGTGCGTTGATGGCAGTTATGTCTGGTGATGACAAGGAACGTACTAGTATTGGAGCGTATAGAATGGTAGGCGCCTTTGGAGGAGGAATTCTTGTTCAGGGAGCACTACTCTTTCTTATTGCCTATTTCGGAAATGTAGATCCTTCAATAGAGATCTCAAAATTGGAGAACAACACGTATCAAGTTGAAATTGCTGCCTCAAGAGATGTAAATAATGTTAACGTTAAAACGGAAGACGGAATCGCCACTTTTAAATGGAACAATAATTCTGATTTGAAGGATGAACCTACCGTTAGTAAGAGCTTCGATATGGAATCTGGAAAAACGTATTCCTTTATAGTAGCAGGCGAACCTAATTTAACTTCTGATAACCTTAGAATCATTGATCAAAAAAGAGGCTATAGTTATTCTATGCGTATCATGTCAGTTGTGCTTGCGCTTTTAATGTTTGTTACCTTTTATACAACAAGAGAACGCGTACTACCACTAAAAGGCCAGAAAACTAATTTAAAACAAGATTTTAAGGATCTGTCTACCAATAGACCATGGTGGACATTACTTATTACTGGGTTATTTTCAAGTTCTTATAATGCCATCAAACAAGGTATTATCATTATCTATTTTACGCATTATATACACAATCAATTATTGGCGGCGTCCTATCTTGTAGGCTTAATGTTGGTCTCTATTGTTGGTGCGATTTTAATGACGCCATTAAGTAATAAATATGGAAAACGGAAAATGTTTATTTATTCTTTACTTATTTCTGGGGCTGTTATATCGCTGCTAATATTCTGCGATTCAACTGCTGTTGTTGCGATTTTTACAATTGGACTGCTTTCAGAACTTATAGGTGCTTTCTTTTCTAGCTTATTCTTTGTAATGTTAGGTGATGCTGCAGATTATTCAGAATGGAAAAATAACCGAAGAGCCACAGGGCTTATTTACTCTGCTGGATCAACTGCAACTAAATTTGGAGGAGGTATTGCTGGTGCTATCATTGGATTAATTCTAGGGGCATTCCACTATAATGGTCAGGACGCTAGTACTATAGAAGGAGCCATTCCTGGCATAAAAATGCTAATGAGTTGGGTACCTGGTATTGTTGCTGTAATTGGAGCTGGAATAATGCTGTTTTATCCTCTAACAAAGAAAAAAATGAGTGAGATAACATCTGATTTAGAACAACGGCGACTTGAAGCAGCAGCATTAATTTCTGATTAGACGAATGATAAACATGAGTTTTGAATAAAAAAGAACCTTATACCAATTTAATTATCAAATGTCGTATTTTTAATTTGAATTATTTTTTGTTCAGATGAAATAGAAAATTCAAGCATAGCATTAGCTACGGTTTTATTTTATATTGAAATATGAACGAAAAAGAAACAAATTATATGCGCCGTTTTATGGTTAAAATGGTATTAAATAGCCATGAAAAAAACAAGACAGAATCCATAGAATACGCATTAGTTCGTGGAGAAATAAAGTTGGGTTATGGCGTTGCATCGGGAAAAGACAAGGATGAAAGATATCCAGAAGGCACTTTAAAACAACAATTTAAGCATTTTCTAGAACGAGGTCTTGATTTGAGTAACTATTTCATGGGCACTATCAATTTAGATATATCACCTTGCTCTTATGAAATAAAGAAACCAAAATATTTTTTCAAGAATATAGATTGGTCGGATTTTATTCCTCCAGAGAATTTTTTCTTTTTT